>Ga0247727_10003790_pt1 | contig 33026 bp, 28 predicted proteins | sample WisWelCaveWW1625_FD_202498 | JGI IMG/M metagenome (GOLD analysis project Ga0247727, IMG submission 202498) | Biofilm microbial communities from Wishing Well Cave, Virginia, United States - WW16-25 | ecosystem: Environmental > Aquatic > Deep subsurface > Groundwater > Cave microbial mat | place...
CGCGACGCACGAAGACCACCTCGTGCGAGTGACCGAACGCGACGCCCCCGTCGTCGACGGCAACCTGCTCCCGCTGTTCACATGGACCGGCGAGGCCGACGACATCAGGGCGCGGGTTGCGGCCGCGTCAGCAGCGGGGGTCACGGAATTGATGTACGCGCCGATGGGCGACGACATCGAGCGGGAGCTCCGCGCGTTTCACGCCGCCGCGCGGTGATCGAGAACCCTTCGATCCGCCGGCGACGATCGTGGCAGACTCCGACCCAATGGTCGCCACCGAGCCGCAGACCGAGAAGAAGGAACGCTGGACCTTCTCCTGGAAGCACTTGTACGACGAGGTTCTGTCGACCGGCCTCTGCACCGGGTGCGCCGGTTGTGTTGTCGTGTGCCCGCACGACGTGCTCGGCTACGACGACACCAACGGTGTGTACAGGCCATTGCAGCTCGAAGCCGACTACGGCGGACCGGCAGATTGCAGCCACGGCGACAAGGCATGCACCACCTGCACGCGCGCCTGTCCTCGCTTTCGGACGTGGGAGACCGAGGTCGACGACTTCATGTTCGGGCGCGTCCGCGAGCCCGACGAGGTGTCGGGCATCTACAAGGACATCTGCCTCGCCCGCGCGGCCGACCCCGAGCTGCACGAGCACGGCCAGGACGGTGGGCTCGTGTCGGCGATCCTCGTGTACGCGCTCGAGCACGACGTCATCGACGCCGCGCTCGTGTCGTACTTGGAAGGCGACGGCACGAGCTGGAAGGCGATCCCCGGCATCGCGCGCACGCGCGCCGAGGTGATCGCCAGTGCCGGCTCCCGCTACACCTACAGCGCGAACACGATGGCCTACATGGACCTCGAGAAGGGCGAGGAACGGATCGCGCTCGTTGGCATGTCGTGCCAGTCGAGCTCTCCCCCCGTGATGAAACAGCGGAAGGCCGGAAAGGTCGCTCGGCGCATCAGCCTCAACATCGGCCTGCTCTGCAGCAAGACCTTCGACGACGCGATCTTCGAGGAGCTCTTCGAGGCGAAGTACGGCCTCGAGAAGAGCGAGATGCGCAAGATGAACATCAAGGGCGTGTTCCAGATCTGGATGAGGAACGGCGACTACCACGAGGTGCCGTTGAAGGAGTGCCACGCGTGGACACGCGAAGGATGCAAGATGTGCCCTGATTTCGCAGCCGAGCACGCCGACATCAGCACCGGCGGCATCGGCGCGTTCAACGACTGGACGCTCACCGTCGTACGCACCGACGTGGGACGCGAGCTGATGCAACGGATGATCGACGACAGTTGGATCGAGACGCGGCCGGGCGACGACGACCCCGGCGCGATCGCGCTGATGCACAAATTGTCGGCGAAGTCCCGCAAGCGCTGGCCCGAGTTCGCGGTCGAGGCGCCGCGGCGCATCGGGCAATAGCGCCAGGCCGATGAAACCAACCCAGTGAAAATCGTCGCGCTCGTCGCCGACCTCATGGATCGTTCGCGGATCGACAGCGCGCTCGGCCCCGTCGAGCAGGTTGGGCGCGTCGAGTTCACGAACGACGCGACCGCAGTCGCCGGCGCCGATCTCGTGCTCGTCGACCTGGCCCGGTTCGGCGATGTGCTGTCGGCGGTTCGCGACGCCGCGCCCCTTGCCCGGATCGTCGCGTTCGGCCCGCATGTCGACGACGAGGCGATGGTGCGCGCCAGGGCCGACGGCGCCGCGGCCGTGATGGCGCGCTCCCGGTTCTTCCGCGACGTGCGCGCCGCCGCGTTTGGGACTGCTACCGACCGGTAAGTTACAAGGATGTAACCCCCGGCAGCACCTCGGTGTCGGACCCAACATGACACCAGCCGCCCTCCTGTCGCGCCCGCGCCCGACCTCGCTGCTCTCGCGGATCGAAGCCGCTGCCGAGGGCGGCGGCACGATCACGTTCCTCGGCTCCGCGGCAACCACAGGGGAGCGGGAGCCGCTGCGCTGGAGCGAGCTCTACGACGACGCGCGCAGCATGGCCGCCGGCCTCCAGGCTCGTGGAATCGGGCCGGGCGGGCACGTTGCGATCCTGGGGCCGACGACGCGTCCCCTCGTCACCGCGGTCGAGGCGACCTGGCTCTGTGGCGCCGCGGCAGTGATGCTGCCCTTGCCGATGCGACTCGCGTCGATCGAGGAGTTCGTCGCACAGACCCGCGCGAGGATCCTCGCGTCGGACAGCGTCCTCGTCGTCCTCGACGGCCAGCTCGCCGAGTTCCTCGATCCCCAGCCCGGCGACCCGCCCACCGCGTTGCTCTCCGAGCTGGTCGCGGGGGCCGCTGGACCGACAGCGAAGGCGTATTCCCGACCCGCCGACGACGTCGACGCGCTGGCGATCCTGCAATACACCAGCGGGTCGACGAGCGATCCCAAGGGCGTGATGCTGCCTGACCGTTGCGTCACCGCGAACCTCGACGCGATTGCGCGCGCGGCGCAGCTCGATCCGGACCGTGACGTCGGAGTGAGCTGGCTCCCGCTCTATCACGACATGGGTTTGATCGGTCTGCTCGCCACGCCGATGACGACGGGCCTCGACCTCGTGATCAGCTCGCCGCAAGACTTCCTCGCGGCACCGGCGCGCTGGATGGAGTGGATGCACGAGTTCGGTGGCACCGTGAGCGCGGGACCGAACTTCTCCTACGCACTCGCCGCCCGCTCGTTGCAGCGGCTGCGCGGCCTGAACCTCTCGCGCTGGCGGTTGGCGCTCAACGGTGCCGAACCGGTCGAGCCCGACGCGGTCGACCGCTTCATCGCGGCGGGGCGCGATCACTCCCTCGATCCGGGCGCCGTGTTCCCTGCGTTCGGGATGGCCGAGGCGACACTCGCCGTCACGTTCCCCCAGCCCGGAGCGGGGATGACGACCGACACCGTCGACGCCCGCGTCTTGGAGACCGAGCGGTACGCGGCGCCGGTGCACAGGACGGGGAGCGGCGCTCGGCGTCTGGCAAGGCTCGGCCGCCCGCTCCACAACCTCGAGATTCGCATCGTCGACGAAGGGCGCGGCGACGTGCTCGGTGAACGAGCGGTCGGCGAGCTCGAGATTCGCGGCGATTCGGTGACCACCGGCTATTACAACGACGAGGCCGCGACGCGCGAGGCGTTTCACGATGGGTGGCTGCGCACCGGTGACCTCGGCTACATGGCCGACGGCGAACTCGTCGTGTGCGGTCGCCTCAAGGACGTCATCATCCTCGGCGGTCGAAACGTGCACCCGCAGGACGTCGAGCGGGTCATCTCGACGCTCGACGGGGTCCGCGCCGGCAATGTCATCGCGTTCGGCACCGCGGGCAAGCGAGGCAAGGAGGCTCTCGTCGTCGTCGCGGAGACGAAGGAGCTCGAACACGCGCAGATCCGCGATTCGATCCGCGACGCGGTGTACGGCAACATCGGGCTCCCGCCCGCCGACGTCGTGCTCGTACGACCGGGAACGCTGCCGAAGACGAGCTCGGGCAAGCTCCAACGCACGCTGTGCAAGCAACGCTGGTCGGACGGCGTGCTCGAGATCGTGTGACCACCGCGCGCGTGTAACCCAGATCGCGGCGGCGGTGTCTCAGATTGAGTCCCACCGAGTTTCCACCGCCGCACGACCGGCCCCCTGCGCACCAACGACGTTGCCGGGGGGCCGCTTCGCGTCTCAGCGTCCGGAAGGCCTAGACGAGGGGCCAGGGGTAGTGGCGGTAGTCGTCGTCGGCGAGCGGGTAGTGGCGAGTTTCGAGGAGGCGTTCCGCTCTCGCGAGCATGGCTGCGATCTCGGCGGGGGCGAGCAGGCCGTCGATCAGGTCGTGGCCCGCCAGCAGTCGATCTCGAAAGCAAGTGAGGTCGCCGATGAGCGCTTCGGGAATGCGTTCGCCGCCGAACTCCCAGATCACCGTGCGCAGTTTCCAATGCGTGTGGAAGCAGACGCCGTGATCGATGCCGAAGACGTCGCCGTCGACCGAGCGCAGCAGGTGTCCGCCTTTGCGGTCGGTGTTGTTCGCGACGACATCGAACGCAGCGAAGCGGCGAAAGACGTCGGCGTGTGCTTCGAGCAACGTGAAGTAGTGGTCCTCGGGATCGTGGTCGACAAACCGTTGCAGCGATCCGACACCGTGCGGCAGGTCGTCGCGCAGCACCGTGTCGGGTACGAGCGACCACCCCAAGAGCTCGGACACCGCACACGCGGCGACCTCCCGACGGCACAGCGTGCCGTCGGGGAAGTCCCAGAGCGGGCGCTCCCCTCGCTGCGGCTTGTAGATCGCGAGCAGCTGACCGTCGTCGTGGTCGATGCGAGCGAGGAACGTCGCGTTCGACGACCAAGGCATCCGTCCCAACACCTCGACCTCGCCGTGGACCAAGACCGTTCGGGCGAGCGCGTCGTCGACGATCGGAGCGACGATCGGGAGCCCGGCCTGTTGTGAGAGCAGCGTCACGTCAGTTCCAGCGCGGGCACCAGTGCCCGTCGGGGTCCATTGGAAGGTCACACAGGGGGCACGGGGGCCGTCCGGAGTCGACAGCGATGAGCGCATTGGCCGCCATCGCACGGACCTGTGCGCGCGTCGCGAACAATCGCGCGACGCGGATCGGCGCATCCTCCTCAGGCGGTTCGTCTTCGGGCCACTCGCGCAACTCGATGACGACAAGACTTCGCCGTGGGTCGTACCCGATACCCATCATCCGCGCGCGGAAGAGCGGCACGGCCTCGCGCACCGATCCGTCTGGACGCCACTCCTCACCGGTCGTGTCGGGATGGTCGAGGTCGAGACGTTCGAGAAACTGCAACGACTCCTTCGCGAGCAGACGTGCCTGCTCCTTCTCGACGAGCACCGACAGCCATTCGTCGCCGCGGCGGGCCTGTACCAGGAAGGTCCGCTGCCCCGGAACGCCGAACGCACCCGCACCGAGCGAGTCGGCCGGGTCGAACTCGATGTTCTCCGTCACGGCGACGGGGCCGGCTCCGGCGGCAACAGCTCGTCGAGCGATCCTGTGTCGTTGCACTTCACCAGCATCACGCCGTAGGTGTGGAACTCGAGCACCGTGACCGACGCCGGCGAGACATGGATTCGCTGGAACAGGTCGAGGTGCACGCCGGTGTAGTGCGCGATCGCAGACTTGATCGGATCTGCGTGGCTCACGACGACGACCATCTCGTGCTCGTGCGCGGCGACGAGCGCATCCAGCGCGGCAACGGTGCGGGACTGCATCTCACGGATCGACTCGCCGCCGGGAAACCTTGCACGCGACGGCGCGGCTTGAACGACCCTCCATTCGGGCGACTTCGCCAGCTCCTTGAGCTCACCGCCGGTCCAGTCGCCATACTCGGCCTCGATCACGCCGTCGAGGATCTGCACCTCGAGGGCGTGGTGCGCGGCGATCGTCGACGCGGTCTGATAGGTGCGATCAATCGGGCTCGCGTAGATCGCGGCGATCGGCAGCTTCGCGAGGCGAACGGCGGTCGCGTCCGCCTGGCTGCGCCCGTGGTCGGAAAGGTCGATGCCGGGGAGGCGACCCGACAGGATCGGCCCGGTCTGGGCCGTGACGGCATGCCGAACGAGCAGCAGGCGGGTCGGCGGCTTGGGCGGGTCGTCGGTCACGACGAGGAATGCTACCGACGGCGCTTCTCCTAGATTCCTGCGTGAATACCCCGCTCGCTCCGCTCGCGCCCGAAAGGCACTATGACGAACGTCAACCTTTCACCCGGTGGTCTCCCCGAGACCGTGCTGCCGTCAGAACCGGCCGACGCGCTCGCCGCGCTCGAAGCCGCGCTTGCAAGACCCGCCGAACAGCAACGCGATGCCGTCGCCGACATCGCAGCCCGCTGGCCGCGTTTTCTCGACGCGTGGTCGCAGCTCGGCGCCCTCGCGCGCGACGACGTCGAGGCCTACGCGTACTTCAGGGTCGGCTATCACCGCGGTCTCGACCGATTGCGTCAAGCGGGTTGGCGCGGTTCGGGCTATGTGCGTTGGCAACACGAGACGAACCGAGGATTCCTGCGGGCGCTCGAAGGGTTGCGCGCGTGCGCCGGTGCGATCGGTGAGATCGACGAAGAGGCGCGTTGCGCCGAGTTCCTACTGCAGCTCGATCCCGAATGGAGCAGGCGCGCCGGACGCTGACGCGTGCTCTCTAGAATCCGAGCGGCTCGATCGACGAGGACACGGACGCGATGCGAAGAGCACTGATCACAGGGATCACCGGGCAGGACGGTCGGTACCTCTCCGAGTTCCTCGCGTCGAAGGGCTACCAGGTCTTCGGGATGATCCACGGGCAGAACAACCCGAAGGGCAAGATCGTCCAGTCCGAGAACCCTCGCCTGGAGTTGATCGACGGCGACCTCCGCGACCTCGGTTCGCTCATCGCGGTGCTCGAACAAGTCCAACCCGACGAGGTCTACAACCTCGCCGCGATCAGCTTCGTCCAGCTCTCGTTCCGCCAACCCGAGCTCACCGCCGAGGTGACCGGTCTCGGCGTGCTCCGGATGCTCGAGGCGATCCGCGTCGTCGGCGGCACCGAACACAACCCGATCCGCTTCTACCAAGCGTCGTCGTCGGAGATGTTCGGCAAGGTGCGCGAGGTGCCCCAGACCGAGCGCACGCCGTTTCACCCGCGGTCGCCGTACGGCGTCGCCAAGGTGTTCGGGCACGATCTCACCGTGAACTACCGCGAGGCCTACGGCATCCACGGCAGCTCAGGGATCTTGTTTAACCATGAGAGTTTGCCCGGATTTACACCGGTTTGTGTACGTCGCGAGGGCTACATCGACATCCTCCCGATCGGCGAGATGCTGGCGCCGCTCCCGAGCCCGCCGGGACTGATCCACCGCCTCACGCTGTCGGGTGGCGGCTTCGACGTGTGGGACGGCACCGCCTGGAGTCGATGCACGGCGCGAAGCGCAAACTTCGTCAGCAAGGACATCGTGACGGTGCACGGCCGCGCCGGAATCGTCTCGACAACGCCGGAGCACATCGTCTTCACGGCCGACCGCGACGAGCGGCCGGCGAGCTCGATCCGCGAAGGCGACCGCCTCTGGCTCGCGGAGCAACCCACTTCCGACTTCGCAACCACGCTGACGGGCGACGAGGCATGGCTGCTCGGGATCCTCACCGCAGAGGGCCACGTCGCGCCGAACGGAGGTGCCTACGTCGTCTGCAACGACGATGCGGTGCTCGCCGAGACGGCCGCTGTTTGGGAACGCCTCACCTCGGGCGCTTCGAGGAAGTCACCTGTCCAATCCGGCTTCAGCGACAACACGACGAGCCGTCTCTCGCTCACCGGTTCGGGTCCCTACCGGCGGATGTTGCGGCACGAGCTGTACACGCGCGACGGCAAGAAGCGGGTGCCAAAGCGGATCCTCAACGCCGCGCCGCACCTGCAAGAGACGTTCCTGCGCGCCTACAACCTCGGCGACGGCCTCCGCGCCGGTCACGGGATCGACGAGTTCAAATCGTTCCGCACCACGTCGCCCGTGCTCGCGTGCGGCCTCGTGTGGATGGCGCGCACCACGCTCGGCCGGCGCGTGTCCGTGTACGAGCAGCCCGGCGCGTTGGGTGGCGGGGTTTCGTACCTCATCAACTTGAACTCAGGCCTCACCCCTGGCAACAAGGGCGCGCACCTGAAGAAGCCACAGGAGGAGGTCCGGCGCGTCGAGCGAAGCCCGTTCACAGGGTGGACTTACGACCTCGCGACCGAGAGCGAACGGTTCGCAGCGGGTGTCGGGCCCGTCGTGATCCACAACAGCCCCCGCCGAGGGCACGAGTTCGTGACCCGCAAGATCACGTCGTCGCTCGCGCGCATCAAGCTCGGGTTGCAAGAGAGCATCAGCCTCGGCAACCTCGACTCGCGCCGCGACTGGGGATACGCGGGCGACTACGTCGAGGCGATGTGGCTCATGCTCCAGCAAGACGAACCCGACGACTACGTGATCGCGACCGGGGAGACCCACAGCATCCGTGAGTTCCTCGAGGTCGCGTTCCATCTCGCCGGGTACGAGTCGTGGGAGCCGCATGTCCAGCACGACACGCGATTCGATCGCCCGAGCGAGGTCGATCTCCTCATCGGCGATGCAACGAAGGCGAAGGAGAAGCTCGGCTGGCAGCCGCGGGTGAACTTCGACGGCCTCGTGAAGATGATGTACGAGGCCGATCTCGAGGTGGAGGCTGCCGAAGCGCGGCGCGATTTCTAGTTCGGGACTGCGAGCTCGGGACTGCGAGTTCGGGACTGTCAGAGCTCGAGCATGGCAGCGGCCTTGCGTGCCGCGATCAGCACCGGATCCCACACGGGTGAGAACGGCGGTGCGTAGCCGAGATCGAGCTGGCTGAACTCGTCGACCGTCATCGCGTTCCAGATCGCGGCTGCCATCACGTCGATGCGCTTCGCCGCGCCTTCCCGGCCGATGATCTGCGCGCCGAGGATTCGTCCGCTCGTGCGTTGCGCGACGAGCTTGACCGTGATCGGTTGCGCACCGGGGTAGTACCCGGCGCGGGTCGTGCTCTCGACCGTCGCGGCGACGTGGTCGAAGCCTTCGAGCTCGGCCTCGCGCTCGGTCAGGCCGGTCCGCGCGACCTCGTAGTCGCACAGCTTGGTGACGGCGGTGCCGATGACGCCGGGGAACTCGATCGAACCGCCGGTCGCGTTGATGCCGACGACCCGACCCTGCTTGTTCGCGTGCGTCCCGAGCGCGACGGCGACGGGTCTCCCCGTGACGCGATGCCGCGTTTCGACGCAGTCGCCGGCAGCCCACACGCCGTCGACGTTCGTCGCCATGCGCGCGTCCGTCGTGATCCCGCCGCTTGCACCGACCACGACGCCGGCCTCGTGCGCGAGCGTGCCGTTCGGGCGCACGCCGAGCCCGAGGACGACGACGTCGGCAGCGATCGCGCCGTCGTCGGTGACCACCGCGGCGACATGACCGTCGGCCGTCGTCTCGAACGCGTGCACACCGACCCCGAGGCGAACGTCGACGCCGACGGCGCGCAACGCGCCGGCGATCAGCGATCCGATGTCGGGGTCGAGCGTGGTCATCGGCTGCTCGGCCTTGTCGACGAGCGTCACCTCGAAGCCACGCAACTTCATCGCCTCGGCCATCTCGAGGCCGACGTATCCGCCACCGACGACGACGGCGCGCCGGTGGGAACTGCGGTCGATGTGCTCGCGCAGCGCGATGCCGTCGCCCAGCGTCTGGATCCCGTGCACGCCACGCGCGTCGGCGCCGGGAAGCGCCGGACGCACAGGCGTCGCGCCGGTCGCGATCACGAGCTGATCGAACGGCTCTCGCCTGCTGGTGCCTGCCTCGAGGTCCGCGACCTCGATCGTTCGATCGGCCAGATCGATGCCCGTGACCTCGTGGCGGGTGTGGAGGTCGATGCCGTTCGCCCGGTGTTGCTCGGGCGTCCGTGCGACCAGCCGATCCACCGCCCCGACCCGGTCCGCGACGAAGTACGGCAGCCCACACGCTGAATAGCTCGTGAAGCCGCCACGCTCGAAGGCGATGACCGCGAGTGCGTTGGCGGTGCGGCGCCGCCGCGCCTGGCTCGCCGCGCTCATCCCCGCCGCGTCACCCCCGATGACGACGAGCCGTCCCCGCCCGCGCGTTTGGTCACTTCTCCGGTTCATGGCAGTGGTTTTGACCAAACGCGCATCAGCGGAGGGTGAGGAGGCGGTCGAGGGTGCGTTCGGCTTCGGCGACGACGTTGCGGACGATCTCGCCCGCGGGCACCAGCGCATCGATCGCGCCGACGCCCTGGCCTGCCGGGTAGCACTCGCGCTCGGGGTCGACCGGCGTGGTCTCGTCGCCGCCGAGGTGCAGCACCCCTTCCTGCAGGGAGACGAGCATCATCTCGGGGAACGGACGGAGCAGCTCGGGGTTGTCCTCGACGTGCTGGGTCCACTTGCTGCGGATCGCGCGCATCGGCTTGCCCGAGTACCCCTTGGTGATGACCGTGCCGTCTTCACCCGTCTGGAGCAGCCGTTCCTTGTAGCCGGTCACTGTTCGTGCCTCGGGGGTGGCGATGAAGCGCGTCCCCATCCAGATGCCGTCGGCGCCGAGCGCGAGCGCGGCGGCGAGCCCGCGCCCGTCGACGATGCCGCCCGAGGCGACGACCGGCACGCGGTCGCCGACCGCGTCGACGATCTGGGGCACGAGCGGCATCGTCGCGATGAGGCCCGTGTGCCCGCCCGCCTCGGTCCCCTGAGCGATCACGAAGTCACACCCCGACTCGGTGGCCGCCACCGCGTGGCGCACCTTGCCACACATGCTCGCGACGACCACGCCGGACTCGTGCAGCCTGCCGATGATGTCGCGCGGCACCCCGAGGCCGGCGACGAACAGCGCGGCGCCGCCTTCGACGATCAGGTCGACGCTGCGCGTCAGCGACTCCGGGAGCGCGGCGAGCAGATCGACACCGAACGGCTTCTGCGTCAGCGATCGCACACCGTGCATCTCCGCGACCATCTGATCCTCTGTCATCGGCGCCGCGCCGAGCGTGCCGATGCCGCCCGCCTCACTCACCGCGGCGACGAGGACGTGATACGACAAGCCGCCCATGCCGGCGAGCATCACCGGATGCTCGATCTGGAGCATGTCGGTCAACCGCGTTCGCATGGCGCGCAAACTAGGTCCGGCGACCGGTAGCGTCACAGTCCGTGCAGAGCCCCCTCGTCGGCGTGATCATGGGCAGTGACTCCGACCTGCCGACGATGCAGAGCGCGTTCGACGCGCTGTCGGAGTTCGACGTTCCGGCCGAGGTTCGGATCGTGTCAGCCCACCGCACGCCCGATCTCATGGTCGAGTATGCGCGAACTGCCGCCGAACGCGGGCTCGAGGTGATCATCGCAGGTGCCGGGGGCGCCGCGCACCTTCCCGGCATGACCGCGTCGATGACCTCGCTGCCGGTGATCGGGGTCCCGGTGCCGCAAGCGCATCTCGATGGCCTCGATTCGTTGCTGTCGATCGTGCAGATGCCGGCCGGCATCCCCGTCGCGACCGTGGCGGTCGGCAACGCTCGCAACGCCGGCCTGCTCGCGGTGCGGATCCTCGCGACCTCCCGGCCCGAGCTGCGGTCGCGCATGGAGCAGTTCCAGCGCGGGCTCGACGCCATGGTGCGCGACAAGGACGCAACGGTGCGCAAGCTCTTCGACGAGTAGGCCAGAGGTGTTCGCCGGCTACTCGGTCGCGATCGCCTCCAGCACGTCGAGCTTGGCCGCCCGCCGGGCGGGGAACAACGCAGCACCCAGCCCCGCCAGCGCCGCGACGATCACGACGACCACGAGCTGCACCCACGGCACCGCGATCTGCGTCTCGATGAACGAGCGCAGGTTCACGACGAGCGCCGCGCCGAGCAGCAACCCCGCGACGATGCCGAGGACTGCCCCGAACACTGCGATGATGGCCGCCTCGCCGCGGATCATCTTGCGCACCTGACGGCGCGACATTCCTACCGCGCGGAGCAGCCCGATCTCCTGCGTCCGCTCGAAGACCGAGAGCGCGAGCGTGTTCATCACGCCGAGCACCGCGATGAAGATCGCCATCGCGACGAGCGCGAACACGACGAAGAGGAACTGGTTGACATCGTCCTGTTGCTGCTTCTTGAACTCCTCCTGATCCTGCACCTTCACGTCGGGGAAATCGGCTTTCGTGATCGCCTCGGCCGCAGCCCGCAGATCGTCCACCGACACGTTCGGAGCCGCGCGGACGAACAGCATGAAGTCGCGCTGGCGGTTCAGGTGCCGTTCGTAGGTCCCCAGACCGGTGACGACATCGTCGAAAAAGCCCTTCTCGTAGAAGATTCCGACCACCTGGAGCAACGTCGATCCGGTCTCGAAATCGGCCGGTAGCAGGTCGCCGACGTTGATCCCACGGTCGCGCGCGAACCGCTCGTAGAGCAGGATGCCGTCATCGTCGAGCCCTGCCGTCGAGCCGTCCCGCACGTCGAGGAAGAGCAGGTCGTCGATCGCTGTTCGGTCGACGCCATCGAAGTTCCGTCGTGATCCGGCGATCCGCACCGCGTCGGTAAAACGGAGCGACGCGATCCGGCCGACCTCCGGTCGTGCCTCCAGTTGCTCTCGAAGGGTCACAGGGAACGGGTTGAAGTCGGTCGCGAGGCTGAGGTCCGAGCGGAAACTCGCGTCGACGATCGCTCGGACCGAGCTCTGCATCGACGCGGCGAGCACGAGCGACACGGTCACAAGAGAGAGGCCGATCATGAGCGCGCTCGCGGTTGAGCTTGTTCGGCGAGCGCTGCGCTGCGAGTTGGCGCGCGCCAACACACCGTGGATTCGATGCCCCATGGCGAGTGGCCGGCCGATCGCCGACGCCGCCGGCCGGGCGAAGCGCGGCGCGACGAGCACGAGGCCGGCGACCACACACCCGGCGCCGATGCCGAGCCGCATCCAAGCTCCGCCACGTTCGGTGCCGAGCATCGGTACGATGATCACGAGACCGACGAGCAACACGGCCGCCCCGATGCCGAACCGCACCGCGCTGGGACGTGAAGCACCGATCTCGGTCCGGCGCACGGCGGCGAGCGGCGGCACCCACGACGCGCGGATCGCAGGGATCACGGCCGAGATCACCGTCAGACCAGTCCCCACCAGCATGCCGACGACGACGGTGCGCGGCAGGACGACGAGCCCCGCATCGGGTGGAGAGAAGCCGATGGCGCCGATGAGACGCTGGATCAACCAGCCGAGCCCGACGCCGCCCACCAGCCCGACGGCGGAGGCGACCAGCCCGACGAGCAACGCTTCGAGCAGCACGGAACCGACCACCTGCGCCTGCGAGGCGCCGAGCGAGCGCAACAAGGCAAGCTCGCGCACGCGTTGCGACACGATGATCGTGAACGTGTTGACGATGACGAATCCGCCGACGATCACACCGATGAACCCGAACACGAGCAGGATCATCTGGAACGCATCGAGGAACTGGCCGACATCGTTCTGCTGCTGTTCGGTGACGATCTCGCCCGGCACGACCTCGACACCGAACGGCAGCACGGCGGCGATCCGATCCTGCACAAGGCTCGCCGACTCGCCCTCAGCCACCGTGACATTGATCCAGTCGAACTGGTCCTCGCGATCGAGGAGCTGCTGCGCGTCGTCGATGGTGAGCATCACGACCGTTGCTCCACCGACGATGTCGGTGTCGCCGAGGCCGATCGTGCCGACCAACTCGTATTCGCGAGTCGCGCTTGCACCGTCGCCGACGACACCACGGATCTCGATACCGTTGCCGAGCGCGAAGTCGTGACGCTTCGCCGTCGACGCGTCGAGTGCGATCTCCCCGTTGCGTTCCGGGAGCCTGCCCGACCGAACCGCGTAGGAGCTCAGGACCTCGTCCTCGACAACGCTCACCGCGATCGACAGGCCGAGCGTCTCGATCAGCTTCGGGTCTTCGCCCGGCTCACGCGGGAGGAAGATCCTGACGTCGAAACCGAACACGAGCCCCTCAGCGGACGCGACACCTTCGACGCTGCGGACATCCTCGAGGAGGGCCTCGGGGACCGGGGTCCGGTCGTCGCCGAGACCGGGGCCACCGCCGTCGCCGAACTCGCTCGCCGTTCGCACCTGCAGGTCGATGCCGGCGTTGATCGATTCGAACAGCCGGTCAAAGCCCCGTTGGGTCGAGTCGGTCAGGACATACGTGCCGGACATGAACGCGATCCCGAGCACGACCGCGAGCGCGCTGAGCAACAACCGAAGCTTGTGAGCGCGCAGCCCGCGGATCGTGACCTTCCACATCGCTCAGCCGTCCAGCGTGCGGATCCGGTCGAGGATTGCATCGGCGGTCGGGGCATCGAACGAGTCGACCACGCGCCCGTCGCCGAGCATCACCACCCGATCGGCATACGCGGCCGACACCGGGTCGTGGGTGACCATCACGATCGTCTGTCCGAACTCGTCGACCGCGTCGCGAAGGAACTGCAGGATCTCGCCGCTCGCCTTCGAGTCGAGGTTGCCGGTCGGTTCGTCGGCGAAGATGACCTCGGGCCTGTTGCCCAGCGCGCGAGCCACCGCGACGCGCTGCTGCTGACCGCCGGAGAGCTCGCTCGGTCGGTGGTCGAGGCGATCATGGAGCCGCACGGCATCGATGACGCGCCCGAGCCACGTCTCATCGGGTGAGCGCCCGGCGAGCGAGCTCGGCAGCGTGATGTTCTCGATCGCCGTCAAGGTCGGCACCAGGTTGTAGGACTGGAACACGAACCCGAGGCGATCGCGTCGCACGGTCGTGAGCTCTCGCTCGCTCATTGCTGAGATCTCGAGGTCGCCGATGAACACCTGCCCTGATGTCAGCCGGTCGAGACCGGCCAGACAATGGAGCAGCGTGCTCTTCCCCGAGCCAGAGGGCCCCATGATCGCCGTGAACCGCGACGCGGCGAACTCGACATCGACACCGTCGAGCGCGCGCACCTCGGTGTCGCCCCGGCCGTAGATCTTGACGGCGTCGACAGCGCGCGCCGCGGCGATGGCGGGCTCGGCAGCCGCGACGCCGATCGTGGTCGTTGGGTCGGTCATTCCACATCCTCCGATTCCGATACCTCGACGAGCGCAGGGGGAACGGGCGCCCGCTTGCGCCGCCCGATCACGACGAAGCACGCGAAACCGACCACAGCGAGCAGCGCCGACAACAGCGCGTTGAACCGCACGCCGAACAACTCGCTCGCTGGGTCGACCCGCAGCAGCTCCATGAAGAACCGCTCGACGCAGTACAGCGCGACGTAGAGCGAGAAGGTCTGTCCCCGCCGAAACGAGAACTTGCGCTCGGCCCAGGTCAACACGAAGAAGAGGAGCAGGCAGTAGATCGACTCGTAGAGGAACGTCGGGTGGAAGGTGTCCTCGCCGAGATACCGGCTCGGGCGGTGGTTCGGGTCGATCTCCAGCGCCCACGGCAGATCGGTCGGGCGACCGAACAGTTCCTGGTTCCACCAGTTCCCCCAGCGGCCGATCGATTGCGCGACGGCGACGGCGGGCGCGAGCGCGTCGAGCATGACGACCGCGTCGAGCCGTTTGCGCTTTGCCATGATGAGCGCGCCCAGTGCGCCGCCCGCCACGGCGCCCCAGATCGACAGGCCACCCTTCCAGATCTTGAACGCGCCTGCGACGCCCTCCTCCTCCCACCGGTACCCCGTGAACAGGTGATACACGCGTGCGCCGATGACGCCCATGACGACGACGAACAGCGCGATCTCGCCGATCGAGCCCTCGGGGAGCCCGAGGCGGGCGGCGCGCCGGTCGGCAATCCGTACCGCCACGACGATGCCGATCGCCAGCATCAGGCCGTACGCATGGAGTTGGAACGGACCGAGCGGGATCTCGCCGTCCGAAGGGCTGGGGATCGACAGCAACAGGTTCAATGGGGGCGCATTTCTCGGCCAGCGGGCGGGGCACGACGACCGCGCACGCTAATGCGGGGGATTTCAGCCCGCCCGGCGTTCCTGCCGATGAAGACCGCCACGGGAGTTGTGCGAATGCGGAAAAGGTTCCTGGCCGGCATCATCGGGATCGCGCTCGGTGGTGCCGCCCTGACGGCCACGGGTGATGCCACCGCGTCCCCAGTGGTCGACGGCTGCCCGGTGTTCCCCGCGAACAACCCATGGAACACCGACATCTGGAGCACGTCGCGGTATCCGGTGCACTCTCACAGCAGCCGGATCATCGCGAACATCAACGCCGGCGGGAACCGGCTCCTCCACGCCGACTTCGGCGGCGGCGGCGCGTACGGCATCCCGTTCGTGACGGTCGGGAACGCGACTCGTACGTGGCCGATCGTGTACACGGAGTATGGCGACGAGAGCGACCCGGGACCGTTCCCCATCCCTCGCAATTCACCGGTCGAGGGCGGATCGTCGTCGAGCGGCGATCGTCACGTGATCGTCGTGCAACGCGGCGCGTGCAAGCTCTTCGAGCTGTACCGGGCGTTCTGGCGCGGCAATCGCTGGGAGGCCGACTCGGGCGCGACGTGGCGGCTGCGCACCAACGAGTTGCGCCCGCGCGGCTGGACATCGGCCGATGCCGCGGGCCTCCCGATCTTTCCTGGTCTCGCACGCTGCGAGGAAGTGGAGTCCGGCGCGATCCGCCATGCGCTCCGGGTCACGTTCGAGCGAACACGCAAGGGTTGGGTGTCACCGGCACGCCACTACGCGTCGTCGAGCACCGACTCGTCGCGGCCGGCGATGGGGATGCGGCTCCGGCTGCGGGCGAACTACGACATCTCGCGCTTCCACGGTCAGGCGCGCATCGTCCTCGTGGCGCTCAAGAAGTACGGCTTGATGGTCGCCGACAACGGTTCGAACTGGTTCATCACCGGTGCCGCGGAGCAGTGCTGGGACGACGACGACCTCAACCAGCTGAAACACGTCCCCGGCTCGGCGTTCGAGGTCGTGTACACCGGCCGCGTCGTCACCGAGTAGCTACTTGATGAGCCGCGATCGGCGTCGATCGGCGAGCAGCTTGCCTCCGGTTTGGCACGTCGGGCAGTAGACGACCTCGTGCGATTCATAGGAGATCCGGGCGAGGTCGGCGCCGCATTCGGGGCACGGCACCCCGGCCTTGCCGTGGACCGTGAAGTGCTCGCCGAGCTTCGGCTCCGACAGCCCGCCCTGCCGCCGCCTCTCGCGCTCGAGGGCATCGGCGAGCACCTCGGCAATCCCGGCGAGGAGCCGTTCGCGCTCGTTGCCGGTCAACGACTTCAGGGTCGCGTACGGCGAGAGCTTCGCCCGGTGCAGTGCATCGTCGCTGTAGCCGCGTCCGATGCCTGCGACGCTGCGCTGATCACGCAGAATCGTGTGCACGCGTCGCGTGTCGCCACCCGCGCGCACGAACGATTCGAACTCCGGGCTGTCTGGCTCCGGACCGAGCGCCGAGAGCGGTCCTGCGTCATCGGCGGCGAGTACCCACCAGCCGGCCTTTCGCTCGGTGCCGTGCTCGCGCACGAGCAACGCGATGCCGTTCGCGAACGACCACCGTACGACGGCGCCCTTCGGCCGGGTTCGCTTCGGCGGCGACTCCACGTCGAGCCTGCCGGCCTGCGACAGGTGCACGAGAACACGCTCGCCGCCGTCGAACTCGAACACGAGGTACTTGCCGCGGCGGCCCACCGTGCGTACCGGCTGCCCGACGACCGTCTCGGGGGCCGGCACGGCCGTTTTCAAGCCGCTGAAGCCGAGCGGCTCGTAGGCGACGAGGGCTGCACCGGCGACCAGCTCGCGCAGCCGCTCGCCCAAGGCCTGCATCTGCGGCAACTCCGGCACGTTCGTCACGCTATTCGTGCTGCGCTCAAGTCTGGCGGCCGCAGGGTCGATCGACCCATTGACCGCCCGCCGCCGATCGCATGAGATGGAAGGACTCGGGGCGGGCGAGGAGGCGTGAGGATGGCTTCGTTGAAGCGTAGGGACCGCGATGAGTCCAAGCGCTTCGTGCACTCGTCCGGACACACGAGCGCGCTCGACGTGATCAACGAGCACGCGCTCCCCGACGACCTCACGCCCGCCGACGTCGAGCCTCCGCTCGGCTACCGGGCCCGCACCGTACCGATCGACGATTCAGCGACGCGCCGGTCGGCCTGAACGGCGGCGCGCCTCGAACCGTCCGCGGATCGTCTCCCTGCGGGCCTGCACGTCGCGATAGGTGAGACGTTCAACCGCAGGATCGATCCCCATCGCGGCCTTCACCGCGTCCGCGTCGAACACGGCACCGGAGAGGTCGATACCCATCTCCGTCGCGAGGCGCTCACCGTGCCTGCGCGCGATCTCGGTGTGCACCTGCTCGATCTCTCCGAGAATGTCGAGATCCGGCGCGAGGCGTGCGATGGCGCCGTCGAGGAACATCATGTTCTTTACGAACAGCATCAGCTCCTTCGGGGCGCGCGCGCCGTAGCCGAGGAGCTTCTTGGTGACCTCCTGCAACTGGCGCAGGAGCTCGTCGGCCTCCAGGGTCGTCGGATCGACGACCGGGCCGTCGAGATGCAGATCGCGGATGACCGCCTCGATGTCGGTGTCGGGCGGAAAGGCGCCGAGGTCGCGGAGTGCGCCCAGCTGTGCACGCACATCACCGCTCGTCGTTCCGAGCAGCAGGAAGAGGAAGGCCATCCTTCGCCGCTCGTCGAGGCGGCCCGTGATGCCGAAGTCGAGCAGCACGGTGCGGCCGTTCGGTTGCACGAGCAGGTTCCCGCCGTGGAGATCGCCGTGGAAAACGCCGTAGAGCATCGCGCCCTCCATGAACGCGACGAGCCCAGCGTGCAGCACCGCTTCGGTGTCGACGCCCGCATCGTGCATGCCGACGACGTCGTCCCACGCGAATCCGTCGAGGCGTTCCATGACCAGCACACGGCGCGTCACGAGCCGGGGGTGGGGCCGCGGCACGATCACCGCGTGCTGATCGGTCGCGGCGAGCACCGCAGCGATGTCGAGCATGTTCTCGGCCTCGAGGCGGAAGTCCAGCTCCTCGAGGATCGTGTCGGCGAAGAGCTCCACGAGCGCCGGCGGGTTCGCCAGCGCTGCGACGGGGATACGCCCGATCAGCTTGGGCGCGAGCCACGCCAGCGCCCGGATGTCGCGCCGGACGAGGTCGGCAATGCGCGGTCGCTGCACCTTGACGACGACCGGTTCACCGGTCGCCAACCGAGCCGCGTGCACTTGCGCGATCGAGGCCGCCGCGACGGGGGTGGGATCGAACTCGGCGAACAACTCGTCGAGACGGCCGCCGAGCTCCGACTCGATCACGCGCCGCACGTGGTCGAACGACTCTGCCGGAACGCGGTCTCGGAGCAACTTGAACTCGGCGACGAGCTCGGCCGGGAACAGGCCCTCGCCACCGCTGACGATCTGGCCGAGCTTGATATACGTCGGGCCGAGTCTGGCGAAAGCCTCGCGGAGCCGGCGCGCGAGCGCCGAGCGTCGCGCCGACTGCTCGAGGTTCCGCTCGCGGACCGCCCACACCCCGAGAGCCCATCCGACCTCGGAACATGCGGCAACGAGGCGCCCGACCGGCGGGACACGCCCGCCGGCGAGCAGCCGCGGCACCTCCTGGCGTGCCTGTTCCCGGAGTGGACCGAGGCCGCGACGCCAGGCGATCCGGTCGGGATCGATGCGCCACGGGCCGACCTCGGCAAAGCCTCCCTGCTCGTCCGCGACGTGGTTCACAGTGGGCGACGGTAGCGAACCGGCTCACCGACCTGCCCACCGATCGCGTCAGCGTCCGGCGCAGCGACCGCGCCAGGGGTCGGCGCCCTGCCATTCGTAGAGCGCGAGCGCCAGCCCGTCCTGGTCCTCTTGCGTGGCCGACGCGGGATCGATCCCGACGAGGTCGTCTCGGCCGGCATGGCGAGCGGTGCTGTCCCAGGTCGAGCGCGAGAACTGGTACGCGCCGCGGTACGTGCCGGACGGGTTGATCGCGCCGTAGCCGTCGTCGTACGCGGGCGCCGTGTGGCTGGACTCGTGCGAACGCGTGCAGACCAAGAAGGGATGCAGATGATCGATGCGCGGCCGCCCGTGCAGCGTCCACATTCCGCCAGGACCGGCGGCACCGATCGCGACGGCCTGCGGGCGCAACGGTGCGGTCGGAACAGGTGCCGGTCGATGCTTCCCAGATGCGTACGCCAGCACCGCGCCGTTGCGAAGGGCGATCGAGTAGCCCAGACGGTCCGGATCGGCGGCGATGCCCACCGCGTCGTCGCGACCGATGATGCCGAGCGGCGCGCCTCGGTGGCGCGCGTCGCCGAACGCGAAGACCGCGCCGTCGCCGCTCAGGAGGTAGTAGCCGCGGCCACTCGGCGTCGCGGCGATCGCGACGATCGGCGACGACAGGGGAACCCCGCTCACGTCACCGTGGTCGCGGGCGGCGCCGAACGAGTAGATCGCGCCGTCGTTCGCGACGAGCCAGTAGCCGCTGCCGTTCGGTTGTGCCGTGATGCCGACGATGTGGCGCGCGCCGAAGGGCAGCCGATGCGAGCCGAGGCTGCGAGCGTCGCCGTATGCCCGGACACGACCGAGCTCGGTGACGATCCAGTAACCGCGATCCGTCGCGGCGGCGATACCGACGGCGGGGTCGATCGCAGGATGTGTTGCGAACGAATCCGCCAGGCGAGCAGCGCCGGCCGCGGTAACCGAGCCGTCGCGTTCGATCGCCCATGCCCCGCGCCCTGACGGCTGTGCGCTGAACGCCACGTACTCGTCCGCGGCTGCCGGCAGGCGCAGCCGCGATACCCGGCCGTGCTGGACTCGCACCCCGGACGGCACGGTCGACGTCGCGCTGATCCTGCCGGGCGTGGCCGTCGTGCTCACCGCGCTCGTCCCCACTGCGCTGGTGCCGAACGCGTAGGTGACGGTCAGGGCGACGAGCAGCGCGGCGACGGCGCCGGCCCCGAAGACCCGTCCGATCTTCGTGATCGGTCCGGTGGCGCAGTCGCGAGAAGCCGTCGACGATGTGGTCGACGGCCCCGTGCCCGCGTCCCCAGCGGGCGTGGGAGCCTCGGTATGGCGATGATCGCGGTGCGAATCGCGCGGCGTTCGACGCAGACGTCGCTGCTTGGACATGGCTGTCTCCTCTCGGGGTTCGTCACGGCGTGTGAGCGCGCGGCAACCCAAGGCGTTGGAAGGGGAACGGGAGTCGACCGTAGGAAACCGCGCGTGACGGCATCGAACCGGTTACCAGATCTTGGTTGCGAACGGATCCGGCTCGAAACCCGCCGATCCCAGCCCCAGCAACCGATGCGGGGCGTCAATCGACCTCGATTATCGAGGTCGATTGACGCCCCGAGAGAGTGGGCCGAGAGAATGGGCGGGTGAGCGAACTCGATGCGGTCGTCGTCGGCTCCGGGCCCAACGGGTTGACGGCCGCCGCGCGCCTCGCGCGCGCGGGCCGGCGCGTTCTCGTCGTCGAGGCCGGCCCCACGATCGGCGGCGGCGCTCGAACCGCCGAGCTCACCGAGACCGGCTTTCACCACGACGTGTGCGCAGCGTTCCATCCCTTCGGCGCCAGCTCTCCCGCGTTCGCCGAGCTCGGCCTCTGGGACCGTGTCGAGTTGCTCTGGCCCGACGTCCAGTTCGCTCACCCCCTCGACGGCGGCCACGCCGGGGCGGTGTGGCGAGAGCTCGAACCGACCGTCGAACACCTCGGCCGCGACGGCCGCCGTTGGCGCCGCTCTGTCGGTCGCTTCGCCGCTCGATGGGACCGGCTCGCACCCGAGCTCATGCGCCCGATCGTCGGGCTCCCGCGGGCGCCGCTGCTGATGGCGTCGTTCGGACGCTTCGCGCTGCGATCAGCAACCGCACTCGCTCGCCGTTTCGAGACCGAGGCGGCCGGCGCGCTCGTCGCCGGCTGCTCGGCGCACGCCGCTGCGCCGCTCGAACAACCGATGGTCGGTGGCCTCGGCCTCGCGTTGGCGGTGGCGGCGCACGGCCGCGGGTGGCCCGTGTCGAGAGGCGGCAGCCAGGCGATCGCCGACGGGCTCGCCGCGATCATCCTCGAGCGCGGCGGCACGATCGAATGTGACCGGCACATGAGGGCGTGGACCGACCTGCCCAGCGCGTCGGTGGTGCTCTTCGACACGAGCCCGATCCAGCTCGTGCGGATCGCCGGCGATCGGCTCCCGTCACGGTTCCGCGGGCGGCTCGAGCGTTTCCGGCCGGGCGCAGGCGTCGTCAAGGTCGACTACGCGCTCCATGCAGCGGTTCCGTGGACGAACGAGATCGTCCGGCGCGCCGGAACAGTGCATGTCGGAGGCACCACGCTCGAGATCGCGTCCTCCGAACGAGCCGTCAACGACGGCACGCTCGCAGCGAAGCCATACGTGCTCGTCGGGCAGCAGAGCCTGATCGACGACACGCGCGCCCCGGCCGGTGCGCACACGTTGTGGGTGTACAGCCACGTTCCCCAGGGTCTGGCGCTGAGCAGCGCGGACATCGACCAGGTGGTCGCCCGGATGGAGTCGCAGATCGAGCGGTTCGCACCGGGGTTTCGCGACACGATCCGTGCGCGGCACGTCATGGGACCTGCTGACTACGAGGCGTACAACCCCAACCAACACGGTGGCGACATCGCAGGCGGAGCGATCACGGTCGGTCAGCTCGTCGCGCGCCCGACGTTGCGACTCGATCCCTACCGGGCGCCCGGCGGCCGGGGCATCTACCTGTGTTCGGCCTCGACGGGGCCTGGCCCGGGCGTGCACGGGATGAGCGGTTGGCACGCCGCCGGCTCCGCCCTGCGCCACGAACTGCGCGACTGAGCGCTCAAGGGCGCAGCGCCAAGGCTCGCGCGAGCGCCGCCGCGAACGGGCCGACAAACGCACGGCGCTGCTTCGAGCAGACAGAATGCGCCGTCAACGGTTCCCGGGGGGTCCAATGGCTGGCCGGAGACGACGCTCGCCGGTCTTGGGGGCCCTGGTCGTCACCGGGTTCGCCGTCGCGACGAGCGCCTTGGTGCTCCTGACCGCGTCGCCGGCCTTCGCCGAGGAGGGCCTGCGCTACGAGGCCGGGTCCACGTACACCGTCGACCCGGGTGCAGGAGTGGTCCGAGTGGTCGTCGAGGCAACGCTCACGAACGAGCAACCGAACTCGTCGAACGGCAACGTGATCACTCAGTACTACTTCCCGCGCTTCGCTGTTCCCATGCTGTCGGGCGCGGCGAACGTCGTCGCAACGCGAGACGGCCGCTCGCAGTCGGTGAGCTTCGAGCCGACCGACACCGATCGATTCAAGATCGCGTTCATCGATCTCTCGCCCGATCTCTACTACGGCGACGCCGCGCACGTCGTCGTCACGTACGACCTGCCGAGCGAACCTCCTCGATCCGAGGCAACGACGCGCGTCAATCCCGCGTTCGCGACGTTCTGGGCGTGGCCGGTCGCCGATCCCAACCTCACGTCGGTGCGCATCCTGATCCCGAAGCGTTTCGACGTCGAGTATGTCGGTTCCGATCTCCGCCGCTCGGCAGCCGGCGACATGATCTCGTACGAATCTGGCGCGATCGCCGATCCAGCCACCTGGGGCGTGATCGTCTCGGCGCGCGACGACGGCCGGCTCGCGACGAGGGATGCCGACACCGCGGACCACGACATCGAGATCCGCGCGTGGCCCGACGATCCGCGGTGGACCGAGTTCGTCGCGACGCAGATCGAAGACGGGCTCCCGATCCTCGAGGACCTCATCGATCAACCGTGGCCGACCGACGACGAGCTCCAGATCACCGAGACCGTGAACCCTTACCTCTACGGGTATGCCGGCTGGTACTCGAGCAGCGACAACACGATCGAGGTCGGCGATCTGCTCGACGCCGAGGTGATCCTGCACGAGATCAGCCACATCTGGTTCAACGACGACCTGTTCATCGATCGTTGGGTGAACGAGGGCTTCGCGCAGACCTACTCGAATCTCGCGGTCGACGAGACAGGAGGAGATGGTCGCCAGCCCGAAGCGATCAAGAAGAACGTGAACGGCGCGCAGGCCCTGAACTCCTGGAGCAACCCGACATTTCGCGACGACGAGCAGAGCGCTGCCGAGGAGGAGTTCGGCTACAACGCGTCGTGGTACGTCATCGAAGCGATCACCGACGAGATCGGCGTCGACAAGATGCGCGATGTCATCGACGCGGCGGCGACCCGGCGGATCGCCTACCTCGGCGACCCGAAGCCCGAGCGGGCCGGCGGAACGGTGTCGTGGAAGCGTCTCCTCGACCTCGTCGAGAACGTCGGTGGGTCGGACGAGGCGGCCGAGCTGTGGGTCGACCACGTGGTCGTGCGGAGCAGCCGTAGCGATCTCCAGGACCGGTCGCGCGCTCGCAAGGTCTACGACCAGCTTGCCGAAGCAGGCGGTGATTGGACCGTCCCCTTCGCGATTCGTCAGAAGATGACGCTGTGGCAGTTCTCCGAGGCTCGCGACTCCATGGCGACCGCGCGCCACATCGTCGAGCTGCGCGACGAGATCACCGAGACACTGAACGGCACCGGCATCGAGCTGCCGGCAGACTTCGAGTCTTCGTACGAGGAGAAGCGAGACCTCGAAGCGCTCGAGACGCGTGCCGAGGCCTCCCTGGTTGCGGCCGGGCAGCTTGCAGCGGCGACTCGCGAAGCGGAGGACGGGCACGGGATCTTCGGCACCATCGGCCTGTGGGGCAACGACTACGAGGACGAGCTGGCGCGCGCCGCGACCCAGTTCGAGGAGGGCGATCATGCGCAGGCCGGCCGAGGCGCTCGAGCCGTCATGGACACGATCGGCGCCGCCGCGGGCGTAGGCCAACAACGGGTGCTGGTGGCGGTCGGCTCGCTCGTCGCGCTCTTGCTGCTCGTCTGGCTGATCCGGTTCCTCGTACGCAGGCGGCGGCGCCGGCGCGTGGCCGCTCGAACCGCGGCTGAGCTCGAAGCCTCCGCACGCGAAGCCGCCGTCGACCAGCTTGCTTCCGGCGAGATATGGCCGGCGGCGACACCGCCGCTGATCCCGGACGACACGCTGTTGCCCGGCTCGGGTGCACACGAGCGCGGCTCGGACGACTGACCGCCCTCAGAGCCCGGTGGGGAACCGCTCCTGGAGGCGGCGCATGCCCCGGATCCAGCGTTCGTAGTCCGTCGCCTTGCGTTGGAAGTACTCGGCGACCTCGGGATGCGGAAGGATCAGGAAGTGCTCGGCGGCGAGCCCCTCGATCACCGCGTCCGCAACCTGTTCGGGCTCGAGCATGCCGTCGACGCCCGCGACGCCACCTTCCACGGTCCCCGCCGTCATGCCGGTTCGCACGGCTTGCGGGCAGAGCACCGACACCTTGAGGCCGCGATCGCCGTACGTGATCGCCAACCACTCCGCGAACGCAACGGCACCGTGCTTCGTGACGGAGTAGGTGGCGGAACCGATTTGGGTCAACAGGCCGGCGGCCGACGCGGTGTGCAGGAGATAGCCGCGTCCACGTTCGATCATCCTCGGCACGAGCAGCCGTGCGGCCCAGACGTGGGCCATGACGTTCACGTCGATTGTTCGGCGCCACACCTCGTCGGACGCGTCGAGGCCGAAATCTCCGATGATCCCCGCGTTCGAGCAGAACAGATCGATGGGCCCGTCGCGCCGTTCGGCGTCGTCGATGAGCGACCGGAGCTGCCCCGGATCCGACACGTCGCAATGAACCGAGCGACCCACGGCCGCGGGCACACGCGATTCGCCGAGGTCGGCAGCGACGACGGCACGAGCTCCGTCGTTTGCGAAACGCTCGACCAGCGCAGCGCCGATACCGCTCGCGGCACCCGTGACGACAATGTGCTTCTCTGCGACGTTCACCTGACGCGCACTCCTTCGACATCGATGCTGGTGATTTCGGTGCGCCCCCCGCTCGCGGGGAGTGCCGCCGCCACGGCATCGGCCCGATCGGGTGCGACCAGCACCGCGATCGAAGGGCCCGATCCCGACAGCCAGGCGCCGTACGCACCCGCGCCGAGCGCCGCGTGCAACGCACCGAGCGACTCCGGTGCCGCCGCGAGGCGACGGTCCTGATGGAGCCGATCCTCCGTAGCGGCGCGCAAGGCCGTGACGTCACCGGTGGTCACGGCCGCGACGAACAGCGCCGCGCGGCCGACGTTGAACACGGCGTCGGCGAAGGGCACTTCTTTCGGGAGCGCCGTACGCGACTGCTTGGTCGACGTTTCGCGATCGGGAATCCAGAGCACGACCGCGGCGTCGAGCGCGCTCGGTACCTGCACGACGTGCCCGCCCGCAGCCACCACGAGCCCTCCGTACATCGACGCGGCGGCATTGTCGGCATGACCCTCGAGTTGCGCTGCCATCGTCACCAGCGACGGACGGCGCGCCCGCCAGGCCTCGCCGCGCTGCACCGATGCCGCGACCACGCCGGCAACACGCGACGCTCCGCTGTAACCCATTCCTCTGCCTGGCGGAAAGTCGGACCGGACTGCGATCGGTCCTCTGCCGTCGGCGGCACGGAATGCGCGGACCGCGGGGTGAGTCTCCGGCGCCGCGACGTCGGGCTCGACGTCGAGGACAACCGCGAACTCGCGGGCCAGCGCCAGACCGAGCGCGTCGAACCCGGCCCCGAGGTTTGCGGAGCTCGCGGGTGCGGAGACGGTCACCATCGCCGGCAGATCACGATTCGGCGGATCACGGTCCGGGAAATCACGGTCCGGGGCTCGGGCCGCCGACACGATCGGCGTACGCGAGCGGGAGCAGCTCGATGAGCTGGCCGTCGGGATCCCGGACGAACACACCCGCTCCGATGTTCGTTTCGTGGAGGACCTCGCCGCCGTAATCGCCGATACGGGCGCAGACCGTGTCGATGTCGCAGGAGATCGACAGGTGCGTGAGACCGGGAGCGTCCATGGCTCGCCGCTCGGGCCGGCGGGTGTGATTCGGCGCCGCGAAATGGAGCAATTCCAGCACCAAGCCGTCGAGACGCAGGTAGCAGGCGGTCATGTCGAGCGGGACATCGAGGCCGAGCAGTTGGGCGGAGCTGTCGTCGGGCGGTGAGATCTGTCGCCAGAACTCGAACCCGAGCAGCTCCTCGTAGAACCGCCGGGCGCGGGCAAGATCGGTCACGCACTGACCGAGATGGTTGAACACGAAGCGTTCAGTCACCGATGTCCTCCCGGCTGTCCGCCCGGTCGGCCGTCACGGTGATCCCGGTCCGTCGTCACGGTGATCCCGGTCCGTCGTCACGGTGGTCATCGTGGCACGCGGCACGCCCTCGCGCGACGGCGAGGCAGAGACGTACCATTCGCGCATGCGGAGGCTCTGCGGACGACCGGGATGCAGCGCCCCCGCGACCGTGACGTTCGCGTTCGACGCGACACGCCGCGTCGTGTGGCTGAACGCGATCGCGGAGGGAACCGCTCGCGCCGGCGACCTCTGCACCCGACACGCCGATTCGCTGGTCCCGCCTCAGGGCTGGACACGCGACGATCAGCGGCCGGACCCGTTGGCACCCCGGCCGGTCGAGGCCGCGCAGACCGCGATCACCAACACCGACGAGTTGCTGCCCCATCGCGAGATCAAGCGGCGGCGCAAGACCAAGGCGCGTTGGTCCGATGTGCCGTCGCTCTTCGACGAGACCCCCGGTGCCGCGCCCGAACCCGTCCTCACGATCGCCCCCGACCGCCACGATGCGGCTGCAACGGAGCCGATCGCCGAGCCTGACGTCGAACCCGTCGTTGCGCCGCTCATCGAGCCGGGCTGGGAGCCGCGCTTCGACGTCGACGACCTCGGCGGGTTGCTCGACGCCAAGACGCCGTTGCTGTCGCGTGCGTTCCGCGCGGCGAAGACGGCCGACGACGACCCGGACCACGGCGACGATCACCGCGAACGCGACGCCGACGAGCGAGGCGGGCCGGCGGGCTAGTCCCGCGCGTAGTTCTCGACGTCGGCGAAGTAGTTGGAAAGGTCGGGCGGCCACCAGCTCGGCGACACCGACGACTCGATGGTCCTCGGATCGACCGGCGTGCGGTCGTTGCTCGCTTGATAGACCGCGAAGCAGAGTTGGAGCGTCTTGATCGCCATCTCGCCCGTCATGTCGGCGTGGTCGCGCCCCTCGAGGATCGCGTCGACGAAGTGCTTCGACCCGTCGATGAACCCGGTGAGCCAGTTCGCATCGATGCTGGAGTAGTGCGTCTGGCTGCCGTCGGGGTGATACACGATGACCGGCGCAAGATCGAGCATCTCACCCGTGGCGCGCGTGACCCAGATGAAGCCGTCGGTGCCCTGGATCTCGAAGAACTCGTCGGCTCCGTAGTAGCGGCTCCTGAGGAACATGCGCGGCGCGTAGGTGACCTCCATCATCCCGAGCAGGCTGCGACGCTCGTACTCCCAGATCGCAGCGGTTGGCGCCTCGAAGAACGCTGGTGCCTGCCGGACGATCGCCTGCACGCTCGTGATGTCCTGGTCGAACAACCACAGCGCGGTCGTGTATTTGTGCACCATGTCGTCGAAGAGATGCCCACCGGGACTCTGGTCGTTGAAGCGCCAGACGTAGCCGCTCGGGTCGAGGCCGCGCTGGAACTCCGTGTCGGTCGTTCCGACGACGGTCTTGATCCGGCACATCGTCGGCGCGCCGATCGCCCCACTCGCGATGAGCTCCTTCGCCTTCAAGAGCGGCGGGTAGAAGACGTTGCACTCCGCGACGCGCAGCAGCACGCCGGCGTCGACGGCGGCCGCGACCATCGCTCGCCCGTCGGCGACGGTGTTGGCGATCGGCTTCTGCACGCTGACGTGCTTGCCGGCGCTGATCGCTGCGAGCACGTGCTCCTTGTGCAGCATGGTTGGTGTCAGGACCTCGACCGCGTCGATGTCGTCGTCGGCGAGCAGCGCGTCGAGATCCGTGTACACCTTGGGCGCATTCCAGGCGGCCGCTGCGTCGCGTGCCTTGCCCTCGCGTGTGTCGCACACCGCGTGAACCTCGCATTGGGGGTGCTGCAGGTAGCCCGCGACGTTGAGCGGCGCGATGTTGCCGGTGCCGACTACCCCGATCCGCACCCGATCCATCATCCCTCGAAGACATCTCGGTGCGTCGGGGCGGCGGGGCGGAGGATCTCGCCGGGCCGGGCTCCCGTGTCCGCGCCGTCTCGGCGCACGACCTCGCCGTTGACCACGTTCGCCACGTAACCCTCCGCGTCCACAACGAACCGGCCCGCACCGGCCGGGAAGTCCTGGATCCAGCGCGTCGCGCCGGCGCGCAGCCGGGCCGGATCCCAGATCGTGAGATCGGCCCCGGCGCCCGATGTGATGCGCCCGCGCTCGGCACCCAGCCCGAGCGCTGCCGCCGGCCGGCTCGTGAGGCCAGCGACCGCCTCCTCGAGCGTGATCACCTCAGGTGCATACTCGGTGAGCAACCGGGTGCTGTAGTCGACCCCGCAGTAGCTCGTCAGGTGCGCGCCCGCATCGGAGCTGCCCGGCAAGCTCATCGGATGCCGGAGGATCTCCTCGGTCGCCTCCCGAGACCGCTTGCCCGCCGAACCGGCGAGCACGAAGGTCGTCTGCAGTTCCTCGGCGAGCGAGCAGTCGATGAAGCAGTCGAGCGCATCGACACCGAGCTGCTTGGCGAGCGACTCGACGGTCCGGCCGACCCACTCGGAGTGCTCGTCGGCACGAGCAACCTTCACCGCGTCCCAGGTGAAGACGAACGCGCGCCCGGTCGGATCGGCGAGCGCGGCCCGCAACCGCTCCCGCGTCGCGGGGTCGGTCAGCAATGCCCGCTTCTCGGCCGGTGGGCGCGCGAGCGCGTCGCGCCAAGCGGGCATCTCGTCGAACAGGAACGTGTCGTGCAGGGCGAAGAAGACCGAGAGCTGTTGCAGCGAGCTCTGCGGATGGATCCGGAGACCTGCGCGCATGCATTCGGTCGCAAAGTCGAGCCCGAGCCTCCAGCCGTCGCCGAGGAAGGGCAGCCGCTGGAGCGGGTTGATGTTCATCGCCTTGCCGGACGCGCGGCACATCGCCCGCATGAGCTCGCGATCTGCTTCGGAGTGGCCCGCGAGGTTGGTCGCGGAGATGAACTCGATCACGCCGTGGTCGAACTCGGCGAGCACCGCGGCGAGCGCGACCAGCTCCTCGGGGCTCGCGAGGTTCGATGGCACCGGGTTGCCGTCGTGGTCGACATGCATCTCGAGCTGGCTCGACGAAAAGCCCGCCGCACCGGCGCGCAGCGCTGCGCGCAGGAGCGTGGCCATCTCGTCGACCTCTGCCTCGGTCGCGACCCGGCGGTGTGCATCGTCGCCGAGCACGTACCGGCGTAGCGCGGAGTGACCGACCTGGACCGCGGCGTTCACACCGAGGCGGCCTTCGAGCCCGGTCGCGAACTCATCGAATCCTCCACCCTCGAAGCTCACCCCAGCGCGCAGCGCGGCAGCGCTCATACCTTCGACGCGGCTCAGCATGTCGAGCAACCACGGCACGTCGTCCGCTCTTGCGGGGAACAGCGAGAAGCCGCAGTTCCCGGTGACCACGGTCGTGACGCCGTGCCACGACGACGGCGACGCAGTTCGATCCCAGTGGAGCTGTGCGTCGTAGTGGGTGTGGATGTCGATGAAGCCGGGCGCGACGATGCACCCGTCGGCGTCGACCTCGTCGAGCGCGCGATCGTCGACGCGGCCGATCTTGCGGACCTGCCCGTCGAGCACCGCGACGTCGGCGGTGTACGCAGGGGTTCCGATGCCGTCGACGACCCGCCCGCCGCGGACCACGAGGTCGAAGGTCACCGCATCGCCTCGCGCTTCGCGAGCTCGGCCTCGATGCCGTACACGCGCGCGGCGTTCGTGCCGAGGATCTTGCGCGCGCGGTCGTCGGGAAGGTGTCCGACGCTCTCCATGAGCTCGTCGACCACACCCGGGTACTTCGCGTCGGAGTGGGGGAAGTCGCTCGCCCAGATCAGGTTGCCGTCGCCCGCGAGCTCGGCCATCGCCCCCATGGTGCGTTCGCCGGGGTCGAAGCTGATGACGCAGTTGCGTTGGAAGTATTCGCTCGGAGTCAGCGACAGCTTGGCCGGCAGCGACCATTCGTATGCCTCGAGGAACTCGTCGAGGCGGTCCATCCAGTGCGCGATCCAGCCACCGCCGCACTCGAGGACGAGCACCTGCAGGTCCGGATGCCGTTCGAGCACGCCGCCATAGACGAGCCCGGAGAGCGTGAGGTACTGGTCGAAGAACAGGATCAGGGCGTGATGGGTACCCATCGCCATGAGGTCCACCATCCGCTTGCTCGTGCCCTCGATGTCGAACAACCCGGCGCCGTGCAGCCCGAGCGGCATACCGGTCGCGGCGAGCGCTTCGTACATCGGGTCGAACGCCGGGTGCCAGAGCGGCTTGCCGAGCACTGGGTTGGGCCGGATGACACCGGCGACGAGCCCCATCGCGCGCGCGCGTTCAACCTCGCGGGCCGCAGCTGCGGGGTCGTGCGCGGGGATCACGGCGGTCGGGATGAGCCGGTCACGATCCTTGGAGGTCCAGTCTGCGATCCAGTCGTTCCACACCTGGTGGCACGCGACCGCGAGCGCGCGGTCGGTAAATCCGCCGAGCGATTGGCCGAGCCCGCAGTAGAGCACCGCGATGTCGATGCCTTCGGCGTCCATCACGGCGAGGCGTTCGGCCGGGTCCCAACCGCCCCGGTGCAGGTCGTCCGGGTAGTTGAGCGAGTTGCCGAAGTCTTGGTTCTTGTGCATCCCGGCGTTGCCGAGCCCGGCGAGCCCCATCGGGATCGCGACGTGGTCCTCGACGAGGACCTGCTGGGTCGCGAGCTCGTCGTTGAACCGGACCCTGGGCCCGCGTTCTCGCATCCCCGCCGGCAGCTCGCGCTCCCAGAGGTCGACGGGTTCACAGACGTGGCCGTCCGCGTCGACCACGACATGCTCGGTGCGGCGGGTGAACCCGGCGTGGCGTTCGGTCGCGGTCATCGTGGGCTCCCGGCGTTGGTCCAGGCCGAACCTGACATCCGCGTCAGGTTTACCGATCGACGCGCCGGGCGCAACCATGGGCGGGTGAAGATGCACGCGCCGCGGATCGACGACGAGCTGCCCGCTCGTGCGTTCACGATCGAGGACGACGCCGACGTCGACGAGGCCGAGATCACCGCGACCGTCGGTCCGCCGGTCGCGAGCAACGCGATGCACGTCAGCGCACACGACATCCGCGTTCAGCGCTCGCGCCTCGTCCGCGTCTCGCTCGCCGGGCTGCGGCTCCACCGGTTCCAACTGCGTGATGTTGTCCTCGCCTCGGTCGATGCGGCCGGCGCACAGCTCCCCGAAGCCGCGCTCACGCGTGTGCTCGCCGACGACTGCCGGCTGGTCGGCCTCGACCTCGCCGGCGCGACGCTCCGTCATGTCGAGTTCCGCTCCTGCCGCCTCGAAGACGTCAACTTCCGGATGGTCGACGCCGAGGTAGTGCGTTTCACGGACTGCAATATGCGCGGAGCCGACTTCGGTCAGGCGACCCTCCGCCGCGTCGAGTTCGCGGGCTCGATTCTCGACAGAGCGGACTTCTCCAACGCGCGCTGCGAACACCTCGACCTCCGAGGCGCGCGGGTCGACGCGCTGCGCGGTGCCAACGGTCTGCGGGGTGCGATCATCGGCGTGGACCAGGTACTGCCGCTCGCCCCCGCGCTGCTCGCCGATCTGGGGATCGCGGTCGCGGGCGACGATCGGTAACGCACCGCACCACTCGGGTGACAGAGCCGGCGATGGAACCCGATTTCGCTGATCTGGCTGTGGTGCTCGGCGTCGCGTTCGTCGTGCCGCTGATCCTGGGTCTGGCGCCCCGGTTGCGACTCCCCGCTGTTGTCATCGAGCTCGCGATCGGCATCGTCGTCGGGCCCCAGGTACTCGGATGGGCGGACACCGGCGAGGTCGTCGGTGTCCTCTCCACCGTTGGCCTCGCATTCCTCTTGTTCCTCGCCGGGCTCGAGATCGACGTCGCGTTGTTGCGAGGTGAGGTGCTCCGCCGCACGTTGCTCGCGCTGGCCGGCACCGTCGTGCTCGGTCTTGCGGCCGGAGTCGTGCTGGAGCTCACCGGGGTCGTCGACCATGCACTGCTCGTGGCGATCGCGTTGATGGCCACCTCGGTGGGTCTGGTCGTGCCGATCCTGAAGGACGCGGGTCATGCCGACACCACCGCGGGTCAGCTCACGCTGGCCGGCGGCGCCGCGGGTGAATTCCTCGCGATCGTCGCGCTGAGCCTGCTGTTCTCCGCCGACGACGCGGCGACCACGGGCGCGCGACTGCAGTTGGTCGTCGGCTTCGTCATCGTCACCGCTGCGCTCGCGATCGGGATCGCGACCTCCGGCCGGTCGACGAAGGTCAGCCGGGCGTTGTTCCGGCTCCAGGACACGACGGCCCAGATCCGGGTGCGGGGCGCCATGTTGCTGCTCGTCCTGCTGGTGCTCGCGGCCGAGCGATCAGGTCTCGAAGCGATCCTGGGCGCGTTCATCGCAGGGGTCGTGGTCTCGGTGCTCGACCGCGACACGATGCGGACGCATCCGCTCTTCCGCGTCAAGCTCGAGGCGGTCGGCTTCGGCTTCTTGATCCCGATCTTCTTCGTCGCCAGCGGCCTCCGGTTCGACCTCGATGCGCTCACCGAGGACCCTGCCACGT
>Ga0247727_10003791_pt1 | contig 33020 bp, 35 predicted proteins | sample WisWelCaveWW1625_FD_202498 | JGI IMG/M metagenome (GOLD analysis project Ga0247727, IMG submission 202498) | Biofilm microbial communities from Wishing Well Cave, Virginia, United States - WW16-25 | ecosystem: Environmental > Aquatic > Deep subsurface > Groundwater > Cave microbial mat | place...
TTCTTTTGTTGCTCCACTTTAACTGTACAATCTCAATGCACGCCTAATCCTGCATATCTGGATTCAGGTGTAGGAGTGTATCCGCATCCGCTGGCGGACGGATGCCTGAATCAAAATTATACGGATACGATAACGGTGGTCACTTTTTCGGATACTACGGTGGCGATCCCGTTTCCGCCCTTTGTTTTGACTGTTCCGCTTGATTCAATTCATATTGATAATGTATCGAATCTTCCGCCCGGTTTAATTTATACCTGTGGCAGTGCGAATTGCATGTTCTATCCAAACGGAAATGGCGATCCGCTGACAGGTTGCGTTGAAATTTCGGGATTTCCGACTTCATCCATGCCCAATGATTCTATTGAAGTAACCGTGACGGGATATGTTACCATTCTTGGAAGTGTAACTTCCTTAGCGCAAACAGCATACACCACGCTGGATCTGCCGGGCAGCGCTACAGGTTCCACCCTCAACGAAACGGCATGCGGCAGTTATACGTTGAATGGTCAGACTTATACTGTATCAGGAAACTATGTTCAGATATTAACCAACTCATCAGGGTGCGACAGTACTATTTCTATCGGCCTCACGATTATCGACATTGACGAAACGGTGACATTAAACGGAAACACATTAACTGCTAATACAACCGGTGCTGTGTATCAATGGATCGATTGTGATAACGGCAACCAACCGATTGTTGGAGAAATAAATCAAAGTTTTACTCCCACCACCAGCGGTAACTACGCAGTTATTGTGACTGAAAACGGATGCACCGAAACTTCTGCATGTACCGCAGTTAATATTATCGGCATTGATGAAACAGTTTGGGTGAGTGGGGTGAAGGTTTATCCAAATCCCGTGGGTCAGTTGGCAGTGATCAGTACGCTGATGGCAGGAAAAGAAAAGACTCTTAGCGTTTTTGATATATTGGGAAAAGAAATTTATTCAACCGTATTTTCTGCTGCCAACTTCCAACTGCCAACTGCCGATTGGAAATCGGGCATTTATTTCTTAGAAGTTACTTTGGATGAAATGGTTTCGAGACTCAAGTTGATCAAGAACTGAAAAAATATTTTTCATTGAAATAAAAAGCCTCTCATTAAAATGAGAGGCTTTTTCATTTTCAAATTGACAATTAATTATTTCAAAATACCAATACTGATGCCTGCTGAAGGCAAAACACCGGAGTAATCAAGCGCTGTCCATTGTTTAAATTGTGTGACGCCTTTATCATTATCATACTTTGCTAAACGGAAAGCACCGCCAACATAAAAGTCAATGCAGTAATATTTGAAAAGTGCAATTTTTCCACCGAGCGTTACTCCAACAGAATAAATATTCACGTTGCGCGTAACAGTGCTGGGCTCACCTTCCCAGGTATATGTTTGTCCGGTCAGTGAAACTCTTCTGAACATCGCGTAAGGGGCAGCATAAGCTCCGGTCAGATTTCTTTTTGAGATCAAAAAATATTTCGGCATTGCCATGATACCCCAACCACTGATCATGTCAGCACTGTAATAATTTCCACTAAAATCAGAAGCAAATTGACTTTCAAAATACAAACCACCAATGCCCCTCTTTGTACCATATGTTCCCAATGCAGTAATATCCAAAGTCCAATCTTTACAAAGCGTGTGCTCATAGCTCAACGCAAAAGTTCCTTCAAACAATCTGCTTGGATTTAACCGGATGGAGAAGTTCGTAGAGTCCTTTGATTCCTGAGCGGATATTGTATTCACCAACGAAATGGCGAATGCAAAAAGAGCGAATATTTTTTTCATGGGAATTTTTTATGCAAGTTAGAAAAAAAAATTTATCGAAATGCTATTGGATTTTAATTCTATATAAAAAGCCTCTCATTTTTAGGAGAGGCTTTTTTTTCTTTCTGCCAACTGCAACTGCCGACTGCTTACTTTTTCTCGTCTTTCACTTCTTCAAACGGAACATCGGTTACGTTAGCATCCTGCTTGCCATCAGTATCATCATTTGCATTCGCATTTGTTTCACCGTTTGCATTTCCATCAGCGGTTGATGAAGTATTCGCCTGAGTTTGTGCGTACATATCCTGCGAAGCCGACTGCCATGCATCACTCAAAGTTTTGAGTGCTGCATCACATCCATCCACATCTTTGTTCTGATGCGCGGTTTTTAATGTTGCCAGTGCATTTTCAATCACTGTTTTCTTTTCAGCAGGAATTTTTTCTCCGAATTCTTTCAACTGTTTTTCGCTTTGGAAAATCATGGAGTCAGCGGCATTCAGTTTCTCTATTTTTTCTTTCTCGGCTTTATCGGTTGCTTCATTTGCTTTTGCTTCTGCTTTCATCTTCTCCACTTCCTCCTTGCTCAATCCAGTTGAAGCTTCAATGCGGATGCTCTGCTCTTTTCCTGTTCCTTTATCCTTTGCAGTAACGTGCAGAATTCCGTTTGCATCAATATCAAAAGTCACTTCAATCTGCGGCACCCCGCGCGATGCCATCGGAATTCCATCCAAATGAAAACGACCGATTGTTCTATTATCGCGTGCGAGCGGACGCTCACCTTGTATGATATGAATCTCAACCGATGGTTGATTATCCGCAGCCGTAGTATAAATTTCTGATCGTTTGGTTGGAATTGTAGTGTTGGATTCAATCATCTTGGTCAGCACTCCACCCATCGTTTCAATTCCCATCGAGAGCGGAGTTACATCCACCAACACAATATCACTTTTCACTTCACCACTCATTATTCCGGCTTGAATTGCCGCACCAACGGCAACCACTTCATCGGGATTCACTCCCTTGGAAGGTTTTTTCCCGAAATATTTTTCAACCACCTCCTGAATTTTCGGAATGCGTGTTGATCCGCCAACCAAAACCACTTCATCAATATCCGATGGTTTCATTCCCGCATCTTCAATCGCTTTTCGTGTTGGTCCTAATGTGCGCTCAATCAAATGATCGCACAGGGATTCGAATTTTGCACGTGTGATTTTCTTCACAAAATGTTTCGGTACTCCGTCCACGGATGCGATATACGGAAGATTAACTTCCGTTTCCATCGAGCTTGATAATTCAACTTTTGCTTTTTCAGCCGCATCTTTCAATCGCTGAAGCGCCATCGCATCTTTTCTGATATCAATCGCTTCATCTTTTTTGTATTCATCCGCCAACCAGTCAATCAACACCTGATCAAAATCATCACCGCCAAGGTGCGTATCACCGTTGGTTGATTTTACTTCAAACACACCGCCACCAAGATCGAGAACGGAAACGTCAAATGTTCCACCACCCAAATCGAAGACCGCAATCTTCATATCTCTATGATGCTTATCCAACCCATAGGCAAGCGCTGCGGCAGTTGGTTCGTTGAGAATGCGCAACACTTTCAATCCGGCAATTTCACCGGCTTCTTTGGTTGCCTGACGCTGTGAATCGTTGAAATATGCAGGTACTGTGATGACCGCCTCCGTTACCGATTGTCCGAGATAATCCTCTGCAGTTTTTTTCATTTTCTGAAGAATCATGGCAGAAATTTCCTGTGGTGTGTACATGCGTCCGTCAATGTCAACGCGGCAGGTGTCGTTGTCACCTTGCAGAACTTTATATGCCATTCTGTTGCGGTCGAATGTCAGCTCACTAAATTGAGAACCGATAAATCGCTTGATGGATTGAATTGTTTTTGTCGGATTGGTGACTGCCTGGCGCTTTGCCGGGTCACCGATTTTGCGTTCTCCGTTTGGCGTAAATGCCACCACGGATGGAGTTGTTCTGCGACCTTCGTCATTGGCAATTACAACCGGTTCGTTGCCTTCCATTACAGCTACGCACGAGTTGGTTGTGCCGAGGTCAATGCCTATTACTTTTCCCATTTTATCTCAGATTTTAAATTTTGAATTTTAAATATTAAATTTTTGATACGCGACTATTAGTCAATGAAGGTGCCAGCAGAATTTTCAGGAAATAATGGCAGGAAACAGCGACCGAAGGGAGTCCCGATTTTTATCGGGATAGGCAGTAGTTAGGTTCTTATCAAATAATCAAAGCGATAATGGCTATACGGTAAGTCAGCAGGTTGTTGGATTACTTCTCCTTTCACTCCGAGTGATTCACAAATACTTTGCAACTCAGTTTGGTTCCAGAATTTACCCATGATCTGGCTGCCGGTGATTTTTTGTTTGACAAAAAATAATTTTTTCAAAAAAGAATTGTAGAACACATTCCATTTGCTTTTGTCAGGTATGTCGGTCAGCAGTAACAGCGCACCGGGCTTAGCGTGTTTGATCAGATTGGTGATTACAATTTTCCCTTTATCATAACTATTGAAATACTGAAATGAAAAGGCGATGAATATTTTGTTGAATTGTTCACCCAATTGAAGAGCGAATGCATCTTGCTTGAAATATTTTATGTGCTGATTATTTCGCTTTGCATTTTCAATCATCATGGCAGAAAAATCAACTCCTGAGATATCAAATCCTTTTTGAAAAATATAATCGGTGATCAATCCATTTCCGCAGCAAACATCCAATATCTGTTCATCGGTTTTTATTTCCAACAATTTCAAAATCCTGCCGGCTGCCTGAGGCACAGCAATTTCTCTATCGCAATTCACTCTGCCCACCTGAGCAAGTCTATCTCTGACCTTGGCAGATTGATTCCAGTAATTTTCCCAATTCATTTTTAGCAATTATCTCCAGATAGTTTGAAAATGAAATTGAAATCAGAGTTGAGAAACGTCATATTCAAACTCAGAAATTGAAGTTGGAGAAAAATCCAATTCAATATTGAAGTTTGCAATTGTGGTTGCGTCCTTAAAGGCAGAATAATAACTCCCGTTCAAAGTTGCAATACCAATTAAGGTAATATCATAGCCAATCGGAAATTCGCTGCCACTGTAGCCAAACATGAAGCTATGATCAGATTGATAAGAATCAGCACTTGCAACGAGATCATCATTGTGAAAGACGACAAATACGGCAGCGTTATCCATGGTATAATCTTCATCAACATATACATTGATAGTTGTTCCTGTTCCCGCAGGAACGTAAATAGTATCATCGCAGTTTAACCAGTTCAAATCTGAGGTAAAGAAGGAATAAAAGTTCCCTCCCTGAATGGAATCATTAATCGTAGAAACCAATAACGAATCTATCGGTGACCAGGAAATATTCCCGTTGCAACCAATACAGAAAGAGCCGTCTACATTAATTCCTGAATAAAGAGTCATCCCCGGTTGCGGATTTGCATTGGGTAACATCACCTGAATCGGTTCATCCTGATCAACACAAAGTTTTATTCCATTCTGTTCTGCGCTGATGTAAATCATTCCCCCGGTTCTGAGTAAATCTCCGCCTGTGGTTTTTGTTGAAATATTGCAAAGAATAGCATCACCCTTGGTCAACACTTCTTTAACCTCAAGTTCAATTTCGCCAGTCACCATATCGCCATTGCAATAAAAAAAAGAATTTGGTTGAATAAATATTTTCGACCCGTATTTACAAATAATGCTTTCAGAACTTTCAGCATCGAAAGTGAAAAATTCACTTTCGACCATCAGAGATTTAAAAACATTGTTGATGTCACCACCCGCCATTGTCTTATCGCGCCTGCAGGTTCCGAAAAATATTACGGTCAAAAAAAGTATGAGTAAACGAATCGTTGTCTTCATCTCAATAATATTTGGCATCCTAAATTTAAGATGCTGATTGTGAAATCCGATTTTTTCATTAAAATTTCTTTCTGTTAACGAAAAAAAAACAATTCAACATCAGAATACTCCTGAAGGTAACTGCATGATTCATTCCGGTTGTGTATAAAAAAAAGCGCCTCACTTCCGCAAGGCGCTTTACAGAAAAATTTCAGATTACAATGCACCGATCTTTGTTTCAATTTCCAGCAGAGAAGCCGGATTCAATGTTACCGGAATGGTTTCCATGTTTTCAGGAACCACCGCTTTATTGATTGAATAATAATACTGTCCGAAACGATAACCAACAGTTACAACTGTAATTTTTTCATTACATGGAAACGGACTATAATTCACATATCCAAATCCGAATTGTTTGTTCGGTTCATCAAATGTATTTGCTGAAACACTGATGTTCAGCTCATTAAAAATCACATAAGTAAATGTATTCAATGAGTTAAACCCTTTCGGAACTGTGATAGTGAAATTCACAAAGGTTGAATCAGGAATTACAGGGCGATCACAATTTACCCATCCGGTAAATGGCGAATTTACGAGATAGTACGATTCATTTGTTGCTCCATTAGTGATGGAAGAAATGTCTGCATCAGGTCTTTCAACCCATGAAATTTCATCATTCAATGCATTCGCGGAAACCTCTCCTTCATAAACTTTTATTCCATTCATTTACTCAGACGCGGGGACAATTATCATTAAGCTTGAAGCCGGATTGACAATTAATTCCTGGCCATTTTGACTTGCATCAATATAAATCATTCCTCCACTTTGCAACAGTCCTTCATCAGTTGCAGTGGTTATGCCTGATAGCATAGTTGCCGATTGCGTTGTTACTTCCTGGATATTTATCTCAATTGTACCGGTCACAGGAGTTCCGTTTTGGTTCAGAAAACAATTTGCAGGAAATAAAACCTGCATTCCTTCCTCACCGGTAATCGTTTCATTCTCTCCCGCATTGATTTCAAATTCCTGAACACGGGGTTGGAAGTTGAACAGTAAATTTTTTTCAACTGATCCTTCTTCGATCAGATTTTCTTTACTGCAGGTGATCAGCAATAAAGTAGCAGTACAGGTAAATGCAAAAAACTTAAAAAGTGTTTTCATAATTGTGGTGTTTTAGTGAAGTACCGAATGTACGTGACCACGAACGCGAAAACTGTCAGAATATTGTCATCTTAGTCATTCTGAAAAAAAATGACAGTAGCATGACAAAACGCAAAGTGCGAATTGAAAGCAATTAGTGGAAATGAATGTGAAAGTTTATGGCTGATTCAGTACACTCATTTGAGAAGTTGAGATTTTCTCAGCATCAGAATATTTAAGAAAATAAATTCCGTCAGGCAGATTTTGCTCGAGGACGATTTTATTTACTCCGGCAACCAGATTTTTTTCTTCAGCAAATACTTTTTCTCCGAGTGAATTAAACATTTCAATTGATGTCTGTTGATTTTTTGAAGAATGAATTTCAAGGAAAATATTTCCCGAAGAAGGATTGGGAAAAACAGAAATTACATTTTCTGAAAAAATATTTCCCGCTGAAGTTGGAAGACTTCCTACCTGAAAGTTTTCGATATAAGTAATTCCTTCATAGTCTACTTCAGCAGTCCAGATTCCCTCCGGTGCTCCAAGCCCCGGAATCAGCCAATAGGATATATATGCCAACTGAAAAGCTCCCCATTGATTGTCCATATACCAATAGAAATACAATTGCATGTTCGCATCATAAATACGGAAGGCTGCAACATCATTTGCTTTTAAATAATTAAAGTAAGGAGTCAGGAAAATGGTGTCGGTAGCTTGAAAAGCAAACTGCTCGTTGGGTGATTCAATAGTCGGGCATGGCGGAAACGGACTAGGCCAGGTATAACCAATTCCGATATGATTAATCTTTGATTCAACATACGGAATTTGCGCATTCCACCAACTCGAAGAATTGAAATTATTGCAAGCTCCATAAAACGGATCAATCAAATTGTTGCCTGCATCATAAATTTCAAAATGCAAATGAGGGCCACTGGAATTTCCTGAACTACCAACCACTCCGAGGTATTCACCAGCCACAACCGTCTCTCCAATATTTTTTGAAGTGGGTGTTCCATTTTTCATGTGTCCATACCATGCAACCGATCCATCGCTGTGCTCAACGTAAACCGCATTCCATCCATTGCTGTTCCACGCGCAACTTTGATCAGAATTACCGTCATCTTTCCCGACTATTTGCCCATCGGCAGCAGCAATCACCTCGATTTCATTTTGCGCCATGTGATACCAGGCAAACGGCCAAGTATAAATATCTGTGCCGGCATGATTATATCCGTCTTGTGTATCATAGGTTGCTGCACCGCAATTGTAGTCTGACAAAAGATTCGGATACGCAGGGTTATTATCTACATAACCTGTGATGCAGAAATTTCCGAAACTTGGATCAACTTCGGCAGATTGTGTTGGCCAGTCAAAAAGGACAATAGAATTTCGATTAGTAGAAATTAATTTTCCGTGATCAGCCAATTCCTGTTTGTTCAACTCAAGTTTTTGCAAAATCTCTTCACGCTGTGTCGAACTCAAACATGAAGTTGATTCAAAGTTTCTTCCTTCAACATGTGCAGATGAACTTGTTTGTTGCGCCCGAACAAATTCTGAAGCAACACATAAAATGATAGCAAGCACAAGAATCCTTTTCATAAAAAAAGTTTTGATGAAGATAAAATTTAAATTTTTGAAATGAAGGAAGATCTTGGATATGTTACTGACAGAAATCCTGACTCTGCGCATCTAGGAATCCCAATCCTAAAGTGATATGCCCGCAGGCGAGTGTATCAATTCCGTTCGGATGCATATCAATTCCGCTTTGCACTTTGAAATAACGTGATGAAAAAATTCCCAATCCATTTTCAATATTGGTGTAGGTTGTTACCGCAGACTGTGAAGTAATACCAAGTTGTGATTGATTCACGCGGATGTAATTGTACAATTCTTCTCCACCAACATTAACCAGAAAATCAAAAGTCGGAAACACAACCTCGCGGTTAACAAGCGGGTTAACAGGAATCTTTGATTTTACTGCGAGATAAAAAGCTTCTCCGCTCAATGGCAATTGTATGTTGCTGCCACCTTCCAGATTGGGCGCTTCAATATTTCTTGCTAAAACAAGATCAATAAATTTTGGATCTCTGATATTTGGAGTAACCTTGTCCCATTCTTCATAGTGGAACCGGACAATCAAATCATACACTTTTCCGTTTTTCGCTGAACGCCATTGAACAGTCAGCGGTGTTGGTGATGCAGGATTCCACGGAGTAGTTGATGAAGGAAACAAAAACTGAAAGTCATTCACCAACGGAGTTTGTGAACGAACACTTTTTCCTGTTGCAGGATTATTGATTTCAAGCTGATAAGAATGATCCTCTTTTAACGAATCCGGTGTTTTGAAACGGTAAAGAATATTCGGTGAGTTCGCAAAAATTCCTGAATCCTTCGGCATGCCAAGCGTATCACCATTTACTCTTTCCAAATACAAAACCCCATCCTCTCCTCCACTACTGTTCAATTGTCTGATGATTACTTCCAGCCCTGGCTCATAGTAAATTGAATCCGGATTTTGAGAAATCAGCAAAGCGCTCGTGCTTTCATCAAGAAACGCTTTTTCAATTCTTATGTAGTGCTCAGTATCCTGAATATTCAACAAGCCATATACAACCATGACTTCTTTGTACTTAGCCGTAAGATCAAAATCAGTGGAGCAGGAATTGAAAATTGCAGCAAATGCAATGATCGCGAAGAGGATTTTTTTCATCGGTCGCCAAAGATAATTGAAATGATGTTTCAGATTTTCAGGTGATTCTTACATTTGAAATTCTAAAATCACCCTGTCTTATAAATCAATCACCATAAAGTCCAATGGTAAACAGAAACGAAAAAGATCATATTGCAATTGCCATAGCCATCGGCTTTATTCTGCCGACTATCATCACCATTCTCAGCAGTATTCTTGATCCTCCTGATTGGAGTGGTAATATTCCTGTTTACAGCACGCTCAGTAATCTTTGTTTCGAAACTGCCATTGCGCTGATGATTTTCGGAAGCACCTTAATGGGTATCAAACTGGCGGATGAAAAAAAAGTGATGCCCGCGGCAGGGTTCACCATGTTTGCCATCGCCAATGGAGTGGTCTTCGTGATATTTTTCGAGATGATGGACGCCATGTCAGAGGAATCTTTTGTGAAAACGTACAACATACTCACCGGGTATATTTTGCTTGAACTACCCGCGCTTATTCTCATATCGTTTTACACCGGTTTCCCGAAATGGATAAACTGGATCGGCATTCTTTCCATGGTTCCTTTTGCTGTTTCCGGTGGTCTGTTCCTGAATGGTTACCGCAATTTTGTGGCACTCGATCAAATCAGTATGTTAGGATTTACACTTCTGAATATTGCCCAGGTTTCTTGGGGAATTTTGGTATTGAAAAACCGAAGGCGCGAGCAGAAATAAAAAAAGTGAAACTCTCGCCTCACTTTTGATTTTTGAAATTTGATCTTTGATTTTTCTATTCCACTATTCCTTCCACCAGCACCGTTACCTCATTATTCAAACACTCTACAAACCCGCTGCGGATTTTGAAACTCTCCTCTCCCTTTCCTGTCCTCACGATCACCTTTCCTTCCTCAAGCGAAGAAACAATAGGCGCGTGATTATTCAGGATTTCAAATTGTCCTTTGGTTCCCGGCACATTTACCGCAACCGCCTGACCGCTAAAAATTTTTCCCGAAGGAGATAATATCTGTACGTTCAACATAAATAAATCAACGAATCTCTTTTTCTGCTACTGCATTCTGCTACTGCCTACTGTTATTTACTTTCTTCCAACAACCTCTTTCCTTTCTCAATCGCCTCTTCAATTCCTCCGACCAAGTGGAATGCCGCTTCAGGATATTCATCCACTTCGCCATCCATGATCATATTGAATCCGCGGATGGTTTCTTCCAACGGAACCAGCGCACCTTTCAATCCTGTAAACGCTTCAGCAACAAAGAACGGCTGCGAAAGAAAACGCTGAACACGTCTTGCACGATGAACCACCAATTTATCCTCTTCACTCAACTCATCCATACCGAGAATCGCAATGATGTCCTGCAATTCTTTATAGCGCTGCAAAATTTCTTTCACTCTTTGTGCTGTGTTGTAATGCAGATCACCAACTACGAGCGGAGAAAGAATTCTCGAAGTGGAATCCAACGGATCAACCGCAGGATAAATGCCAAGCTCCGAAATTTTTCTGCTCAATACCGTTGTCGCATCCAAGTGGGCAAACGTAGTTGCCGGTGCAGGATCAGTCAAATCATCCGCAGGCACATACACCGCCTGAACAGAAGTGATCGAACCGCGTTTGGTTGATGTAATACGCTCCTGCATGAATCCCATTTCAGTTGCTAGAGTTGGCTGATAACCTACTGCTGAAGGCATACGCCCAAGCAACGCGGAAACCTCAGAACCCGCCTGCGTGAAACGGAAAATATTATCAATAAAAAATAAAATATCACGTCCGCCATTCGGATCATTCACATCACCATCGCGGAAATATTCCGCCACCGTTAATCCTGAAAGTGCCACACGCGCTCTTGCTCCGGGGGGCTCATTCATCTGTCCGAACACCAGTGTAGCTTTCGAATCCGCCAATGCTTTTTTGTCAACCTTCGCCAAATCCCATCCGCCTTTTTCCATTGAGTGTTTAAACTCTTCGCCATATTTAATTACTTCGCTCTCGATAAACTCGCGCAGCAAATCATTTCCCTCACGCGTTCTTTCACCCACACCCGCAAACACCGATAAACCCGCGTATGTTTTCGCGATGTTGTTCACCAGTTCCATGATCAAAACCGTTTTTCCCACTCCCGCGCCACCGAACAAACCGATCTTTCCGCCCTTCACATAAGGCTCCAGCAAATCAATCACCTTGATACCCGTGAGCAAAACTTCCGATTCCGTTTTCAAATCCTCAAAGCGTGGCGGCTTGCCGTGTATCGAATAACCTTTGTCCTTGTTCAGCGGACCAATACCGTCAATCGCTTCGCCAATCACATTCATCAGCCTGCCTTTGATCTGGTCGCCCACTGGCATTTTGATCGGAGCACCCGTATCGCGCACATCCATGCCGCGCATCAATCCATCCGTGCTGTCCATCGCAATCGTGCGCACCGCATCTTCGCCCAAATGCTGCTGACATTCCAAAATCAGTTTCTGACCATTGTCGCGCGTTACTTCCAGCGCGTTCAGTATTTCAGGAAGTGGGTTATCCGCCCCGTCAAAACTCACATCCACCACCGCCCCGATTATTTGTTTGATTTTACCCGTCTGTGCCATTTATCTGTTCGTGTTTTTTTATTCGGGCGCAAAAATAAGATTTGCGCTGAGGTGGGCAAATGAAATTTGGGGGTGTGGATAAAAGAATGGGGGGATGATTTGATGCAGTTGGCAGGGACGCCAAACGCGGATTAAAAGCGAACCCGTTTATTTCTTCTTTTGAATAAAAACCTCAGGATCAACATCTGCCTGTTTTAAGATTGCACGAAGAGTTCCTTCAGGCATATCACCGCGATGATTCGGAATGGTTGTGTAACGATTGGTTATCGGATTATGCCAAATTTCATGACTTCCTGCAGCCTGACGATAAAATGTGAAGCCGAACAATTTTAATCTCCCTGTTATTTCGCGGTATGAAAATCCTGCGAGTCTGCCCATTATTAAATTCCGATAATCATTGGGTAATCAAAACTATCGGAGAAAGAAGTGAGCCCGTCTTTTGCGCTGTCATTGTTCTGCGCTTCCAATAATTTTTTGGCCACATCGCGTGCAATCTCAATGGTTTCTGCAATAGTTCTTCCCTGTGCAACCAAGCCCTGAATACTCTCGGAGGTAGCGAGATAAAAACCTTCAGGGAGTTTTTCGATATGCAACTTGATTAATTTCTCCATCAGCGTAGTTTTCTACAAAGTTAGGCGTTGAGAAAGAATTTTAAAGAGTGACAATGGAAAACAAAAAAGCGATAGATGGTTTTTGATGAGGTTGGCGGGGACGCCAACCGCGCATTAATGGTTTTGATTTCTTCCGTGTCCTCGCTTTACGCATGGCTATGCGGAGAGACACGGCAGGGGCGTAAAAAACAACCCCCTTTTCTCCGGTTCATTATTATGAATTGTTTCGGAGGCGGAGGAAATGCGGCTCATGTATTCAAGCAATTTATTGAAGGCGGTGTAGCGCTCGGCTGGTGTTTGGGATTTTTGATAACCAAATTTATTGCCCGATCATTAAGATATTTTCGCTATGTGAATTAGCAATATGTCCAGAAAAATTTCCGGAGGATAAAGGACATCAGAAAATAAACAAACCATGATTACACGATACAGCGTAGCTGAATAAATACATCAGTACCTCAACCATCGGATAACGTTATCCGAATTAGTAAACTGGTGCGAAAACGTAATGCAGGACGAAGAAATTGCCGATACCGATGTTGAAATAGTCAGTGAAGTGACTGCAAGAATCGGATTGGCGGATGTAAAAAACTTCGGAATGCTTTGGGAAGAATGTGATGACCTGCTCAGAAAATTGGGTTGCCAGGTAAATATCGATTTGAAAAAAGTAGCCTGAATTAAACCTTCTTAAAAAAAAATCCCGAAGCACTTTCGCACTTCGGGATTTCTTATATCCTGTTTATTTCACCATTTACCTCCCGCACCACCACCGCCAAAACTTCCACCGCCAAAGCCACCGAAACCACCACCTCCACTCCCACTACTGCCGCTGCTACCACCACCAAAACCTCCACTGACCCATCCACCGCCCCAGTGCGTTGATCGACTTCCATCACCACTTATATATCCTCCGTTACCCATGAACTTGCTCCCGATCCAAATAAAGAATATCACAACTCCGAAAATCAATAACACCCACCACCAATTCTCACGGGGTTCATCATCCTCTTCATCATTTACATATTCGCCTTTTGCATTTTTTATGATCGCATTGATTCCCTCATTAAGTCCTGAATAGTAATCTCCGTTTTTAAACTCAGGAATAATTTCATTTTCGATAATGCGTTTGCAAATAGCATCGGGCAACGCACCCTCCATGCCGCGACCGGTGGCAATAAATACTTCGCGATCCTGTTCGGCTACAACAATTAAAACTCCGTTGTCCTTTTGTTCTCTGCCGATGCCCCATGCATCTCCTAATCCAAATGAATATTGCGCGATCTCATCTCCATCCAATGATTCGATGGTCACAATCGTGATCTCGATGGATGTGCTGTCATCATAAGCAACCAGCTTATTTTCCAACTGCGATTCTTCGGAGGGGGAAAGAATTTCTGCAAAATCATTAACCAATCTGGCAGGAGAAGATGGCCTTGGATAATTCTGCGCGTAAGAATTGCTGAAAGCCGCACAGAGTATAAGAGCAGCCTGAAGTAAAGAAGTGATAACCGACTTTCTCATCCGTCTACAATTTCATCGGACAATTCATTCATGTTGTTCGCTCCGGCCGGAAAATGTTTTTGGAGAATTTCGCCAGCGCGCTCAATGGCATATTTCATTCCTTCCACAAATTTTCCCTCAGTAAAAAGAGGCTTCATCTTTTCAATCACCTCATTCCAGAAATTGTGAGATACATTTTTGTAAATCGCTTCATCGCCAATAAAAGCAAATTGATGATCCGCGTATGCAATATATATAAGCACTCCATTGCGCAAAATGGTCTTGTCCATTTTCATTTTATGAAACATTTTGGTTGCGCGCGCTATCACATCGCCCTTTGAGCGCTTTTCATAAAAAATTCTGATCTCTCCGCTTGTTTCGGATTCAGCCAATCGAATAGCTGCTACGAGTTCATCGAGCTGTGGTTTGGAGAGAAATTTTTTGCGCAGAAACATTCGGTCAGAATTCAACCTTAGGCGCAACCTCGCTGCCGGGGTCTGCCTGGAAATATCCTTTCTTCTCAAAACCGAACATGCCGGCAATCATGTTGTTTGGAAATTTCCTTATATAAGTATTGTAGTCCTGAACAACGGCATTAAAATCATCGCGCGCTTTGTTGATGCGGTTCTCTGTTCCTTCGAGCTGTGCCTGTAATTCTAAAAAGCTTTGAGGCGACTTGAGGTCAGGATAATTTTCAACGACAACGAGTAGTCGCGAAATGGCAGAGGATAAACCGGCTTGCGCTTCCTGAAACTGTTGAATAGATTCAGGAGTCAGTTCATCGGCATTCACCTGCACCGTCCCGACTTTCGCGCGCGCTTCAATCAATTGAGTCAGTGTTTCCTGCTCTAATTCGGCAACGCCTTTTACGGTTGCAACAAGATTCGGAATAAGATCCAGTCTCCGCTGATATTGACTTTCCACTGATGCCCATTGACTCGTAGTTGCTTCTTCCTTATCAACCATATTGTTATAGGCGGATGAAAAGACGGAGTAGATAATGAATCCCAAAAAAACGAGAACACCAAGAACGATCAAAATTTTCTTCATGACAATTTGATTTATGGTTAGGATTGTAAATGTAAAATCTTCTGCAATGCTGTGCATCAATTGACGAATAACGACAGGCATGATTTTTAATTCCTGACTCTTTATTCGTTTATTCGCAATCTATTCGCATTCGATGCTTTTCGTTGACGTTATTCTTCCTATCCGCATACCGAACCTCTACACTTATTCCGTTTCTGATGAATGGAAGGAAGAAGTGGCTGCAGGCAAACGGGTGATCGTTCAGTTTGGCGCGAAGAAAAAAATGTACTCCGCGCTCATCCGCCAAATTCATTCAAACAAACCGGAAGGCTACGAAACCAAAGAAATTATTTCTGTTCTGGATGATCAGCCTATCGTCACTACGCAGCAATTTGAGCTATGGGATTGGATAGCTGAATATTATTTGTGCAGCCGTGGAGAAGTGATGAATGCTGCATTGCCTGCCGCATTAAAACTTGAAAGCGAAACACTTTTCATCTTCAACAAAGAAATCAATATTGATCAGACAGATTTGAGCAACGATGCTTACTTCGTTGCGCAGGCATTGGAAAAAGAACATGAATTCACCATTGAACAAATCCAACGCTTTCTGCATAAAAAATCCGTTCACAAAACTGTGCAGGAGTTGTTGGAAAAAAATGTTGTTTCGTTAAAAGAAGAAATTGAAGAAGAGTACAAACCGAAGTTTGAAATTTTCATCCGCCTGCATGAATCGTTTGAGGACGGTGCGAAGCAAAAAGAAATTTTTGATCAACTCGAAAAGCGCGCACCCAAACAAGTGAATGCTTTGCTCGCGTTTCTGCATTTATCAAATCTTCAATCGAAGGGTTCTTCCTCCCATCTCCTTTTGGGAGAGGGGTCGGGGGTGAGGGCGCACATCTCACGCGAAGTGCTGATGAAAGAATCCGGTGTGGATACCTCAGTCATTAAAAAATTAGTGGAGAAAAACATTTTTGTTGAAGACAAGAAAGAAGTTTCACGACTTGATGTTTCTCCCTCCCCCTCTCCTCAGGAGAGGGGGTCGGGGGGTGAGGCTCTCAACGAAACACAAAAAGAAATTCTCGCGAGCATCAAAAAAGATTTCGAAGAAAAGGAAGTCGTGTTGCTACATGGAGTTACCTCAAGCGGTAAAACACATATCTATATCCATCTGATCGAGGAACAGATCAAAATAAACAAGCAGGTTTTGTATCTGCTGCCTGAAATTGCGCTCACGGCTCAGATCATTTCGCGCCTGAAAAAAGTTTTCGGAAACAAAGTGGGAGTTTATCATTCACGTTTCAGCAACAATGAGCGCGTGGAGATTTGGAAAAATGTGCTGAACGGAAATTATCAGATCGTTCTCGGTGCGCGCTCCGCAATCTTTCTTCCGTTTCAAAAACTCGGACTGATTCTCGTTGACGAAGAACATGATTCTTCTTTTAAACAATATGAACCCGCTCCGCGATACCACGCACGCGATGCGGCTGTTGTGCTCGGAAAAATTCATAACGCAAAATGTTTACTGGGAACAGCAACCCCTTCCATCGAAAGTTATCAGAACGCAAAATCAGGCAAGTACGGATTAGCGGTAATCAAAAAACGTTTTGGCGGAGTGATGATGCCTGAAATTCTTTTGGTGAACATGCGCGATTTTATGAAGCAGAAAAAAATGCATTCACATTTCACGGAATATCTGCTGAACGATATCAAAGAAGCGCTGCATCATAAAGAGCAGGTGATACTTTTTCAAAACCGCAGAGGATTTGCACCACTGATGATGTGCAGCGATTGCGGATGGATTCCGAAATGCAAAAACTGTGATGTAACTCTGACTTACCACAAGGCTTTTGACGCAATGCGCTGTCATTACTGCGGTTACAAAACCAAAGTACCGCCTGCGTGTAATGCCTGTGGCTCAACTGCGTTGAAACTTCAGGGATTCGGCACAGAGAAAATCGAAGAAGATTTGAAACTGCTGGTGCCCGAAGCGCGAATAGAAAGATTGGATCTGGATGCCGTGAAAAGAAAAAACGGTCATCACAAAATCATCCGGCTTTTTGAAGAACAAAAAATTGATGTACTGGTCGGCACACAGATGGTGACCAAAGGATTGGATTTTGATCACGTTAGATTAGTCGGAATTCTCAATGCAGATATGTTATTGCATTATCCTGATCTGCGGAGTTCTGAGCGCGCATTTCAACTGATGGCGCAGGTAGCAGGTCGCGCAGGACGAAAACAGAAGCAAGGCAAAGTAATTATTCAAACTTCCAAACCGGATCATCCTGTTTTGCAATTTGTGCTGAACAATAATTACGAAGCATTTTTTGAGGAAGAAATCAAAATGCGGAAACTGTTTAAGTATCCTCCCTTTTACAGGCTCATCAAAATTGAAATCAAACACCGTGATGTGAAAATTGCGGAAGAAGCAGCAAAAGTTTTTTTTGAAAAAATCCGGGTTGTGAAAACAGAAAGCACAAAAGGATTACAAATTATCGGGCCGGCCACACCTGTGATCAGCCGGATAAGAAATCTCTGGATCAAAGAGATTATGATTAAAATACCGAAGAGCACGAGCATCATGAGCGAAGTAAAAAAACTAATTCGTGAATCAGCCGATGCGTTGATCAAAGAAAAAAAATTCGGAGCGGTGCAAGTGGTTGTTGATGTAGATCCTTATTAAGTCAACAAATTACGAATCGATACTAATAATCGAATAAAGGAAAAAACACATACTGATTTATTCGTTGATTCGAATTAATTCGCTTTTCGTTGATTTATTTTCCGCGTCCCTGCACTAAAACAAGCAGCGTATAGAACATGATTTTGAAATCAAGTCCGAGCGACATGTTTTCGATATAAAGCAAATCATATTTTGCGCGTTCAATCATTTGGCTCACATCAGATGCATAACCGAATTTCACCATGCCCCAAGAAGTGATGCCGGGTTTTACTTTTTTCAGATGATGATAGTGCGGAGCGGTTTCAGTTATCTGGTCAATAAAATATTGGCGCTCGGGTCGCGGGCCAACTAATGACATCTCCCCTTTCAACACATTCCAGAATTGCGGCAGCTCATCAATTCTCCATTTACGCATCACTTTTCCCCATGAAGTGATTCGTGAATCTGTGTCATGAGAAAGCTGTGGTCCGTGTAGTTCAGCATCCATGCGCATTGAACGGAATTTATAAATCGTAAAAGATTTTCCGTGCAATCCAACCCGCTGCTGATTATAAAAAATCGGTCCTTTTGATGAAAGCATAACTCTGATAGCTGTATAGATCATCAGTGGAGAAAGTATGATCCATGCTAAAACAGAAACTTTTATATCGATCAGTCTTTTAATCGCTCGCTGCCAGTCGGGCATGAGGTCAGGATAAATCTCAATCAACACCGCACCAAAAACGTGATTCATTTTCACAGAGCCGCTCATGATGTCATACAAATCAGGAATGATTTTAATGATCAAATCGCGGTCAGCGAGTTTGTTTAGAATATCCTGCAATTGATTATGCTCAGAAGTTTCTATCGCGATAATCACTTCATCAATATTATAATTCCCGATAGCCTTTTCCAATTCGCTGAGATGACCAACTTTGGTCAGATAACTACTTAGTCCATTGGTGCCACTGCTTCCGTTCGTTTCCACATAGCCAAGAAATTTATATCCGAGTGAATATTTCTGTCCGGTGATTTCTTTGTAGATGTCAACCGCTTTGCCTTTGCTTCCTATAATAATTGAATTGTAAGCAACCACTCCTTTTTTCAGTTGGTGCTTTGCTGAAGAAAGGATCAGCATCCGTCCTGAAACGGTGAGAAGAAATTGAAACGAAAACAGAACGCCCACCGATCGGTAATAATCACGGTAATCTCCGGTGAACTGAATATCATCAATAATGAGAACAAAAAATAAAAACACGACCCCGATCAGACTGATAAAAAAAGTTCTGGATAATTCAGTGAGCCGGGACTTGCGATAAATATCTGTGTAACTGCCGATCAGAAAATAAATCGAAATCCAGCCAATAGGGACCAAAAACAATGCGATATAAAATTTTTTATCGAGATGAGTGAAAAATTCAGAATTGATTTCATTTCCTTCCAAATAAAATTTTCGGAATAAAAACAATCCTGCCCACGCCAGCATCGATGCGAAAAAATCACTGAGCAGGTATTTTAATATTCCGAACGGGCGTTTTTGTTTCATGATCAGATATCGAGATAGATCAGCTTCACATTATCAATCCAGATTCTGCATGGTATAGTGCTGCTGTCCTGATCAGCGCGAATGAGAATCTGATAATCATCTGCACTCATAGTGGTAACTTCATTATTCAACTGAACATATATTTTATTCCATTGCTCGCTTTCATTCAGCGTGACTTTATAAAATTCCTGTGTTTGCTGTCCGCCTGAATTTCCTCTCAAACCGATTGAAAAAGGTTGATTGCATTGATAATCCATCTCGAGATAAACATCAAAATTCGCCATTGGTAATATGTAATCGTCAATGGTTGCTACTTCGCACGTTTGCTCTACATCAGAAACAAAGATGGAACCCACGTGTGTACCATAAACCGGTGGTTCATCAGCGATGGCAATACGCTGAAGGGAAGTATCGGAATTAGTTGTTGGTGAAAAAATATTTCCGGATTCAAAATCTTCAATAAACGAGAATTGAAATCCGGATTGGAAATAGGTGACTGAGGGATTAAAAGTGACCGTGTCTCTGCGAACAAGATTCAAAGTTGTCGTGTCGGTTTTGTAAAAAGGAAAAGGCAGGCGGAAAGAAAGAATTCCATTCACAGCAATACCCGCAAAAACAATAATGCTGTGATTGCCGTCTTCCAAAACCGGAAAAACTATGGGCAACTCAAAAACCCCAAAAGGTTTATCGTCAATATAAATCCATGCATCAATAATCTTATGCGTGTTAGCTCCCTGAATTGAATTGGTGGTTAGGGTGAAAGAATCTATCCGTATGTAAGAAGGAATATCCTCATCAGGATTAATCATATTACAGGAAGAAATGCACCGGATCAAAATGATCAGCGCAGCAAAAGCAAAACTTTTTACAAAAAATTTCATCTGATCAATTCAATAATTGAGTGTAACTCTCAGGTCGATAGTAGTTCGTTTTGCTCGATCTTTTTTTAAAATAAAGTGAGCCGGTTCTATTGTTTGTTAGTTTGATTGAAGCAAATTGTTAGGCAAAAAACCTTGTCCGTTGATTTACATTTGCAAGACTAAGCCATGAAAAGAATAGTTGCATTTCTTGCTGCTGCCAAAATATCATTTAACCCTCCATATTCTGCATGAGATGTTACGCTACAATTCCTGATTTTATCCACGATCTCACCGGCATTACAGCACTCGATGGATTGCCGTTGAATACTTTCGGATTCATGTTGGCCGTTTCAATCATCATCGCGGCCGTTGTACTTTCAAAAGAAGTCAGGCGTAAAGAAAAGCTCGGATTGTTTCATCCGCAAATCAAAACGGTTTGGAAAGGCAAGCCTGCTACTCCAACAGAATTAATCATTCAGGGAATTATCGGATTTATCATCGGCTTCAAATTGCTGGGCGGTTTATTGAATCTTGAATCCTGCAAAGCGAATCCGCAGGATTTCATTTTTTCATCTCAGGGAAATTTCTTCGGTGGTATTATTCTCGCACTCGCTTTTGCAGGATTCCGTTATTACGAAAAAAATAAAACCAAACTCGCACAACCGGTTGAAGAAAAAATTCAGATTTGGCCACACGATCTGATCGGAGATATTGCGTTGATTGCTGCATTAGCCGGAGTTATCGGTGCGATGATATTTCATAATATCGAATATTGGGATACATTCCTTGAAGATCCCATTGGTGCCATCACTTCTTTCAGTGGATTGACAATTTATGGCGGATTGATTATCGGTTCGGCTGCGGTGATTGTTTATGCCATGCGAAATAAAATATCTGTCATTCATCTTGCTGATGCTGCCGCTCCAACATTAATACTTGCTTACGGCATTGGTCGCCTCGGTTGTTTTTTTTCCGGTGATGGCGATTGGGGAATTGAGAACCTTCATCCTCAACCCGGATGGTTGAGTTTTCTGCCTGAATGGACATGGGCTTATCACTTCCCACACAATGTGAATCATGAAGGAATTGCGATTGCTGGATGTACAGAAAAATATTGCACTGCGCTTGAAATTCCTGCATATCCAACGATGATATATGAAACAGTGATGTGCCTCCTGATTTTCTTTTTCCTCTGGAGAATGCGTAAACGAATTCAAATTCCAGGGATGATAATGGCTTTTTATTTAATGCTGAATGGTGTTGAGCGTTTTCTGATAGAGACCATTCGCGTGAATCCACGCTATGATGTTTTGGGTATTCATGCGTCCTTCGCGCAACTCATTGCAATTCTTTTTTTCGCAGGAGGAATTGCACTTGCCTGGTTCAGTTTCCGGAGATATAGGCAGAAAGCAGTTTAATATTTGCTGGCTATGATGTCGAAAAAAACCAAGTATGCGCTCAAAGCTTTGAAACTCATGGCTAAGGAAGGGAAGGATCGGCCCATGCTGATCCAAGACATTTCCACCACTGAAAACATTCCACGAAAATTTCTTGAAGCAATTCTCCTCGATCTTAAACGCGCGGGCTATGTCAACAGTCGGATGGGAAAAGGCGGTGGATATTATCTGATTCGATCTGCAGCTGAAATTTCCATTGCTGATGTTTATCGTTTGTTTGATGGTGCGATTGCCCTTCTCCCCTGCGTATCGGAAAAATTTTATGAAACCTGTTTCGATTGTGATGATGAAGAGATTTGCGCCCTGCGCAAAGTTTTTGCTGAAATCAGAGAAGCCACTTACGATAGCATGGAACAAACTTCCATAGCTCGGCTTGCCTCGCTGAGCAGGAAAAAGAAAAAATAAAAATATCTTCTACTTATTCTACCTATTTGATAGAATTTAAATAATATTGCGATGTTCATCAACAACACCGCAATATGAAGTCACTCAAAATTCTCCTGCTCTTTTGCATTTTTTCCTTCCTTCTTGCCTTTCATTCCGTTGCTCAGGAAAAAGAATTCATTCAACAACATCTCTTATGGTTGCATTATTATAACAAGCTCGTCATCTCTGATCATTGGGTATTTCATTCACAGGCTGAAGATCGCATCTACTACTCTCCTTATGCGCAACATCAATTCACTTTACGCGGTCATCTGCATTATTTGCCAAGCGAAAATCTTGATCTATCTGTAGGCTTGAGTTTTTTCGGCAACTTCCCTAATGATCCGGAAACAGAGGAGAGGCTGTTGGTTCCCGAGTGGCGACCTCATCAGGAAATGATACTGTCGCAGAAATCAGGGATTTTTTCTTTCAGTCATCGTTATCAAATTGAAGAACGGTTCGTTCATAACAATGTCAACAATGAATTAATCGCTGGCTACAAATTCAATATGCGTTTCCGCTACCGTTTCATGATAGAGCATCCGTTAAACAAATCAAAATCAATTAAACTGAAATTGTATGATGAGGTGATGATCAATGCAGGAAAAAATATCACCAACAACATTTTTGATCAGAACAGATCCTACGCGGGTATTCAATGGAAACTGAGTAAGAACTTTTCTATCGAAGGCGGCTATATGTATTTGATTCAACAACGTATCTCGGGCTATTCATTTTACACCAGGCATATCATTCGATTAACACTCACTCAGAATATTTCAATAAAACATTAAAAACTCACCACACGTGCAAACAACCACATTGTCATCATCAGCGCGAATATTACTCAAGAGTTATTTCGTGGTTTTCGGAATTCTTCTTTTCGCGATTGCTGCGTTTTATTTCATTTCTTCATTTGCATTAAATGCAGATGATGCCGATCAGGTTAAAGATTTTATTCTACACAACGCGAACTCAACATTACTTCTATACATCCTCGTTGGTTTTGCTGCGCAAATGATTGATGGTGCTTTGGGAATGGCATACGGTGTCAGCTCAACTTCTTTTTTATTAAGCACCGGAGTTTCTCCTGCGGTGGCAAGTGCAAGTGTTCACATGGCGGAAGTTTTTACCACCGCAGCTTCCGGCATTTCGCATTGGCGGTTTGGAAACATTGATCGCAAATTATTTCTCAGCCTGGTAATTCCTGGCGCGGTGGGTGCCGCGATTGGTGCGTATCTACTTACCAATATTGACGGTAAGGTCATCAAACCTTATGTGGCAGTTTATCTCGGTATCATGGGCGTTGTGATTTTTATCAAGGCGATTCGCAAAGTGGTGGCATTTAAAAAACCAAAGTGGATTGCACCGCTCGCGTTGTTCGGTGGGTTCGTGGATAATATTGGTGGTGGCGGTTGGGGACCGATTGTCGCAACAACTCTGCTCGCGCGCGGAGCCCAAGCGCGCACTACAATTGGTAGTGTGAATGCCGCTGAATTTTTTGTCGCACTCACCGGAGCAAGTGTATTCACCCTGATGATCGGCATCCAGGGATGGCATGTGATTATCGGTTTAATCATCGGTGGATTGATTGCAGCTCCGCTTGGTGCATTTATTTCCAGCCGCATAAACCATAAAATCATGATGATCATGGTTGCTATGTTGATTATTTTATTAAGCATGAGAACACTGGTGCTGGTGATGTAAACAATGCCAGAACCTTGTTGATTAAATTTCAATAAGTTCAAAGTTTCAAATATTTATTTGCAAACAACATGACTCATTTGAGTTCGCAATTAATTGGGAACCGGCTCAAAACAATTGATAGCGACTGCTTAAATTAGCATGATAAAAAATCCTGCAACAAACGATCACAAAACAAATGATCATGAAAAAAACAAAATTCTCTGTTGACATTCATGCACCGGCAGAAAAAGTATGGACAGCACTATGGGATGATACAACCTACAGAGAATGGAACAGCGTTTTCAGCGAAGGTTCACATGCCGAATCTGATTGGAATGAGGGAGACAAAATCTCATTCCTTGACGGAAAAGGTGAAGGAATGTTCAGCACTATTGCTCAAAAAATCCCCAATGAATTCATGTTATTCAGGCATTTGGGAGTTGTAAAAAACGGGAAAGAAGAACCGCTGGATGAGGAAACAAAAAAATGGTCGGGTGCTGAAGAGAGCTATACACTGAAGGATACTAATGGCTCTACAAATCTAGCAGTTGAAATTGATATAACAGAAGATTTTGAGAAATACTTCAGTGAAACTTTTCCAAAAGCACTGAATAAATTAAAAGAGATTGCAGAGAAATAATCTACCTGTTTTCTGTTAGTAAAAAAAGCAAGATCATAAAAAAAATCATGAATGAATCGATAAAATATCAGGAAATATACTTTAATAATCAAAATACAAAAATATATGGCAACTCAAATCTATCTGAACATTTCAGTCAAGGATCTTAACCGCTCCGTACAGTTTTTTACCAAACTCGGCTATACATTCAACCCTCAATTTACTGATGAAAACGCAACCTGCATGAACATCAGCGAGGATATATTCGTGATGCTGCTGGTGGAGAAATTTTTCCAAACATTCACAACCAAAGAAATTGCCGATGCCACAAAAACAGTGGAGGCAATGATCGGGCTGTCTGCCGATAGCAGGGCAAAGGTGGATGAGATGATGAGTAAAGCAATCGAAGCAGGAGCAACAGAGCCCAGACCATTAACTGATCATGGATGGATGTACACGCGCAATTTCCAGGATTTGGACGGGCATCTTTGGGAGATTTTCTTTATGGACATCAATGCAATGCCACAAGGGTGAAAATTTAATTGATGAACAACATGACAATCAACGCAATTATTTTCGGATCAACAGGAATGATCGGGCAAGGTCTTGTACTCGAATGTCTTGAAAACCCACAAGTAGAATCAATTCTTTTGATTAACAGGCAACCGTGCGGAATGAGTCATAAAAAGTTGAAAGAAATTATTCATCAGGATTTTTTTGATCTATCATCAATTGAAAATGAATTCAAAAACAAAAACACCTGTTTCTTTTGCTTAGGAATTTCGGCCGTAGGACTTGATGAACCCGCTTATGATAAAATCACTTTCGATCTGACGATAAATGTTGCAAAAACATTATTGAAAATAAATCCGGATCATACGTTTTGTTATGTCTCCGGTGCAGGAACAGATAGCAGCGAAAAAGGAAATGCTATGTGGGCACGGGTGAAAGGCAAAACAGAAAACGCGTTGTTAGCGATGCCGTTTAAAAAGTCTTACATGTTTCGCCCCGGTTATATTCAGCCTACAAGAGGAATTAAGTCGAAAACGAAATGGTATAATATCGTTTACATTGTTTTCAAACCAATGTATTATCTGTTAAAGCGATTTAAAAATCTCGTTACGGATACAGACCGTATGGCAAAAGCAATGATCAATGCAGTGGCTTTTGGTTCAGACAAAAAAATACTTGGCGTTCGGGAGATAAATATCCTTTCGCGCAATTCTCACTGATCCTGATCAGGTAATTTTGCCCAGCCAAACAGAAAAATGTGCAGCTCCAACACAAATTATTGATTGACTCTTTGCGCAAAGCTTACTCTGCTGAAAAAGCGGCTGCATTTGCCTACCAGGGTCATGCAGCTTCAGTAAAAAATCCGGAAGAAAAAAAGTCGATCCGCCAAATTGAAATAGATGAATGGAATCATCGAAGAGAAGTTTTGCAGATCATGCAGAAATATGAAATTCAGGTTTCGAAATATTATGAATTCAGATTTCACGTTATCGGCAAAATCATTTCTTTCAGTTGCCACGTCATCGGTTGGTTCATGCCTTTTTATTTTGCCGGCAGATTGGAAAGCGGTAACGTTTGTGAATACTTCCGTATGAAGCAATATTTTAATTCACTCGGAATTAAAGATTACGATCAGTTACTTTATAATATGGGGATGAAAGAAAAAGATCACGAAGAATACTTTCTCGAAAAAATAAAAACGAACAAACTCCTTCCCTTTTTTGAAAAAATATTTTCGTGGGGCAAAAAGAAAAGTTTCAATAATATCGATCTTGACAAAAAATATCCCGTAGAAGAGTCGGAGACTTATTGTAAGAAGTAAAAAACCGAAAACCGATTTTCGTAAACAAAATAATTTTCCTATGCCGCACATCAAACTCTCCACAGATTTTCCGGGCATCCGCAGCCTCATGATTTTTCGTCCGCAGACTTCAACGCCACTTAATATGTTAGCACAGATTTTACTGTTTGACGAAAACTCTCTCAGTCGCGGAGAACGTGAGCTAATCGCTACATACGTTTCACATTTGAATGGTTGCGTGTATTGTGAATCCACACACGGAGCGATCGCCAAACATCATTTAGGAAATAACGCAGAGTTGGTTAAAAATGTAATCAGTGATCCCGAACATGCAGATGTAAGTGATAAACTGAAAGCACTGCTTCAAATTGCCGGAAAGGTTCAGCAAGGCGGGAAAAAAGTAACATCTATAGAAATAGAAAATGCCAAAGCAAACGGTGCAACAGATATTGAAATACATGACACCGTTTTAATTGCCGCGGCTTTCTGCATGTATAATCGCTATGTGGATGGTTTGGGAACCCTCATTCCTGATGACCCTGCTGTTTACGATAAGATCGGTAAACAACGATCAGCAGAAGGATACATGACCGCTCCTGTGAAATTGAAATGATTTTTTCAAACGGAATAAATCGCTCCGTATTTCTCTTTTGCGTAATTCATGAAATGTGAAAAATTCAGTTTCTCACCTGTTACGCGTTCACATAATGCCTGTGCTGAAAACATTTTTCCGTGGCTGTGAATTTTTTCGCGCAGCCATTTTAATAGTAAAGAAGTATTTCCACTTTCAATTTCTGCAACAAGATTCGGCATGTCTTTTTTCGCCTGATTGAAAAACTGAACAGCATAAAAACTTCCCAAAGAATAAGTCGGAAAATATCCGAAACTTCCATGCGACCAATGAATATCCTGAAGCACACCTGTTTTATCATCCGGTACATCAACACCCAGATATTCTTTGTACTTCGCATTCCAGATTTCAGGAAGATCATGAACATGCAAGGAGCCTTCAATCAAACCTTTCTCAATTTCAAAACGGATAAACACATGCAGGTGATAAGTGAGTTCATCTGATTCAGTCCGTATAAAAGATTGCTTAACCAGATTGATCGCCTTGTAAAAATCAGTCAATAAAACAGTACTGAGATTTTCGGGAAATGATTTTTGCAATTCAGAATAATTTGCTTTCCAATAAGAAAGACTTCTGCCCACGCAATTCTCCCACAAGCGCGATTGTGACTCATGAATACCGAGAGAGACCGCTTCACCCAATGGCAAACCATATTGATCAACCGGCAATCCCTGCTCGTACAATGCATGTCCACCCTCATGAATACAACTCCATGTCATGGAGGTAAAATCATGTTCATTGATGCGCGTGGTTACCCGAACATCAAGCGGAGAAAAAGAAGTGGTAAACGGATGCACTGAAATATCCTGTCTTCCCGCTTTAAAATCATAACCCATTTTTTCCAACAGCATCATGCCGAAATTCCATTGTTTGTCCTTTTCATAATGTTTTTGCAAAAAATTATTCTGAGGAGTTTCTTTAGCGAGGATTTGTTTTACAAATGGAACAAGATATGTTTTCACATCAGCGAAAACAGCATCAATCTCATTTGTTTTTGCATCGGGTTCATACAAATCAAGAAGTGCATCATATGGATGATCTTCATAATCAAGAATCTCCGCTTCTTTGCGTACGATGTCAACTAATTTTTTCAGACTGGGTTCATAGATTTTGAAATCATTTGCCTCACGCGCTGCTACCCATGCATGATAAGCTTCAGAAATCGCCTTCGATTTCTCTATTACAAATTCTGTTGTGAATTTTTTTTCTCTCAGATAACTCTTTTGGGACAGTTGAACATTTCTCTTTTCTCCATCAGACAGCGTTGAATCTTTACACAACACTTCCAGCAAATTTCCCAACTCATTATCTGTACTCAAATCATGTGCAATTCCGGTAAGTGTGCTCAATTGCTGAGCACGATGATGGTTTCCTTTTTCAGGCATGTAAGTGGACATATCCCAGTTCAACACGGCAGAAGCATAATGGATGTCTGCTATTTTTTGCGATTTCTCTATGTAGGATTGATAATTTGTATTCACTATTTTCTTATTTTTTGAAGGCGCGAAGATAAATGAACAGGTGTGCAGAAAAGTTACCGAAACCATTCCACCGTTCATCGTGATCATATATCTTTGTGACCACCCCACCGGATTGAGAAAGAGAAGTCCATATTTTAAAACCATTAAGCATGAAAAACAATTACACAAAAAACTTTTCAAAACTTTTCTTATGGTTGTTCAACAGTTTGATGAGCATGACCACTGCAAAAGCCCAAATTATTGTTGACTCAACATGGTCAAATCAGCAGTTAGCGCAATTGCTTGCCGACCAGGTGTAACGATCAGTAACGTAAGTGTTAACTGCCCGAGTTTCGCCCGTGGATATTTTGACGGTTCAAACTGCAACATTGGTTTGGATGAAGGCTTGTTGATGACAAGCGGAAATATCCAGGCTGCTGTTGGTCCAAATAATACCAGTGGATTCACGGGTTTTCCAAGTGCCGGCACAGGTCCGAATTGCGATATGGATTTATATAACCTCGCCAATCAGACTGTTTACGATTGCTGCACATTTGAATTTGATGTGATGCCTTTGGGTGACACGATCATGTTCAATTATTCTTTTGGATCTGAAGAATATCTGGAATACGTTGGAGGATATAATGATGTTTTCGGATTTCTTATTTCATGTCCTGATCCGCTTGGTGGCAATTACACAAACATGAATGTCGCCATTGTTCCCGGAACATCTACGCCTGTTTCTGTGAATAATGTAAATGATGTTTCCAATCCAACCTATTATTACGACAACGGAACGGGCTGGTCTTCTCCACAAAATACGGATCCTACGGTTGTTCAGTTTGATGGATTTACCGTTAATCTTTTTGTACAGGTTGCCGTTGTACCCTGCGAAACTTATCACTTGAAAATGGGAATTGCTGATGCCGGTGACGGTGTTCTTGATTCCGGTGTCTTTATCGAAGCAGGAAGTTTAACCAGTAATGCCGTTTCGATTAATGCTTATCCGAGCATCAATGGTTTTACAAATGCGATTGAAGGATGTGTGGATGCCGCTTTTATTTTTGAATTGGACGATGTGATTTATGATACGCTGGTAATCAATTTCGGAATTACAGGAACCGCTTTGATGGGTCCGGATTATCTTCCCATTCCCAGCAGTGTTTCATTTTGGCCCGGTGGTCCTGATTCAGTAATCATTCCGATTATTCCTCTTCAGGATTTTATTGCTGAACCTTTTGAATCTGTTACACTTTATTTGATTGATACCTGCGTGACCATCATTGGTTATGATTCCACCACATTATGGATTCAGGATTCTGCGGTTGCAGTTATTGCGGGTGGAGATACAACAGTTTGTGCGGGAATCGGGGCACAATTGCACGCTTCAGGAGGAGGCTATTATTCGTGGACACCCGTTGGTGGAATCAGTGATCCGACAAGTGCAGATCCCTGGTGTTCGCCCGCAGTGCCTACGATGTATTATGTAACCGTTGATCTTGGAAGTTGCTCGGATACAGATTCCGTTTTTGTGGATGTTGTTGCGCCACCTACCGCAAGTGTGGCATTTGATGATACCTCTTTATGCACCTATGGTCAGTCGGTACAGTTGATCGGATATTCATCCACCGGAACAGGATATTGGACTCCGGCTGCAAGTCTTGATAATGCAAACATTCTTAATCCAACAGCAACTCCATATACGGATACCGATTACATTCTTTGGGTAGATAATGGATATTGCATAGTGAGTGATACCGTTCATGTAGATGTTAGCTCCAGTTACACGGATGCCGGTTGGGATCAATACATTTGTCTGGGTGGTGTGGCTTACATGTACGCTTACGGATCAGGTACCATTCTTTGGCAACCGGGTTCAAGTTTATCTGATTCAACCAGTTTTTATCCTGTTGCATCTCCAACGGTAACAACCACTTACACGGTCACTTTCAATGCGGGCACAAGTTGCGAATTAGTGGATTATGTAACCGTTTTTGTTGATCCGCCTTTTGCCATCAATGCAGGACCGGATTTAACCATCTGTCAGGGTGATTCCATACAAATTAATATCACCACCGTGGGTGGCAATGGTTTCCCTTATTTCTATTGGGATCCTTATTTCGGATTGGTGAACCCATACGTGGAAGATCCGATTGCGTTTCCATCTACCACTACCACTTATACTGTTTATGGATATTCAGGCAATTGCTATGCAACGGATGATGTTACCGTTTACGTGAGCGCGGGTCCATTGGTAAGCGCGGGTGTTGACCAAACAATTTGTCAGGGTGATTCCGCTGCACTGAATGCTACGGGTGCGACTGCTTATTCATGGCTGCCTGCAACCAATATCACTGATGTAAATATTTCGAACCCAAGTGTGTTCCCGATGATCACTACTTCATATACCGTCACCGGTACGGATGCAAATGGTTGTGAAGCTTCCGATGCAATCATCATTGCTGTTTCGCAAGCGGCTGTTGATGCCGGACCCGATGTTTCATTCTGTAATGGAGGTTCCGAAACTCTTGGCGGACCTGCTCTTGGCGGATATTCATATCAATGGTCACCTTCCACCGGATTGAACCCGGATAATACCACACCTACTCTTGTTTCGATGAATAACACCGGCTCGGTTGATATCACCATCACCTATACTTTGATGGCAACAAACCCTGCCGGATGTATAGTTTATGATGTAGTGGATGTGACGGTTTATGCTGATCCGGTTGCAGATGCAGGACAAGGTGATACTATTTTAATGACTGAGTCCACAACCTTGAACGCTTCTGGTGGTATCACTTATTCATGGTCGCCTGATTCTACTTTAACAGGCGCAAATACCGCTAACCCTACGGCCACACCAACGGTTACCACTACTTATACAGTAACGATTACCGATGCAAACGGCTGCATATCAACGGATGATGTTACCATAGTAGTGATTTATGAATCGGCAGTTCATGTTCCTAATGCTTTCTCACCGAATAATGATGGATATAACGATGTGTTCCAGATTTTTGTAAACGGAAACATAACTCTGGATCAGTGGGATATTTATAACCGCTGGGGACAACTCGTATTCACCACCACGGATAAAAATGCCGTATGGGATGGAACGGTGAACGGCAAAGAACAGGATATGGGTATATATGTATATGTAGTCAAAGCGCACGATCCTGAAAATGCGGAAACCTTGCTGCAGGGAAATATTACTTTATTGAAATAAGTTTTGTCTTAAATTGGGTTTACTGAAATCCCGCTTTGTGAGAGGCGGGGTTTTTTTTTGAAAAACACACCCCCGCCCGCACCAATAATATTTTTTTGAGCGGGCTAACCCCCTCTCGCCAACGCTTCAAAAAAAATCTCCACATCAATGAAGGCATGAAGAAGTGCTTTATTTTAGAACCTGAAATTCAAGTCATGGGCAAACTTCTTATACTCGCCAGATATATATTTCTTGTTTACGGAGTTGATATTCATGAAAAGAGAAGGCATGTTCATATCACGCATGCTCAACGCGGTTACAAAGTATCGTGCAAGTTTTGGCTGGAACCGTAAGTGGAATTGGATAAAAACAAAAAGGGAGAATTCTCTGAAACAGAATTAAACGAAATCCGAAAACTGATCATTGAAAACAAGGACGTAATTTTGAGTCAGCTTGATTTATTCTATGCAGAAAAACCTGTAAAAGCAATTCGCAAATGAGTGTAACCATCCATCATTTTCCAAAATTGAATGCGGTTGAATTTTTAAATAGCACAGTGATGTTTGTTCATCTTGACAACGACCGCACATTGCTTATTCCCCTCGATAAATTTCCTGCTACCAAAGCACTAAGCACTGAACAGCGAAAAGATTTTGAAATCATTGATCATGCTCACCTTTCCTTCCTCGCCATTGATGAAGTTTATTCGGTCAATGAACTGTTGGGAATGGAATAAAGATCGATGCCCGATGTTGGATGTTAGATATTAGGGGAGAAATCTGCGCTTGATTTTTTTCCGAACATCCAACATCTAATATCCAACATCAAGTTTTTTTCCCCGTTTTATTTTTCCATTCAACTCATTTGTATACATTTACATTTATACCAACTGTAAAACTTTCAGCTCCCAAATGCTTAATTCTTTTTCTTCAGTTTCTTCATTAACTTCTCTTCCCGATTATTCGCGGGGGGGCTCGCCAGAAATCTAAGTTATTCCAACCGGAATTTTAGCATACCCTTACACTATTCCTTTTCTTCCTTCTTTCCCGAGTCCCTAATCCCACGTCCCCAATCCCTATTTTCTTTTTCCGGACACCCTATTTCACGTGTAAAAGCCAACAAAAGCTTTAGCAATCACCTGTATGCACACGGACAAGCCAACGTTTTCCATAGTCATCATTTGCTTGCACACGTGCAAGTGGGCAATTTCTATAAAAATCACACGCTTGCACACGTGCAAATGAGCATTTGCTATAACAATTGCCCACTTTCCCGCGTGAAAATCAGCTACTTATCCTTCGACAGGCTCAGGATGACAGGTTTCGACAAGCTCAACCTGACAACGCCCTCTGTCATGCTGAGCTTGTCGAAGCATTGTCGAAGCATTGTCGAAGCATTGTCGAAGCATTGTCGAAGCATTGTCGAAGCATTGTCGAAGCATTGTCGAAGCATTGTCGAAGC
>Ga0247727_10003792_pt1 | contig 33010 bp, 25 predicted proteins | sample WisWelCaveWW1625_FD_202498 | JGI IMG/M metagenome (GOLD analysis project Ga0247727, IMG submission 202498) | Biofilm microbial communities from Wishing Well Cave, Virginia, United States - WW16-25 | ecosystem: Environmental > Aquatic > Deep subsurface > Groundwater > Cave microbial mat | place...
TTGACGAGAAGGTGCATCAGCTCAAGCCCGAGTTTCAACGTCGCGCACGCAAGATCGACATCTTGAAAATAATTTGAAAAGTGCCCGTGTGCACCCCGACTACCAGGCGTTGCGTAGTTTCATTGAAAAACAGCAGGTCTGAACTTACATCACTTGAGTGGCGAGAGATTGCTGGAACGCCCGTCAAATCAGCTTTCCAGCAATTCTCCTCGCATCGAATGTCATTTTTTCAAAGTCAGAGTCCACGATGTCGTGAACCTCGCACTCAATTAAGAAGAGTCCACGATGTCGTGAACCCTGACAATGAGTCTTTTGAGACGCGACGTTTGCTTCTTGAAGACGCGCCTTGAGGTACTTTTCCACGCACTGCTGCGCGTGGAAGCACGCCGCGTCGTGGTTTGGATTTTTTTCGCGCCCGCGCCTCCCGCTGTAGCGACGCCCAGTCCCCCTTCGGCTTTTTCGATCCATTCCAGCGTGATCGGCAGCATAAAGAATCTTCCCTCGCTTGACGATTTCGCGCATAAAGGAATCGCCCATCTCGATCCGTTGTTGAACCTCTTCCGGCGTACGCACTAGCAAATCGAGCGACGGCGCGTAATTGAGAGCCTGGTGAATCTTGACCGACTGATCAACGCGGCTGCCTTCGTAAGGCATGATGACCAGCAGATCAATGTCCGAGCCTTGCCGCGGAATTCCGTAGGCATACGAGCCGAACAGAATGATCTTCTCCGGCTTGAACTCGCGGGCAATCTGTTCGCTGATCTGTTTGATCTGCGTCAAGGCCTCACGCCGCCGCCCCTCGCTCTGCGCAAGCTGCAACAGATAGCCGAGCAACTCCTCGACCGTGGTCTTCTGCGCTTGCGCTTCGCGTCGCAACTCATCGGCCAGCGCGCCATTCAACGTGATCGCTTTCGACATAACAGCCCTCATTTCAGCCAGTTTTCCTGTTTGAGTTATGTGATTGGGAGAAAATCCCCGTCGGTGGTTAGCAGTGTCAGGTCGTACCGTATCGCCACCGCCGCGATCAAAGCATCAACCGTTTCAAGCTGTATGCCGCGACGCCGCAGAGTAATCTGCAGATCAGCAGCCATCTCCGCATCCGCTTCACCGACCTGATAAATCGTCAGCCGCGGTCTGAGGTTGTCCCATTCCTGACGATTTTGCACTGCGCGCAGTAGCACGCCGATGCCGAACAGAAACTCACTCAAGGCCGGCGCGCAAACGCCAAAGCTATGCCTGTTCCGAATTTCATCGAGCACACGCTGGCGCAAGCGATGATGAAGCGTGACCAGCGGCGAGGCGTGATTGGTATCGAGCAAGTAATTCGCCATTTCACCCTCGTCCTTCAGCAATATCGTTGGCTCTGGTCACGGCTTTTAACTCGGCCTCGAATGCATTCCAATCTCTTTGCCAGGCCTCGTGATCAAACTCCACATTCTCTTCCGCTTCTTTGGCAAGGCTTTTTGCCAGGTAATCCTCCAGCGAACCTGCCGGCTGGCGAATTAAGCTTGGATCAGGCGGCAAAGACTTGATCTTCGCCACCACTTCTTCCAGCGTCAGCGGAAAATGCTCAGTCTCGTTCGGCTCCGCAGCCAATGCCTGATCCAGCAACTCCACGGCGACCTCTTCCGCCGAACGGTTTTGCGCCAGCGCTTCGGTTTCCAGTTTCGCCGCCAGAACATCCGGCAAGGTAATTGTGATAGCCATAGCTTTCGACCTCCTTTCGGAAAACAGCATTTCAGACGATAGCCGTTATTCTATCCCATCGGGGGCGATTCGACTTCTCGCCTGGCCGGGCGCATAACTTTCTTCATTACCTCGCCAGGAATGATCAGCTTTGCCCACGCCATTCCGCCAATTGCTCGCGCACTATTGCGGCGTGTGGCGATTCGATCTCTTCGAAAATCTTTAGCGCAGCCTCGGCGCATTCCACGGCGCGGTCGCGCTCGCCCAATGCGTCCAACGCCAGCGCCATATTCCAAAGCGCATTGCCCTCGCCGCGCCGGTCGCTGATCTCGCGGGCGATGGTCAAACTTCGTTCGTAAAACTCAATCGCCTTGCGCGATTCGCCCAGGCCCGCGTAAGCAAGGCCAAGCTGACTTAACACAGTACCTTCACCGAGCCGGTCGCCGATCGCGCGATGAATCGTCAGAGCTTGTTCGTAAAACTCCAGGGCTTTGCGCGGCTCGCCTAACCTGGCGTAAGCGGCGCCAAGATTGCCCAGATCATAGCCTTCACCGCGCCGGTCGCCGAGAAAGCGGTGAATCGTCAAAGCTTGCTCGTGAAACTCTATGGCTTTACGCAACTCGCCCAAATCAGCATAGGCGAGGCCGAGGTTGCTCAGGTCATAGCCTTCACCGGATCGGTTGCCGATCGCGCGATGACCAGCGAGAGCTTTCTCGTGAAATTCGATGGCCTTACGCGGATCGCCCAAGCTCCAATACACAAGGCCAAGGTTACTCAGCACAGTGGCTTCACCACTTCGGTCAGCAATCTGGCGAGCAATGTCCAGCGATTGTTCGAAGTGTGCAATGGCGTCTTTGGCGTTACTCGAATGACGGCTGACAATTCCCAGCCGGCTAAGGGCTTTTCTCTCGTTCAGCTTCGCCCCGGCCTGCCGGAATAAAACCAGGGCTTCTCGCAAAACAGCAGTTGCCCGTTTATTTTGCCCTTGTACGTTAAGGCATCGCCCCCAAGACATCAGCGTCAGTCCCAGGCTTTCCGCATCATCGTGAAATCGCTTTTTCAAATCAGCAGCCTCTTCGAACCGCGAGATGGCTTCGCGCCATTGATTGCGCTCCATCAACCCCTCTCCGGCGCGATGGAGCATCCTGGCCAGCGCCAACTCCTTCCCCGGCTGGCCGCGCAACTTCTCCGCCTCGCGCAGCGCCAATTCCGGATCGGATGCCGCGATGTCTTCCTGGTCTGATTCGGATGTTACTGAACTCCCCGCCGGCTCCGCCAGCAGTTGCGGTTGAACTTTGACGACCAGCGTTCGCACTGACCAAAGATCAGGCGCCATCTGGCGGATAACCTCCTGCAACCACGGCGCGCCCGCAAAAATCAGCGTCGTCTCGATTCGGTTTCGCAGTGGGTTGCGGTACTGATTGAGTTGCGCCATGCCTTCGCGCCAAGCCGCCTTCCAATGCTCTTCCTCGCTCAAAGTTTGATGAGCCGTTGCCGACACCCAGACGGCTCCTGCGCTTTCCGGCAATTTCAGATCGAGCAGTTTGCCGGCTAGCAGCTTCAAGTCATCCGTTTTTTCCAGCGGGATGCGCCAAAGCGTCTTGCCGTTTTCGGCCAGGCGCTGCTCCAACGTCTGGCAGCAGATTTCCGCTCCGTCAACATCGGGGACCAGCAACACGATGAAGGCAAAGCCGTCCGCCCCCAGAGCAAAATGTCTGAGCAGTTTCTGCCATTCCGCCGACTCGCGCAGGTTGTAGCGGCTGGCTAGCGAAGAATACAGAATGTTTTCAGTCCCGCTCATTTTCGTTTTTTGGCCGCTTTAGGCTTTTTAGCCACTTTCGGCTCTTTAGCCATTGTCTCTTGAAGTCGTTTGGCGGTGGTCGCCACTTCTTCACGAATCAATGGATGAATGTCATACCACTCTTTGCCGTTGGCCAGGTAGAGCACAAAGTGCGTGTCCAGAAACCGAGTCAAGCGGCCAACATCTTCCGGCTTATTGCTGGGCAGCGCTGAGGTACGGAGCTTTTCAATCTGATCCAGCCACAGGGCGTCCTCAGCGGCTATCGGCAAAAAGTTGCTGCGCACCGCCTGAATAGCGTTTTGAATTGCCTCGTCCTCCACCGGCAGTGATTGGGCGCGGACAACAGTTTCTCGTAACAGCAAGAGTAGATCACGGAAATGGCCGCCACAAACCGTAATCAATTGATCGGCTTGGTCGGTCTGATCAAAGAATTCCTTAAAGTCCTGATCGCCAAACCGCTTTTTGGTCAGCGCCCGCAGTGAATCCCAACCCGACGAATAAGTCGTGCGCTCATCATCATTGTTCCATTGTCTCACACTGGGCAAGATAGTGATTTGCGCCACGTTGGGCATCACAAACTGCAACCACGGCGGCACAGTGTAGACCGAGTGGACGTAAGGCAACTCAAGCTTCTTCAGGTGATTGGCAAAAAGGGCTTCGACGCTGTGGATGACCGCCTGTTCGTTGGTCAGCGAGCCGCGAATTTGTTCCAACGAGTCAAATATGAATACAACTTTGGCGTCTTCACCGCGAGTTTTTCGGATGGCTTTGACGCCGTCTTCGATGAACTTGTCCAACTGATTTTTCAACTCGCCAATGCGGTTGGAGAGGAATTCCTGCAGCTTCTGCCGAAAGGATGGCGTGGTGCTGAGCGCCAGCTTCAGATCGGTTCCGGCTTTGATTCCGCCCAGCCAGCTTGCCATCGGGCTGGCGGCTTCAGTCTTGATGCCGACTTCTTTCAGTTCGACATCGGTTTTGGTCAGGTAGTTGAAAAGCCGTGTCCAGTATGACTCACCGCCGATGTCAATCTTCAGCTTCTCTTCGAGCGCATCGCTGAAAGCGCCTGCCAGCACGATCAGCAGGTCGGAGATGTCAATCGGCTCCGACGGGTTGAGGTACGAAAGCGCATCGCCGTACAGCACCACGTAACCCAATCCTTCCAGATTTTTCTTCAGCCGGTAAAGCTCCGTAGTTTTGCCGGAACCGCGGAAGCCGGAGAACATCTGCAAGCTTTCGACCCCGCTGAACTTGATGTGACGATGCATCAAGTCCACAGGGTCTTCACCACCGGGACTCTGATAGACGGGCTGATATAGTGGGTCGTCCGGGCTGAGCGGTCGGTCTCTCAAATTCTGGTAAATTCGTTCGAGCAATGCCCACTGTTCAGTGGTCAATGACATGTTCACTCCTTCGTGATCGTCTCATCCAAATTCAAAATCGCGCTCGCCACCATCGTCCACGCCGCCAGTTCCGCCTCGTCAACCTTATCATCCGCCTTCGATTCACCCACGCGCAACAATTCACCGGCAGCCTTCTTCTCCTTGCGATAATTCACCAGTTGCTGCGTCAACAACTCGCGCAAAACTTTCAACTCCCGCGCCGAAGGCTTCCGCGCCAACGCCAATCGAAAAGCGTAAACGATCCGGCTGTTCACATCCTTGCCGCCTTCACGCAGAGTTCTTTGGGCCATCGCCCGCGCCGCCTCAACGTAAGTCGGATCGTTGAGCGTCACCAGCGCCTGCAACGGCGTGTTGGTCACCGCGCGTCGCGCCACGCATTTTTCACGATCAGGCGCGTCGAACGTGGCCATCGCGGCTGGCGGGACGGTGCGCTTCCAGAACGTGTACATCGAGCGGCGGTACAAATCCCTGCCCTTGCCCTGCACGTACTCCTGCCTCGAGAAGCCGTCGCCGAAAGCCATCTCTTCCCACAACCCCGGCGGCTGATAAGGCAACACGCTCGGCCCGCCGATCTCAGCGTCGAGCAATCCGCTCACGGCCAGTGCGTTGTCGCGGATCGTTTCTGCCGACAGACGTTGGCGCGGCCCACGCGCCAGCAGACGGTTCTCAGGGTCTTTCTCGAACAACTGTGGTGTAACTTTCGACGATTGGCGATATGCCGCCGAGGTCACGATCAGCCTCTGCATCGCCTTCACGTCCCAGCCGATCCGTATGAATTCCGTCGCCAGCCAATCCAGCAACTCCGGATGCACGGGCAGCTCGCCCTGCACACCGAAATCTTCACTTGTCTTGACAATGCCGTGGCCGAACAGCATCTGCCAGAACCGGTTGACCGCGACGCGCGCAGTCAACGGATGGTTCGGATCAACCAGCCATTTGGCCAGCGTCAGCCGATTCACCTTTTCAGTCTGAGGCAACGGCGGCAGCACCGCAGGCACGCCCGGCGCGACCTTCTCGGCCTTGTTGCGGTAATCTCCGCGCGCCAGCACGAACGTGTCGCGCGGCTTGCCCAGCTCCATCATCACCATCGTGTTGAGGATGGATTTGTCGAAAGCGGTCTTCCGCTTCCTCAAGCTCTTCAACTCGGCGTGCTGCCGGCGCATCGTTTCAGGCGCGACCTGCGTGAGGAAGTATTCGCGCAACCGATCATTCTCTTCTTTCGTGCGTTTGCCGCTGATGCCGGAGAGGATGGTCTGGATCGGGTAGTGAACTGCCAGGTGCTCGATCTCCGCCGCGCCCAACTCGCAACCGTAAATCCGCAAATCATCAAGCCCGCCGCTGTAAGCACGGCCAGTAGCGTTGATGCCGATCACCAACTCTGCATCGTTCTTGACCGAGCCGTTGAGCGAGTCTCTCAAGACTTCGACTTCGGCCAGCTTGCCGTTCAGATAGACTTTCAAGCCCGACGCCTTGCCCGAACCGTCGTAAGTGATCGTCAGGTGCTTCGGCTCGTTGTTGTAGAACATCTCCTTCGTGCGGATCACGACCGTGTTGTCCGGCCACTTGGCGGTCAACCGGACGGTCAACGGCGCGGCCCATCGCTGAATGTCGAAGAGATAGGTCTGCTCGAAGACCAACTCCCAACCTTGCCGGGTTTCGTCGCTGATCTTTTGAAACGCGTAGTTACCGACTTTGCCCAACCCAGCCCGCATCCAGACGGCGAAGGTGAACGGCTGATTGCGCTCGAACGCTCCGACGTTGCCGAAGCCGAGTACGGTCTGCCCGTCCAGACTGACTGATCTGCTCACCTGCCCCGCGCCGAACGCCGGATCGCCTTTGACCGTGCGCCCGTGCTGATAGCGCCCGGACGAATCGGCCAGGCTGCCGTCCAATTCGTAATGCGCGGTGATGTCTCTGACCGTCGCGACAGCCATCTTGCCAGCCAGCTTCTTCTCCCACTCCTCCTGCAAAGGCGCGACGTTCTTGTCCACGAGCGCGTCGGTCAAAGCCTGAATCGCTTTGACCAACTCCTGCTGCCTCGCCTTCTGCTCATCGGTCGGCAGCGGCAGGTAAGGCAACGCGTTACCTGTGTTCCCATCCAGACCTTTCTCCGGCACGCTGTTGAAGAAGGCGTAGAACTGATAGAACTCTTTCTGCGTGATCGGGTCGAATTTGTGCGTGTGGCAGCGCGCGCAGCCCATGGTCATCCCCATCCATGTCGTCGTCGTCGTTTCGACGCGATCAATGATGTATTCGGTCAGATACTCTTCGGGAATCGCGCCGCCCTCGAAGTTGATCATGTGGTTGCGATTGAAGCCGGTGGCGATCTTCTGCTCGACCGTCGCTTCGGGGAGCAGGTCGCCCGCCAACTGCTCAATCGTGAATTGATCGTAGGGCTTGTTCTGGTTGAACGCGCGGATCAGCCAGTCGCGCCACGGCCACATATCGCGGTGGCTGTCAATGTGGTAGCCGTGCGTGTCGGCGTAACGCGCCAGGTCGAGCCACGCCATCGCCATCCGTTCGCCGTAACGCGGCGAGGCAAGCAGCTTGTCAACGACCTTTTCGTAAGCGTCCGGCGATTTGTCGGCGAGGAATGCATCCACATCGGCTGGCGTAGGCGGCAGGCCCGTCAGATCGAGATGAACGCGGCGCAGCAGCGTCGTCTTGTCAGCTTCGGGCGAAGGCTTCAACCCTTCTCTTTCCAGACGCGCGAGAATGAAGGCGTCAACGGGCGTGCGAGCCCAAGCTGCATTGGCGACCCTCGGAATCTCTGGTCGCTTCGGCGCAACATAGGCCCAGTGCTCATTCCACTGCGCGCCTTCGTCAACCCATCGCTTCAACAATTCGATCTGTTTGTCGTTCAGCTTGTGACCCGACGATGGCGGCGGCATCACCACCTCCGGGTCTTTCGACGTGACGCGTCTGATCAGCTTCGATTGCGCGGCATCGCCGGGGACGATCACGCCCGGTTTGGCGAACGCGCCATCTTTGGTGTCGAAACGAGGCTTCGCCTTCCGTTGATTTTCGTCCGGCCCGTGACAGGCGAAGCAGTTGTCCAACAGGATCGGGCGAATCTCGCGGTTGAAGTCCACTCGGCCAATCGGCGGTTTGACCTGCGAATCGTCCGCCGAGACTGCGGAGAGAAATGCCGGCAGGCAGGCGAATGCGACGGCGGCAGCGAGAGCGATGAATTGAATTTTGCGTTTCACGTTCAGGCCTCCACGAAACAATGCTTCGAGATCGAGTAAATGAATGAAGTGTCTTGGCTTGACCAGCGCGCAAAAATAATACGCCGAGTCCGGCCCAACCGCCAGACTCGGCGCGATGAAATTTCCCCGGGAGTGCGCACGCCGGGAATAACTACTTGATACTCAGCCTGACCGGGTTCGCAACTTTCCCGCCAACTGTCATCACGACCTCAATCTCGCCGCGCCCGGCCAGACTGCGTGGAATGCGGATGTTGCCCTGATCCAATCCTACGAACGCGCCTTGCGGGCCGAGGAAGAGCGTTTCGGCGTCCACCCCGCCCATCTTCACGTTCACGGTCTGCAATCCGGCGTGGCCGCGCAGCCCCGTGCCGAACAACAACACGAAGACCTGTTCGCCTTCAGGACCAAGATCAATCGGGATCGGCGTGAAACGATTGAGCGCCGCGTCGAACCTGCCGACCGGCTCGAAGACTTGCGTGCCGTCAGCCTTCACTCTCAACACCGTCGCTGCGGCCAATCCCTGTCCACTGGCGCTGGCCGTGAAGATTCCCGGAGCGGCATTCGTGATCGTGACGGTTCCGATTGAAACCGAGCCGTCGCCGCTCACTATCGTCACGGTCGCCGCTCCCGCGGCAGTGCCAGGCGGAACTTGATAATTGACCTGCGCTGGCGCAACGAAGAACAGCGGAGCCAAACGGCCCACGCCCAGACTGTCGCGCACTCTGACCGTGGTGCCGGCCATCACAGTCGGCAACGGCACATCGGTCGCAACCTGCGCCGTAGTCGCCAGCGCCGCGCCGAAGGCCGCGACGATCTGCTCGCTCGCCAGTTCGTTGCCGAGGAAGCTTGCGGCCGAGACGTTGGCCACCGCGCGCGGGATGGTTACATTGCCCGGCGTCCACGTCGCCGGCAAAACGCCGGCGTTCGCATTGACCACTTCGCGCACCACCGGTTGATCGTTGAACGCGATCGGTATCACGTTGGCCGCGCCGTTTGACGGGGGGTTGAAAGTCAGCGTGACGAGCTTCTTCGTTCCGGCGGTTAAGGTTTGTCCGATCTGCAATGCGAGCGCGATGCCTATCCGGCCGTTCGTCGCTTGCGCGGTGTTGGCGTTGAGCGTGGCTGCGCCGGCATCAGCGCCCAATGCCGCGTTGACGAAATTCAGCTCGTTCGGATCGAAGCTCAGGCTGAATCCGAACGCGTTTTCATCGCCCTGCGCGTCCAGCTCAATGCCGACGTTGACCGGCTGCCCGCGCTGTGCCGGACCGCCGGCAATGCGCACGGCGCGGGATTGTTGCGCGGCGAAACCGAATGGCAGATCGCGGAACGGGAATGGATTACCCAACCTCTGGGCAGCTTCAAGAGCCGGTCCCGTAGGCCCGCCCGCAGGCACGACCGGGTCGAGACCGGCCGAATAGCGCCCCGTCTGCACCCAATCGGAGACCGTGATCGAGCCGTTGCCCAACGTCGCGCGCGGCGCAGTGTCGGCGCGCTGGAATTCGCTGCCGGCTGCGGCCGTATCGAATCCGGTGGCGAATCTGCCCGTCTGCACCCAATCGGCGATGGTCACTGTGCCGTTGCTGCCAGCGGGGCGCGGGCTGACGTCGCCTTCGTAACCTTGCGCGATGGTCACCGTGCCGGGCGTGTAATTCGCGCTGAGCGTCAAACCGTTGACATCGGTCACGCGGCGCAGCGCCGGTTGGTCGGTGAAGCCGACCGTCGTCGTCGTCGCATTCACGCCCGAAAGCACCACCGCGCTCAAGACCAGAATCTGGCGCGTGCCCGCCTCGAACTTCTGGCCTTGCGGCAGCGTGATCGTGATGCCGAACCGGCCGCTGCCGGCCTGGCTCAGATTGGTGTTGAGCGCCGCACTGGTGGCATCGGCGCCGAGCGTGAATTGCGGATTGAGCAGCAGGCTGGGGTTGAGCGAGAGGCTGAAGCTCAGCCGATTTTCGTTGCCCTGCGAAACCAATTCAATCGGCATCGTCACCAGACCGCCTCCGGCGGCCGTGACCGGCAACGCCTGGATGAACCGGTTCGACGTTACGACGTTGACCGTCGCCGTGGCCGTCGCGCCGCCCTGCGCCTGCGGCAACGCGGCGGTGATCGTCACCGGGCCGCCCGCCGCAACTCCGGTGACGGTGAAATCGGCGGAGATCGCGCCGGCCGGAATCGTCACGTCCGGTGGAACCGTCGCCACGTTCGGGTTTGAAGACGTGAGCGCGAGAGTGCTCGCCGCAGGTTGCGGCGCGCTGATCGTCACGGTCAGCGCGCCGGTCGCCTGCGGCTGAATCTCCAATGACGACGGGCTTAACGCAATCGAAGGCTCCGAGATGATCTTGGCCACGAAGACGTCGGAGCCGCCGCCGTAGGCGAGCAGCGGGAATTGAATGTTGAAGTTCGGCGAGGCCGTCGCGCCCGTCACGTAAGCCGTGCCGATGCTGTCAACGGCCAGCCCGGCGCCGCTGTCGTTGTTGCTGCCGCCGAGATAGGTTGAGTAAACCAGCGCCGAGCCTTGCGGGTTGAGCTTCGCGATGAAGGCGTCGTTGCCGCCGCGATTGTCCGCCTGCAACGGATTTTTCAACGGGAAGTTGAACGAGCTGGTCAAGCCCGTGAGGTAGACGTTGCCGAACGAATCAACCGCAATCGCGTTTCCGACTTCGGCCAGATTTCCGCCCAGATAGCTCGAATAGACCAGCGCCGAGCCGGCCGCGTTGATCTTCGCCACGATCGCATCCAGATCGCCGCCGCCGTATGCCGCCTGAAGCGGGCTCTGCGTCGGGAAATTGGACGAGGCGGTGGAACCGGTGAGGTAGGCGTTGCCCGAAGCGTCAACCGCGATGCCGTTGCCGACATCGGCGCGCAATCCGCCGAGGTAGGTCGAGTAAGCGAGCGACGCTCCGTCAGCAGCGACTTTGGTGATGAAGATGTCCTGCTGGCCGCGATTGTTCGCTTGCAGCGGATTCTTCGTGTTGAAATCGCCCGAAGCGGTGTTGCCCACGACGTATGCGCTCCCCGTCGCATCTACTGCAACACCTGCGCCTTCGTCAGTTGCCGCGCCGCCCAGAAAGCTCGAATAGACCAGCGCCGTTCCCGCCGGATTGATGCGCGCCACGAAAGCATCGCCGAACCCGCGATTGGCTCCCTGAAAGGCGTTCTGCGTTGGGAAATCGTCCGAGAACGTGCTGCCCGCGACGAACGCATTGCCCGCGATGTCAACGGCGATGCCGCGCCCCAGATCGCCGAACGCGCCGCCCAGGTAGGTCGAATAGATGATGTTCGAGCCGGCGGCGTTGAACTTGGCCACGAAGGCGTCGAGGCTGCCGCGATTGGCCGCTTGAATCGGCGTGCGCGTCGGCAGATTGGTCGAAGTCGTAGCGCCGGTGATGTAACAACTGCCGCTGCCGTCAACCGCGATGGCGTTGCCGGTATCCGAGCCATTGCCGCCGAAATAGGTGCTGAACGCGATGTCGGAGGCGTCGGCCAGAATCTTCGTGACGAAGACTTCCAATCCGCCTTTGCTGACCGGCTGGATCGGACTGCGCGTGGTGAAATCGTTCGAGCTGGTGTAGCCGGTGATGTAGGCGTTGCCTGCCGTATCGAGCGCGATGCTCAAACCCAGGTCTTCGCCTGCGCCGCCGAGATAGGTCGAATAGATCAGCGCCGAGCCTGGGTTGTTGAGCTTCGAGACGAACGCATCAATTCCGCCGCGATTGGCCGCCTGCAACGGATTCCTGGTGTTGAAATCGGTCGAGCGTGTGTCGCCGGTCACGTAAGCATTGCCCGCGCCGTCAACCGCAATGGCGAAGCCCAGGTCGTCTTCCGCGCCGCCCAGATAGGTCGAATAGACGAGCTGCGATCCGGTCAGGTTCAACCTGGCAACGAACGCATCGAGGTTGCCGCGGTTGTTGGGCTGCAACGCATTCCTCGTGGGCAGATCGGTCGAGGCCGTGCGACCGGCAATGTAGGCATTCGAATTCGCGTCAACGGCGATGCCCCGCGCGAAATCGCCCGCGCTGCCGCCCAAATAAGTCGAATAGACAAAACCGGCGCCGGAAGCGTTGAGGCGCGTCACGAACGCATCGGCATTGCCGCGATTCGTATCCTGCAACGGATTGAAGACCGGATAGTCGGTCGAAAACGTGTGGCCGGTGACGTAAGCATTCGTGTTCAGGTCAACCGTTATGCCGTAAGCCACATCCACCGCCGAGCCGCCCAGATAGGTGGAAAAGATCAGCGCTGAGCCTTGGGCGTTGATCTTCGTCACGAAAGCATCGGAGCCGCCGCCGGCGTTGTTCGGCTGCAGCGGGTTGATGGTGTTGTAATCGTTTGAAGACGTCACGCCGGTAACGTAAGCATTGCCGAATGCGTCGAGCGCAATGCCGTAGGCTTCGTCAAACGCGCTGCCGCCGATGTAAGTCGAATAGATCAGCGACGAGCCTGCGCTGTCGCCCCTGACTCTGGCCACGAAGACATCGGTGTTGCCGCGATAGCCGGGCTGCAACGGATTCCTGGTTCTGAAATCCGAAGATGCCGTGGATCCGGCCACATAGGCGTCGCCGCCCGCATCGAGCGTGATCGCAAAAGCCTGGTCAATGTTGCTGCCGCCGAGGTACGACGAATAGATCAGACCCGTGCCTTCGGCGTTGATCCTGGTGATGAACGCGTCTTCGGCCAATCCGGTGATCGCAGGTTGGAACGCATTGCGCGTGGTGAAATCCTGCGAGTTCGTGATTCCGGCGACGTACACGCTGCCCGATGAGTCAACGGCGATGCCCCGACCGGCGTCTTCGCCGCCGCCGCCGAAGTAGGTCGAATAGACTATGCCAGTGCCCGCAGCGTTGATCCTGGTCACGAACGCATCGAATTTGCCGCCGCGATTGATGGCCTGCAGCGGCGCGAAGGTGTTGAAGTTGGACGAATAGGTCGTGCCCGTGACGTAAACGTTTCCGATCGCGTCAACCGCAACCGCAAATCCTTCGTCCGATCCGATGCCGCCGAAGAACGTCGAATAATCAATCACCGGATCAATCACCAGCGGCTTCGACGCATCGTAACCTTCCACCACAAACCCGATCTGATTTCCGCCTTTCAGAACGTATCGGCTGGTCACGTTGCGTTTCGTTCCGTTGACGTTTTGGTAGCTGACCGGCAGGCGGTGATAGACCTTTCGGGAAGCGACGTGCAGCACCAGATCGCCGTTCGCATCAAGCTCGATCTTGTCCGCGCCCTCGATGCTGACGGCGATGTCGTTCGGATCGGCGCCGGGCGCGACGACGAAATCGTATTCGAGCGATTGCTGCGTGCCGTAGAAGGCCAAACTGATGCCGGGATAGATTTCGCTGTACTCGACGCAGGCGTAGTTCGGAATGTCCGTCTGCCACTCACCTCGATCGTTGCCGATCAGGTAGTTGCTTCTGGCGCGAAGAAGATCGAGTCCGTTGATTTGCCGGGCGGGTTGCGCGCCTACAGGCTTGATGCGCAAAACGTTCGGTTGCGGATTTAATGAGTCGTCCCTGGCAAAATTCGACTCGCCGAAGCCTTTTGTCCGATCAGCCGATCTCGCGCTCTGCAAAACCAGCGCGGCTTCAGTGCCGGTCAAGAACACCTGATAGCCGTGACCGCGCGCGAGGAATTTGACCGCCGGCTCGGCCTGGCCCTGATTGACCTCGAAATGCATCGGCAAGCGGCCGTATGCCTGCTTCATCCTGGTTTGAGCGTCAGCGGCCGATTCTGAACCGGCGTTGCCGTCTGATCCTGAAGCCGGGTATTGCGCCGCGCTGTGAACTGCCATCGCAGCCGAGGCGGATTGATTGCGCGATAAAAATGCACTGGCCGATGCAATCAGGATCGCAACTGTCAATCCGCCGCTGACAAAACCGGCTACTCTTTTTCGTGCGTACATCTACTTCAATTCCTCCGAGTGAACTGCCTGAATGACCTGAATGACCTGAATGACCTGAATGAATGGACTTAGTCGGGTCAATTTCTGATTCTGGGGAAAGCAAGCGAGGCACTACCGGAATGGGAAAAGCATTCAGGTAACCGGCGATAGCGGGTCGGATAAAGTGTAGATCACAGAATGACAAGCACCGCGCGCATTTTATGGACGGCTATGACCAAAGACAAGCGCAATCTTCTCACAATCGAGTCGTTTCACTTTCGCCAATCGCTTGTCGTCTAACGTAGACACAGAGGGTGCCATCTATCTCCGATCATTGACGCCATCCGGTCAGAAAGTGGAAGCACCGGGTAATAAAGCTCTGGCCAAACACGCCCTGCCCTCATCGAGCCAGCGACTCAACCCCAGCTATATCTGCACTTATCCATTCACAAAGGTCACGAAGGCCACAAATGATCTGGCGCAGTCATTGGCGCGGTCACTGGCACAATCATTGCTCTTTCGAGCAGGCGAGAGTTGGTGAAATGGAGGCGGGCTTGAAGCAGGCAGCATTAAATTTGGCGCTTCGAGTTTATTTCGCTTGAACTGCTGCTTTCCGTCCTCGTATGATGCGGCCACGCTGGCCGTTGAAAACTCAGTCGCTTGAGAAGTTATGGTGCTGTTTACCATAGCGTCCCCCAACAGACTGTTGAAGTCTTGGACGGGTGCTAGGAAGGGGCAAGTTATGACGACCAAAAAGAGTTGGATTGCTGTTTTGATAACATTGCTTATTTTGATGACGGGGTTGCTCGCATCCTCTTCAACCCTTCATCGCGACCGCCAACCGGCCAAAGCCGCCGGGTTCCTCCGATTCGACATTCCTGCTGTTACGCACGGATTCCAGAAAATACCGCAACTGCCCGACGGCGATCTTTTCCTGTTGCCGAAGCCGATGACGATGGCCATTTCCGACGCGCCCGATGGGGCGCAGGTTTTCCCGGTCAGCCTTGAAAGCTTCGGCGGAGACGCGGAGAGCCTCGGCGCGCTCCCCACCACGGAGCCACGCGGCCTGGGATTTTCGACCCCCAACGCCAAGGTCCGCGCCCTCACCTGCGCCGAAAGCATCTGGGACGGGAACCTGCTGATCGCTTCGACGCCGGGCAACGACGGCGACACCGTGCGTTTATTCCTTGAACGTCCCGATGGAACCGAAGGGCCTGGGCTTGCGCTGTTCACCATCCGAGCTTCTGGGATTGACATCACCGAGCTTCATCCGCATCTGATGCTTTTCGTCAACAGCCGCCTGGCGACCGGGCCAAGCTATCACGAAGGCGGTTTCATTCAGTTCACGCAGTTGGCGGGAGTCAATGGCTACCGTACCGACCTGATCACACTCGCCTGGCCGATGGGATTCTTCTCGCCGTTGCAGGGCTGTTTCCGCGTCGGAGTCGAGATCGCGCGCGGCGACAATCCGGGCACGACTTCGATTGTCTTCACCGACATCGTCGTCAATCGCAACCGCGCTCCCGGCGACGAGGACAATCCCGGCGCCGGTCTGCTGGCTCGTTTGACCGGCGGTTATCCGACGGGCTTCCCCTGCAAGCCCGAATGCCCGTTCCCGAATTTTCCCGATCCGAATCTTCCGAATCCGGGGGGGCCGGGCAGCAGCGCCGATTGCAACGCTATCTGCTTCCGCTCGCCTCAGTATTTCCGTTTGAACCTCGATCGCCTGCCGCAGGGCACGGTCCTGGTCGGCGGAATGAACTTCAACCGCCCGATCAGCACGACGGACAAGCGGGCTATGGCCATGGCTCTGCGCGGCGGATTCACTCCGCTGCAACAGTTGAATCAGGAATTCGTCGCGGCTCAGTTGAACACGCTGAATGCGGGCGGCGACGGATCGCCGAAAGTCTTCTACGCCATGGAAACCCGGCTCGCTTGCTACGGTTTGAAGTTCGATCCGGTCAAGCTGAGCAACGATTTCCCGCTCTCGCCCGAAACGAAATTGAAAGACCTCTTCCAGCAGGCGAGGTTCTGCATCTACGACAACCGCTCAGGGGATATGCTGACGCTGGCGAGGATCTTCGATATGCTCAACGGCAATAATCCTCTGGCGTTTTGCAACCTTTACACACCTTCCACCGCGCCTGCGTCGGTTCGGGAATTCACGGGACTGAGAATCAAACAGGAACGCTTGCAGGAAGATAACTAATTTGCATCCCGGCTATCTGAGAAAGCATAGCCTAGTCGAACACTTTTTCTGGCTCGCAGTGAATTAGCCTCCTCCTTTCATCTCAACTCAGAGGGATTGCCGGGAAACCGGCAATCCCTCATTTTTGTTTTCGCCGATAAAAACCCAGGCTGCCACTGACCGGGACGAAGTGATTTACGGCTTGGCCACGCCGATCACGCCGCAAGCCAAACGTCCCCCGGCATTGCCGGTTGGCTGCGTCTTCAAATCATCAGGGTTTGCGTGAACGATCAGACCGCGACCGATGATCGAATTCGGCCCGTCGAATTTCATCACCGAATCAATGAACTCGACGTGCGCCACGCCGTTCTGATCGGCTTCGATGTTGCCCAGATCGCCGTGATGGCGCTCGGCCGCGTCGCGCGCGGCGTGCGGTTTCGCCGTCGGATTGAAATGCCCGCCGGTAGCCATGCCATCCTTCGATCCGCAATCGCCCCATTCGTGAATGTGGAATCCGTGCCTGCCCGGCGTCAGCCCCTCGATGTGCGCCGTGACTTTGACCTGGCCGCCTTCTTTTGTGAAGGTCACAACGCCGTGAACTTTGGCGCCCTCGGTCGGATGCAACACAGCCACTGCTTTCGTGATTTCAGCCATTGGAGCCGATCTGGTTTCGGCTTTGCCTTTCGGTTTATCTTTGTCTTTGCTTTGGCTTTGAACCAAAACCTGAAATCCTGAGAGCAGGACGAGGCTCGCGATAACGGCAAACGTTATTTTTCCAGCGCTCTTTTTCAAGTTCGTTCCACCTTCACAGTGACTTCACTGAGGAAAGCTCTTGGGGGGTTGGGCGTGTTGCCACCCTTCTCCGCTTAATGATTTCAAGAACTCAACCAGGTCTTTCTTGTCTTGATCGGTTAAGTCTAGCCGTTTTATTCGCCGATCGAGGTTCGGATTCGGCGTCCCGCCTTTGTCGTAAAATTCGACCACATCTTCAAGCGTGGCGAGGCTGCCGTCGTGCATGTACGGAGCCGTGCGGGCAATCTCTCTGAGGGTCGGCGCCTTGAACGCGCCTTTGTCCGACTCGCGCTTCGTGAAGAGCGAGCGGCCCAGATCAGGCTCCGGTTTATCCATACTCACGCCGACGTTATAGAACCCGCCGTCCGTGAAGTTGATCCCGAAGTGGCATTGATCGCACTTAGCCTTATTGAAGAAGACGTCAAAGCCGCGCCGCGCGCTTTCACTCAACGCCTTTTTATCTCCGGCCTTGTAGAGATCGAAGGGCGAATTGCCGGAGACAATGGTGCGCTCAAACGTAGCTATCGCCTTGGCCACCAGATCAATCGTTATCTCTTCGGCGCCGAAAGCCTTTTTGAAGAGCGGCCCGTAGCCCTTAACGCTCTTGAGCTTTGCGACGACAGCCTCGTGGGTACTCGCCATTTCAATCGGATTGGCGATAGGCCCTTTAGCCTGTTCTTCGAGAGTCGCCGCGCGGCCATCCCAGAACTGCTCGACGCTGTAAACGCGATTGATGACGGTCGGCGCGCTCCGGCCTCCCTTTTGACCGCGGACGCCGGTGGCGACCGGCTGGCCATCGGTGAAAGCGAACTTGGGATTGTGGCAATCGGCGCAGGCCACCGTGTCATCCACCGACAAGCGCTTGTCGAAAAAGAGCAAGCGGCCCAGCTCCATTTTTGCCAGCGAGAAAGGATTCTCGGCGGGCCACACGCGCGCTACCAGCCCCAGCGGAAGGTTGTCTTTTGTTCTTTGTGTTCTTTGTGCTCGTTGCGCTTCCGCCTGAGAGATACTGTCTGAGAAGAGATAGACAGCACAGACAGCCAGCGCGCATCCGCAAATCATCAGCTTGCACGTCTGCCGCATAGCCTTACCTCCGAGTTCTTGTCAGGCCGCTATTGCTTAACCAGCCCGGTGACAAAAATAGCTTTCTGATTGTCAACCTTCGACGCCGTGCCGGTGACTTCAACCACGTCGCCCGCCAGATCAATTGCCTTCTCGCGCAGGTCAGTCAGCCCGTCGCGGCGCGGGTTATGCTCCTCTTCCATCAGCAAATAAATCGAGCCATCTTTGGCCAGCAGTCCGATTGGTTGACCATTCTTGAAGCATTTCTGAGCGCAGTCACGGTGCTTTTCGCCATGCTTACCGAGCTGCAAATAGCAGGAATAGTCCATGATCTCCCCGACCACTGTGAAGATGCTTCCGTCGAGCGGCTTGCCGTCTACCGCCGCGCCCACGGTGCTTGCGCTCCAGGGATTGGAGGGAGCCTGGCCCAGCTTTCCGGCGGGCTGTTCGTATGTGCCCTTATTCGGAGTCATCCCTGGCTGCAGCACGCCAGGCCCTTTTCTGGGAGCAGATGTCTTCTTTTGAGCCGATGAGCGTTTTGAGCTTTGCGAGCTTTGCATTGCAGCCGCCGAAGCAACTACAAGCAGGGTAAGCAGTGCAATCGAAATTGTGCCTTTGAACTTAAGCATAAGCGTCTCCTTCCTGAATCACACAGGTACTTAACACGATCACTAAAAGTATTGATACTTTGGCTGAAGACGATGAATAGAAGAATTGAGTAAAGCAGGTCTTCTATTTCATCAGGCTGGCGTAATCTAATATCTGGCTGGCTGGTTGTCAATCTGGCGAATCGCAACATCGCAACCAGCTTGTCTGTGTTTGCCCTATAACTGTTCACTACTGAGCGAATTTTGCGAAGTGAGTCCTGAAATCCGAAACGTCCATTCCGCCAGCCTTCGCCAGCTTTTCGACCCACACTTCGTCGGCGAAATCCTTCGGGCCGAGGCGCACCATGTAATCGCGCGCGACTTGATAGCTTTCGCTGTTGACGTCAACGCCGCGCAACCTGCCAAGCCCCGTCGCCGCGTCAATCTCTTCGCCGAAAGGCACGGGCGTGAATTCCCCGTTCTGCATAGTGATCATTGCGCCCGAACCTCCGGCCAGCAGAAAGCTGACCGCGGCGTAGCCCAGATCGCGCGCGTGTTCGGCATCGTACGGGATGGGCGGCGCGCAACGTAATTCGTAACCGATGGTTTTGTCAACGATGGTCGCTTTGACGCCGCGTTTCTCCAACCGCGCCTGGACTTCGCTTTTGACTTTGCGGCCCAGATCAATCTCGGCCACGCGGATGTGGCCTTGCGCGTCTCGATCCACGTCCTCCAATTCGGTCACTTCCTGTGGGCTGAAATGTTCGGACAGAGCTTCGGACAACAGAACCACGCCGTGGTCTTTGCCCATCGCGAGTCGCTTGATGATCGAGCCTTCGACGATGTCGCAGATGTCGGCGAGTCGGATGGCCGGTTGCGGGAATTCTTCCGGGATGATCGTGCAGGTCGCACTGGCCGCAAAGCCGATGCCCAGCGTCAGATGCCCGGTCGGCCGCCCCATCGTCACGCCGATGTACCAGCGGCCGGTCGTCCGCGCATCTTCCATCAAACTCTTGACGATGCCGACGCCGGCGTGCCGCGCGGTTTCGTAACCCAACGTGGTCAGCGGCGCGGGCAGCGGCAGGTCGTTGTCAATGCTCTTCGGAATCTGCACGACTTTAATCGCGCCTTCCGATTTGCGTTCGACTGCAACCGAGCTGGCCACCAGATCGTCGCCGCCGACCGTGACCAACGCTTCGATGCCCAACTGCTTCAAAGTCGCAATCGCGCTGTCCAACATTTGCGGATCGTTCCCCACATCAGCGCGCGAAGTTCCGAGGATGCAGCCGCCGTCGAGGTGAATGCGCGAGACTTCGTCAACCGTCAATTGGTGCTGCTTGTCTGTGTAACGCTCAGCCAGCCATTCGAAGCCGTCGTGAAAACCGATGGGCGTGCAACCCAACCTGATCGCTTCCAAAGCGACGGCCGCGATCACCCCGTTCACTCCCGGCGCCGGGCCGCCGCCGACCAAAATGCCTAGTTTTTTGATGGTCATAATTCCTGAATCTCAAATCTCAAATCTCAGAACTGAAATTCACGCTACGCAAACCTTCTCCTCAATTCTTCGACACTCAAATTCCCGGCCTGCGCCAGCTTTTCGGCCCACTCCGGATTCTCGAAATCCTTGTAATTCAACCGCAGCATGTACTCGCGCGCCACGCGGTAGTTTTCGCTTGCCGGATCAACGTTGCGCACGCGCGTCCTGCCTGTGTCCGGGTCGCGAATCTCTGCGAACAGCAACGGAACCATCCGTCCGTTCTGGATGCTGACCATCGCGCCGCTGCCGCCGTTGAGCAGAAATCGTATCGCGGCGTTGCCCAGCTCGCGGCAATAAGCCATATCGAACGGGATCGGATCGCAGCAGCGCAATTCGTAGCCGATGTTTTTGTTGCTGATCGTCAGGCGGATGCCGCGCTGTTTGAACCGCCCCTGAAGCTCGACTTTGACCTTGCGCGCCAGGTCAATCTCGGCGAAGCGGATGTGGCCGTGATCGTCCTTCTCCACATCCATCAGCTCGTCCATATCTTTCGGGTCGAGCTTTTCGATCAAGCCTTCGGCCAGCACGGCCACGCCGTAATGTCGTCCGTTGGCGCGGCGCTTGATGATCGCGCCCTCGATGATGTCGCAGATGTCGGCGAACGGCACGGTCTCGCGCTCGAACTCTTCGCGGATCAAAGTGAGCGTCGCGCCCGCGGCTTTGCCGATGCCCAGCGCGAGATGCCCCGCCTGACGGCCCATCGCCACGACGATGTACCACCGCCGCGTGGCTCGCGCGTCTTCCATCAGGTTCCGCACGAGTTCTGCGCCGGTGTGGCGGGCGGATTGGAAGCCGAAGGTCGGAATGTGGCTGGGGAGCGGCAGGTCGTTGTCAATCGTCTTCGGCACGTGCACCGTGCGAATGTCGGAACGCGCAGCCACAGTGCTCGAAGACAACGCCGTGTCGTCGCCGCCGATCGTCACCAGATGCGTCACGCCTAATTCCTTGAGCGTGCCGATGACGGCGTTCATAGTCTCTTCCGATTTGGTGGGGTTTTCACGCGCAGTGCCGAGCGCCGACCCTCCGCGCAGATGAAGGCGCGACACATCGTCAATCGTGAGCGGGCGCGCGCAGGAGGCGTCGCGTTTGACCAGCCATTTGAAGCCGTCTTGAATGCCAACCACCTCGAAGCCTTCGTTGATCGCTTTGATCGTGGCCGAGCCGATGACGGCATTGATTCCGGGCGCGGGGCCGCCGCCTACGAGAATCGCCAACTTTCCTGCAGATGACATCGGATTGTCTCCTGAAGATGAAACTCGCGGTGGAAGCAAGCGGGGATTTTACTTGAGCGGGTTTGGTTTGACCAGCTTACAACGAGCAGCCGTTTCGCTTGTGTGGATTTCGGGCGGGGATGTATGATGCCGGCGATTCTTCCAACAATTTGAGCGGGTCGGCTCGCAACATCGGGGCTTATTCTCTTTGATGCAATCATGATTTCCTGATTCCCTGATGTTCCATTTATGTTCGAGCGATCTCTCGGAGGGGTTTGACTGCCCACCGAGAGATCGCCGCTTCCCGCAGGAGCCTACCTATGACCAATCGAAGAGAAGTGACTGTCGGAATCGGCGGAGCCGCCGGAGACGGACTGGATAAAACCGGCGACACGATTGCCAAAACGTGCAGCCGTCTCGGCCTCCATTTGTGCGCTTACAACTCCTATCAATCGGTGATCCGCGGCGGCCACATCTGGCTGCGCGTGCGCGTCGCGGAAGAGAAAGTCTACACGCACGGCGATCATCTCAACGTCCTGATCGCGCTCAACCAGGACACCATCGAACGCCACGCGCGCGAAGTCAATCCGGGCGGCGCGATCATCTACAACTCCGACAAGCTCAAAGTCGCTCCCGCGCTCGTCGGCGACAACGTGCTAACCGCGCCGATGCCCGTTGCCGAGTTGCTCAAACAATTCGGCAAACTTCCCAACCTGATGCAGAACACTGTGGCGACGGGCGCGATGCTCTACCTGCTCGACCTGGATTTCGACATGGCCGCCGAAGTGTTGGCCGACACCTTCAAACACAAAGGCGAGGCGGTGGTTGAGCAGAACGTCAACGTAGCGCGCGCCGGATACGATTACGCCAAAGAGAATTTCGTCCCGCTCGGCTACCGGTGGAACTTCACGCGCGTGCGACGCCCCTTCGTGACCGGCAACGAACTCTTCGCCATCGGCGCCGTCGCCGCCGGCTGCAAATTCTATTCAGCCTACCCGATGACGCCGGCCTCTTCGATCCTGCACTGGATGGCCAATCACGGCGCGAAATGCGGCGTAGTGGTCAAGCAATGCGAAGACGAACTGGCGGTGGTCAACCTGGCCATCGGCGCTGGCCACGCCGGAGTGCGCTCGATGTGCGGCACTTCGGGTGGCGGCTTCGCGCTGATGACCGAAGCCATCGGTATGGCCGGGATGATCGAAGCTCCGGTCGTGGTCATCGAAGTCCAACGCGGCGGTCCATCCACAGGCATTCCAACCAAGACCGAGCAGGCCGATCTCAACCAGGTCTACGGCGCATCGCAGGGCGATTATCCGCGCGTGATCATCGCGCCGACCGACACGACCGACTGCTACTACACCGCAGTCGAAGCTCACAACCTGGCCGAGAAATACCAACTGCCGGTGACGATCATTTCCGACCTGCTGCTCTCCGAACATCCCGAAACGATTGAAGCGGACGCCTTGCGCCACGACGTGGTGATCGAACGCGGCGAAATCGTCTCCACGTGGGATGAGGGCAAGAAAGGGCAGTTCAAACGCTACGCCTTCACCAAGTCTGGGATTTCACCCCGCGCGTTGCCCGGAACTGAAGGCGGGATGTACGTCGCGGCGACCGACGACCACGACGAAGAAGGCGTCACGATCAGCGACGTCTTCACCACTCCGCCCGTGCGCCGCAAGATTCAGGAGAAACGCATGCGCAAGATGGAGGCCGTTCTGGCAGAACTTCCGCCACCACAACTGGAAGGCCCCGTGGACGCCGATGTCACGCTGATCGGCTGGGGTTCGACCGGAGGCGTGATCCGCGAAACCGTGCCGCTGTTGGCCGCAGAAGGCATCCGCGCCAACTATCTCCAGGTCAAATACCTCCATCCGTTCCACTCGAAAGAGGTCAACGAGATTTTGAGCAAGTGCAAACGCACGATCTGTGTTGAGTGCAACTACAACGGCCAATTCGCCAGACACCTGCGCGCCGAGACAGGCTTCAGCGTGAACGATCTGATCGTGAAGTACGACGGCGAACCGTTCGAGCCGCATCACGTCGTCGAGCAGGTACAGTCGATTCTGGCAGGCAAGCCGCGTTCGACCGATATCACGATGGATGAGGCGCGCGAGGTCGCCTATCACTACATCCGCGTCCATCTGGCCGACAAAGTGCGTCCGGCGAAGATCGAACAGGAGGATGGCGCCGGCGAGCAGTTGTGGATGGTTGAGTTGGTCGGGCGCGAGAGTGGCGAGAAGGAAAGTGAATTGCGGATCGGCGCCGAGACCGGTTCGATCTATTCGTGGGAGCTGACAAAGGTGATGAGCGCAGGAACGAGTTCCGATTAGCCACAACAGCAGATTCAACCCTGGTTGCCGAGGCAACCATTCCGAAGAAAGGAGACCACAGATGGCTTACTATTTGTTACAGGGGGCGTACACGTCCGAGTCGTGGAAGAGCCTGGTCAACAAGCCGGTTGACCGAGTCGAAGCGGTGCGCCCGATCATTGAAAAACTCGGAGGAAAGGTCGAAGGCGCCTGGTTCGCGTTTGGAGATTACGACGTGATCCTGGTCATGCAAATGCCCGACAACGTGAGCGCCGCAGCCTTCTCCCTGGCTGTCGCGGCCAGCGGGGCGTTTAAAGCTCACAAGACCACGCCGCTGATGACGATTGCGGATGGGGTCGAGGCGATGAAGAAGGCCGCCGGGGCAGGCTACCAGCCACCAGGCAGCTAGCCCGGATAATTTAGCGCCGCGATGATCGCACTGTGCCAGCAGAGGTCTCGCGGCGCTGCTATCCCTAAGTGGTTACGCGAATTGCTTTTGGTAGAATAGAGTGGATGACTGAGTTGAGCAGGCGGCCAGAATTGGATTGAATGATCAGGAGGCTTCTGTAATCGTGGAGAGTATTCCCGATGATGCCTTGGTGGTACGTGGAGGGCGCAACCGCCCAGAGGATATTCGACGTGGCACAGGGACACACCCAAGCGGTGTGACCGGCGTGTCGGTGGAATGCGCTGCCGGATTGACCATAGCAGAATTGTCTGCGGCGATTCCGCACAAACAAGTTGGCGTGACTACTGTCGGCGAAGTTAGACAAGCTGGCGGTGACGTGATCAGAACCTCTGGCAGGAGTCCTAATCACGCCACCTTAACTGGCCTGACTCCCGAACAGGCCAGCAGTCTTCTGACACCAACCATTCCCAATCCGGCGCAGCAAGATTGAGTAGTGGAGGAAACGAATGGACATTCCGAGGGTTTTTGCAGATTTCCATAACGCGGACGCTCAGGGTCGCCTACGCTTGAATTGTGTCGGAACTGTGGAGGACCTGGCTCGTCAACAGATCACTTTGCGAGAGGGCCAGTTGCTGACGCTCTACAGTGAGGATTTGGAGGTGGACGGACAGGTGGAGTATTCCACGGAAGAAAATGTGTGGGTGGCCGTGATTGATTGGAATGCGATCAGGCGACTGGAAAATGTTGATGATTTGGCGGAAGACCTTGTGGTTCAGCAAAGCGCGTAACCGTGGGCTGCGGTGAGATGAAGATCGAAACCGCAGCGACTCAATCTCCAACGAGAATCGGAGGTCAACATGCGAAGCACACATAAGATGATCATCTGGGCGCTGCTGTTAGGCGGATTCGCTCTGGCGGGACTCGTAACAGCGCGCGACAGCAAAGCTCAAGAGCAAGAGGAGAGACAAATCTCAAGAACGATGCGCCCAGTCATTCGTGGGCGTTATTACGCAGCCGCTTCAATGAAAGCTGAAGCGACGCGGGCAGCCGAGCGGATTCTGGAAGCCGGCGGCAATGCGTTCGACGCCATCGTGGCCGGCCAGGCTGCGCTCGCCGTCGTGGACGCCGCCGCAAACGGCGTCGGCAGCGACGCGGTGATCCTCCTCTACGACGCCCGCGCGAAGAAGGTCTTCTCGGTCAACGCCGAAGGCACTGCGCCGAAACTCGCGACCATCGAGTGGTACCAGAAAAATCAGGGCGGCAAGCTGCCGGATAGCGACGGGCTGCTCGCAGGCACCGTGCCGGGAGTCGTTGACGCCTGGTACATCTTGCTCGATCGCTGGGGCACGATGAGCTTCGCGCAAGTTTTGAAAGACGCGATTGATCTGGCTGAGAACGGCTTCCCCATCGGCAACGGACTGGCGCGAACGATTGAAAGCTCACGCAAGCTGCGCAAGTATCCTTCCAGCGTGAAGGTCTACCATCCGAACGGCCAATCGCCCAAACCCGGTGAAATCTTCCGCAACACTGAGCTGGCGCGCACGCTGAAGAAGCTGGTCGAAGCTGAAAAACAGAACGCGGGCAAGGGACGCCGCACAGCTTTGAAGGCCGCGCGCGACCGCTTCTACAAGGGCGACATCGCGCGGGAGATGGCAAAATTCTCCGAGGAGAACGGCGGCTTGTTCCGCTACGAAGATTTCGCCAGCTACACAGCCAAAGTGGAAGAGCCTGTCTTCGTTGATTATCGTGGCTATCAAGTCTACAAGAACCCGTCGGCGAACCAAGGCCCCGCGGAACTCTTCACGCTGAATATCCTGGCGGGCTACGACCTCAAGGCGATGAAGCACAACAGCGCCGAATACATCCACACCAGCGCCGAAGCCCTCAAGCTCGCCTTCGCCGACCGCGAGAAGTATCTCGGTGACATGGACTTCATCCGCATCCCGTACGAGGGCTTGCTCTCGAAAGAATACGCCAGCGAGCGTCGCAAACTGATTGACCCGAACAAAGCATCGCTGGAGCTGCGGCCCGGAACGCCGGAGAAATTTATGAAAGGCACCGCGCCGGTTGATCGCCCGCTCAAGCCCAACACCAACGGAGAAGCGGATCACGAAGGCGACACGAGCTACATCGCCGCGATTGACAAGGATCGCAACATGGTCAGCTTCGAGCCGAGCCTCCACAGCGGCTTCGGGACGGGCGTCGTGATGGGCGAAACGGGAATCATCTTCAACTGCCGCGGCGATTACTACTCGCTGGAGCCGGGCCACGCCAACGCGCTCGCGCCGGGCAAACGCCCGCGCAGCACGCTGCAAAGCACGCTGGTGATGAAGGACAGGCAGCCGCACATGGTCTTGGGCAGCCCCGGCGGAGACGATCAGATCATGCGGACGATGCAAACGCTCCTGAACATGATCGAGTTCGGGATGAACGTCCAGCAGGCGATCGAAGCGCCGCGCTGGTCAACGCGCAGCTTCCCCGCCTCGCCGTTTCCTCACACGATGTATCCGGGCGATCTATCGGTTGAGGCGAGGGTGGCCGAGTCTGTGCGACAGGCTCTGGCCGCGAAAGGTCATAAGTTGCGCGCGTCGGGGGCGTGGACGATGGGAGCGAATGCGGCCATTGTCGTGGATTTGAAAACGGGGGTGTTGAGCGCGGGGGCCGATCCGCGGACGGATGCTTATGCCTGGGCTTGGTGATTGAGTTGGTCGGATGCGAAAGCGACAATAAAGGCGACGATTGGCTCGTCAACAGATCACTTTGCGAGAGACGATGACATGAAGTTTCGGATTGAATTGGCTGAAAGCGCTCTCGAAGATTTGCAATGGCTCAAGAAGCCTGAGCGGGTCCGGGTGTTGGATGCGATAGACAGGCAATTGCTCGATGAGCCTGCGCGAGAAACCCGCAACCGCAAAAGCTTGCGCGAGAATATACTATCGCGGTGGGAATTGCGGGTTGACAAGTATCGAGTCTTTTATAATGTGGACGAAGCGGATGGTGTCGTTCACATAACCGCCGTCGGTTATAAAGAGCGCAACCGGCTGTTTATTCGTGGGAAGGAGGTAAAAATATGAAAGCAGTAGAATTGTCAGGCAGTCACGCTACCGTCGAACAACTCCTGGAATGGGCCAGCCAGGAAAACGTCCTCATCCGGCGGAATGGAGAAGAGTTTATTCTGGCAATGGTTGATGATTTCGAAGCAGAAGTCGAAAGCCTTCGCCACAACGACGAATTCATTGCCTTTTTGGACGCCAGAGCGGAGGAGCCGACGATTTCAATCGAAGAAGCGAAAAGGAAGCTATTGGAGCAGGATTGAGGCGGTCAAGTTAGGGATAGGTTGATCAGATGAGTGAGAACGGGCTGGAAAATTGACGGCGTTTTTAAGCGATCTGGAGCAAGCGGAGATCAGCTATACCTTAGCTCATTCTTGATCCTAAAAAGCGGCTTCGACGGCTTCACGGTGTTGTTCATAAAGTTCGAGGGCGCGCGTCTTCATCTCATCGGGAGGGGTGTTTGAGATGATCTCGGATGATGCGCTGACGAGAACTTCTCCGACTTCCCCAATCGGCCCTATGAATGGATAAGCGAGCACGACGGACACACGCCAGGCGTTGATCGCCTGATCAAACCATGCCTCGCCAGCGGTGAACCGGTCCGGCACGAGGCCGTGCAGAAGTTGATTGGCCTCCGCTTCAGCTTCAAACGCGGTGATATTGGTAGCAGTCATTGTCGCCATAGCGAGGTGATTATGGCACGGCGGGTGACTGATTGATAAGCGATCAGACAGCGGTTTGAAAAGGGGTAAGAGTATGACAAGTCAACAGCCGATGGGTCAGGCAAAGACAGAAGCTTTCGTTGGCAAAGTGCTCGGTGACACGAGCGCCACATTTACCACCATCTTGGCCGCAATCGGCGACCGCCTGGGTCTCTTCAAAGACCTCGCGGCTAATGGTCCTGCTACGAGCGCCGAACTGGCTGCGCGCACCAGCCTCAACGAACGCTACGCACGTGAATGGCTGGGTGGGATGATGGCGGCTGGCTACCTTGAGTACGACCCGTCCAGCCGCCGCTTCACACTGCCTCCTGAGCACACCCCCGCTTTGGCCCAGGAGCACAGCCCATTCTTCTTCGGCGGCATCTATCAGATGATCCCGTCGTTAGTGGGAATTCTCGATCAGGTCACGGAAGCCTTCAGCAAAGGCGGTGGTGTGCCCTATGCCGCCTACGACGTCAACTGTTGGGACGGAATGGAACGGTTCACCAACATCTGGTTCGAGAATCTGCTCACCCAGCAATGGATTCCGGCTATGCCCGACGTGCAGGCCAAGTTGGAGCGCGGCGCGCTGCTGGCGGATGTAGGCTGCGGGCGCGGGCGGGCGCTCATCAAGCTGGCGCAGGCATTCCCCAATTCTCGCTACGTCGGGTATGACATATTCGGACCCTCAGTCGAGAGGGCCTCGGCAAACGCCAGGGCGGCAGGGGTAGATGATCGGGTGAGCTTTCAACAACTCGACGCATCGAAGGGGATATCCGATCAGTATGATGTGATCACCACGTTCGACGTCATCCACGACGCTGCCGATCCGCTCGGAGTATTGCGCGCCATTCGCCAGGGGTTGCGGACGGGCGGCGTTTATGTTTGCCTGGACATCAATTGCTCGGACAAGCTCGAGGAGAATATCGGGCCGCTCGGCGCCATGTTTCACGGGTTCAGCGTGCTCTACTGTATGACCACATCTCTTGGCGGAGGTGGAGTGGGCCTTGGCACGTTAGGCTTCCACGAATCGAAGGTGCAGGAACTATGCACAGAGGCGGGTTTCAGCAGTGTCCGGCGGGCGCCATTGGAGAATCCGTTTAACAATCTATACGAGATCAGGCCGTAGGATGCTTTGTCGCAGCGATTCCAGCGTCTCATCACCGGCGAGCGCTCCCGCTTGTTGCAGCAAGAGCGTCCGGCCGTCGTATGAGCGCAGCCAATTGTCAATCGCGGCCTTCAGGAGAAGATGAAATTTGACGTTCAGTTTACGGAAAGCGCAAAAGACGACCTCACCTACTTCTCGGCCCGCGAGCAGAGGATTATCATTGCCGGCTTACGCCGCTACCTGCAGGACGACGCGAGCGTGGAGAGCAAAAAGAGAAAGAAGCTGAAGACGAATGAAATAGCCGCCTGGGAATTGAAGCTTGGGAAGCACCGGGTGTTTTATGACATCGAAGAAGAGGGTCAGGTGAAGATCATGGCAATCGGCTTCAAACAGCACAACGAGTTATTCATCAAGGGGGACAAAGTAGAGTTATGACGACAGTTGATTTGAGACATAACGAAATCACCGTCGAAGAGTTGCTGCACCTGGCGGACAAAGATGTGGTCGTCATCGTTGCTGAGAACGGTCGTGAATTCGTGCTGGAAGAGGCTGATGAGTTCGACAAAGAGATCGCCGCTCTCAGCAGTAGCGAGAAATTTATCAACTTCCTGAAAGAGCGCGCCAAAGAGCCTGCCACCCTTTCGCTTGACGAGGTAGAAAAAGAGTTGGGTCTGGTTTGAGGCTAAACAGCAGGGTGTTTGCAGCTTCCGACAACAGGTTCCTCAAAATGGAGGTGAGATGGTCAACAAAAAACGACTGCTGATTCTATTCATATCGGCTGCGATGCTTGCTGTGGCAACAGTCGGGGCCAACGAGTCGCCAAAAAGCCCTCAAAGCAAGAACACTCCGACCACTCCGGCCACCGGCGCATCCGGCATGGTCAGTTCCGCACATCCCCTCGCCACGCAAGCCGGCCTGGACATTCTCGCCGCCGGCGGAAACGCGTTCGACGCGGCAGTGGCCGTAGCCGCCACGTTGAACGTCGTCGAACCGATGATGTCAGGCGTCGGCGGTTACGGCGCGATGGTCATTTACGACGCCAGTAAACGTGAAACCAGATTCCTCGATTCCAGCGGCAGAGTTCCGTCGTCGCTCAATTCCGATGTCTTCCGTCCTCCGACGCCGAACCATCTGGAAAACCGCCGAGGAGCGAAGGCCATCTCCACGCCTGGGAACGCCAACGCCTGGGAAGCTCTCTCGAAGAGCTACGGCAAGATGCAATGGCGGCGGCTTTTCGATTCGGCCATCAAGGCTGCCGATGAAGGATTCGTCATCAGCGAAAAGACTGCCGGGCATATCAAATCGGCCTACGCTTCATTCCCCGAACACGCCAAGAGCATCTACGGGCGCAACGGAGAGCCGCTGAAAGCCGGAGAGCGTCTGACGCAGAAAGATTTGGCCGCCTCGCTCAAGATGATTGCCGAGCAGGGCGCTCGCGCGATCCACAGCGGCGAATTGGGCAAGGCCATTGATGCGACGATGCGCGCATCGGGTGGCTTTCTGACGATTGACGACCTGCGCAAGAACCGCGCCGAGTGGTGGAACACGATCAGCATTGATTACCGCGGGTACAGAGTCGTCACCGCGTCCGCGCCGACCAATGCGTGGAATGGATTGCTGCGACTGGGGATTATGAGCCGCCTCGATCTGGCCGCGATGGGTCCGGGCAGCGCGGCTTACCTGCATCACTTTGCCGAAGCGACGAAGCTGGCCTATCGCGCGCGGCTTCGGTACGCCCGTGACCCTGACATCAGCCCACTGCCACTGGATAAACTGCTTTCCGAAAAATACTGGATGGAAGAGGCGGCGAAGATCAATCGCGAGCAAGCCCGCCCGTTCGAGATGCCGGCGGATTTTTCGAGCGACAGGCAACACACGACGCATTTCGTGGTCGCCGACGCTCAGGGCAACGTCGTCTGCGCCACGCAAACGATAGGGAATCTTTTTGGCAGCAAGGTGATGGTCAAAGGGACCGGCATCTGGCTCAACGATTCGCTGAGCTATTCGACCTTCGAGCCGAAGGGGAATCCGATGGATGCGTTCGCGGGCCGGCGCAAGCTCGCTGGTTTCTGTCCGATGATCGTGATGCGCGACGGGAAGCCGTTGGTTGCCATCGGCACTCCCGGCGGGCATACGATTGTGCAGACCGTGCCGCAGATGGTTCTGAACATCATTGATTTTCGGATGGATGTGCAGCAGGCGATTGCGGCGCCGCGCATCAGCTTCGTCGAGCCGGACGTGATTGCGGTTGACGACGGCATTTCGGAATCGGTGAGGAAAGAGTTGTCGGCGATGGGCCACAACATTCGCGTCCGCAGTTTGGGCAATGCTCACGGGCTGATGATCGAATATGACGCCAAGGGTAAACCGGTGCGGTTCACTGGCGGGGCTGATCCGCGCGGCGAAGGGGTGGCGATTGGATTGAGTGCAGCCCATGGTGTTGAAAAAGCGACTTTCAAAAAATAACAAAATGCTCCGGGCGTTAGCCCGGTGTAGCTTGCTGTTCACCTAACCTGGGGGACGCTTCGCTCAAATGCTCCGGGCGTTAGCCCGGTGTAGCTTGCTGTTCACCTAACCTGGGGGACGCTTCGCTCAAATGCTCCGGGCGTTAGCCCGGTGTAGCTTGCTATCTGCCTCGAAAGGCTGTCAGTAAGCTACTGCGGGTTCACACCCGCAGCATTCCGTAGGTGCTGCTGCGGAGTTAGGTTAACAGCAAGCTACTGCGGGTTCACACCCGCAGCATTCTATGAGGTCAGTCGGTTTCACCTGCTCCGGGCGTCAGCCCAGAACAGCCTGCTATCAACTTATGGACTACGAACCCTTCAAAGACGTTCCTTGTGCGTACACCTTGCACTACCATTTCTGTTTTCAGACCAAGTTCAATCGCCCGGTTTTTCAGACCGAGCAACACCGGGAATGTTTGAGCGGCAGCCTGGCTGAGATTTGCCAGAACAAGAACTACCATTTGCTGGAGCACAGAATCGAACCTGACAAGCTATACTGCCTGCTCAGCCTGAGGCCGGAGCAAATTGTCGCCGACGTTTGCCGGACGGCGAAAGGCAACCTGTCGCGTGAATTCAACCTGCGGTTTGCGGAGCTTGCGCTGACTTTCAAAGACCGCGCGCTCTGGGCGCAAGGCTATTACGTGCGAAGCGTCGGCAAGGCAAGTCGCCAGGCAGCTCAGCAATATATTGATAACCAGGGTGAGCATCACGGCATCAGAAATAAGCAGGCAGTGGAGATCATGCGTTGGGTGAATCCCAAACCCTATGTCCTGCAAGCTGCGCATGCCGACTTTGACCTGAGCTACCATCTGGTTCTTGTCACCAGTCGTCGCAGGGACGTATTTGATGAATACATTGCGCCAGGATTGTTTCAGCGGCTGGCGGACTACGCCGAAACCGAAGGGGGTTACCTCGAACGGATGAGTTTGTTGCCGGATCACACACACTTGCTGGTGAAGACAACGCCAAGTGCGAACATCAAGACGTGCGTGCTCGGATTGATGAACGATTCGTGGAAGTTTATGAACGAGCGATACACAGGTGTGCTGAAAGCCACCGAGGCATATCAGTTGTGGACAGAGTCGTTTTGGATCGGCACGGTGGGTGATCGGACTACGGCTATGATCAAGAGTTTTCTGAGCAAGGGCAGACAGGAACAATAGGCCGACAGCAATGGGCTAGGCTGACAGCAAGCTACTACGGGCTGACGCCCGCAGCATTACGGGTTACTCGCCTAGGTTAGGCTGACAGCAAGCTACTACGGGCTGACGCCCGCAGCATTACGGGTTACTCGCCTGCAGGTTAGGCTGACAGCAAGCTACTACGGGCTGACGCCCGCAGCATTACGGGTTACTCGCCTGCGGGTTAGGCTGACAGCAAGCTACTACGGGCTGACGCCCGCAGCATTAGCTATTGCTCGCCTGAGGTTAGGTTGTTAGCAAGCTGCTACGGGCTGACGCCCGCAGCATTGACTCGTATTTTCAAACCAATCAAAAGGAGAATAAAAATGGCAGCAGTGCTCGAACTCCCCATTTCAACTTACGAAAGCGTTGTCGAACCGGACTG
>Ga0247727_10003793_pt1 | contig 33007 bp, 24 predicted proteins | sample WisWelCaveWW1625_FD_202498 | JGI IMG/M metagenome (GOLD analysis project Ga0247727, IMG submission 202498) | Biofilm microbial communities from Wishing Well Cave, Virginia, United States - WW16-25 | ecosystem: Environmental > Aquatic > Deep subsurface > Groundwater > Cave microbial mat | place...
TGCCAAGCAGCAACAGGCCCTCGATCTGATCGCAGCGATCACCGTGTAGCCAGTGCCAATCAGGCCGCTTCGATCTCAACCGATTGAAGCTGCGGCGAAATCGTCATCAGCTGTTGGGGAACTTCGGCTTAAGCCGGACCTTGGCGGCTTTCCTACAACACAGCTCCCGATCGATTGCCGGCACGAGGTGACTTACTCGGGAGCAAGGGGTCGGGAGTTCGAATCTCCCCGCTCCGACCAATAAAATCAGCACTTATCGCTTCAGACGAGAACAGACGTGGGCGGAAACGTGGGCGGATTGGCCCATCGCGACGGCATGCCGGTCATTTCAAGCGATGTTGCGAGGCCGGCGCCCGAGTGCGTCCAGCCTAAGAACCGCAGTCTCACCGAGCATTCCGGCGCAGCGATACAACGCGGCGGACACGCGCGCCTCGGACCCGAGGGCAATAGTCAAGGTGGCGATGCCGTGGCGGTACGTTGGATGGCCCGAGGAAAGATGAGTGTGTCTGACGATCCGTCCTAAGGTGGAGCCGAGGGGAATCTCGACATCATCATCTAGCGCTTTGATCTTTCTCGCGATTCACAACTCGTCACGCAGGGCAGGGAATTGTGTGACGAATTTCAACCCTTCAAGACCTTTAGCCGAGCTTCCATGCCTGGCTATCTCCGATGAACCCCGCGCCGCGATCAGCGGTCTTGAGCGCCTATTTCAGAATGGCTTGTCACAACAGGTTGCCCCCCTTGATTTCAAGCGTGGCACGGGCGCGCGAAAGGTAAGCACGATATTTGGGATCCACGCTTATCAAAGAGCCCAGTACGTTGCGCACCACATCCGTTTCCTGCCTCGACGAGCTCATGAAGGCAAGCCGCTCGAACCATTGGGCCACCCACGCCAGATATGTCCGCTCTTCAGCGTTGGCACTCGCCGCGTCCACCAGTAGGCTCAGGACGATCTCGCGCTCGATACCCTCCGTTTGCTTGAACAAGGTCACCGCCTTGTCGGCCAGCGCGTCAGCGAGGGCAACGTCCCGATACGTGCCCGCCGCGTGAGCTATCACGGCGAGCTCCGCTATATAGAGGCGCGCGTCGTCGCCGGGCGGTAGCGCCGTCCGCACCACGAACTCTCTCAGGAGAGAGAGGTCCTGTTCGGTGAGTTTGGCGAGATGCACGAACGGCCTCAGGCCGGGAATCTTGAACGGGCGATCCCGCAGCGTGTTCAAAGTCTCCTCAAACACTTCGCGATCCAAGTCTCGATGGTAGCCTACGAAATCGTTGAGAGGCCCCGGGAAGGCCATCATGATGCGTTCGCTCGGCTCAAGGGTGTCTTTGCGCATACCCTCTGCAACAGACCTCCAGGCCGCCGGCCACCGGCTCTCATCGATCTTCTGCATCGCCTGGATGAATCGCGCAGCGACGAAAGCTTTGAGGGTGCGCGCCTCGATGGCGTCGGTCCACCACAGCGGCCCCTCCCGGCGATCGGTCAGGGCGCGCCAGTAGTACTCGGACCCCACCTGCTTGAATGCCCATTCGCGGAGGGCGGCCGGCTCCCGCAAATTGCCGAGCGCATCCGCGACAACGCCTGCCTGCGAGAGGACCGCGAGCCTGCGCCAGTAAAGGGGCGCCCCCTTCCACTCCGCCAATTGGGCCAGTCTCGCGAAGGCAATGACAATGCCTGCGGAAAGCAAGTCGCATCTGCCGGTGAAGGCTTCTTTGTTGCCGAACAGCTTCTCCAGCACCCGTGTTCCGATGTCCTCCCACTGTGACCCCCCGTGAAGACGGTTGGCGGCGACCTCAAAGGTGAAGAGCAGGGAAAAAGGGTCTTCCTTGTCGACCGACGGCTCCAGGTCCTGCGGGTCGAGATTCTGAAGCAGATCAAGCGGCACAACATCACGGCTCGCTGCCGAGTAACCGATGCGCGAGCACGCGAGACGGGGGTTCAACGCCAACATACGTGCCTGGTTAGGGTGAAGCCGTGCCTTCAGAAAATCCGGGAACCCCTCTCCTGCCTCCGGCATTGGCAGCAGAGTTGACCAGTAGTTGAGCCCGTCGGGCACCATCGCTCGGGGATCGAGATTGCGGCGGCGCTGAAGCCTCGCCAACAGCACCTCCGGAGTCGCGCGCCCGTCACGCACAAAATCCATGTACTCCGCAGGCGTGAAGCCGCGCTCGCTCAGCACCTCTCGCCAATGCTCCGCCGTCTGGGCCCCGACGAGCACCTCCGCAGCAAAGCGTTCGACCGCACGCAAACGCGCGTCTCGCTCCGGTGACAAAACCTCGATGAACGGGTGCTCTATGGTGTGCTCTTTCGCCACCAGCTTCAAAGCCCCATTCGACAGCGAGGCTTCGAAGTTTAGAGCTTCACCGGCGGTGGTGACTATCTCGACGTGACGGGCACCGGCAAGCTCCGTTCTCACGGCTTCGACAAACTTGTTCGCGGTGATCTTGACCGTCGAGCTGAGGTGCATTGTGGTTGTGATGGCAACGCCCATGCACTCGGCGAACACGCGATCTGCGAGCAACCGTTCCCGCACGGCCTCCGGCGTGCTGTTGAGTATGAGGGTGGCCTGAAAGGCGATGAGGTCCCTGTCAGTTGAGGCGACCATTGGCCACCTCCTTCACGACTTTCTTGTAGTAGGCGATGGCGCGCTCGAACCGGTCGGGATCGTCGACCATCAAAGGCTCCAGGATGTTGACCGTCACCCACTCGTTGTAGGCCTCCCTGTGCGGCTCGGCGACGGAGATGCCGTTCAAGAACAAGGCCGTCTCGGCCGCTTCCAGTTCGCGAACCTTGGCCCAAACCTCGGGGGCAAGGGGCAACGGGCAAAAATCCGCTGGACTTGGCAGGATGGACAGCAGCCAGGCGCCTTTCACGGCTGCCGTGTCCGGCATCTCGACCCACAACCTGCGAATGGCACGGAACGCCGCAAAACGCGCTGCCAAAAGCCAATACTCTTCTCTCGGCTGCAACCCTCGCGATGCGGCAACCGAGAGGAGGTTCTCCCGGAGCGCAATCATCTCCTGGCTCTCGATGATATCATCGGCATCAATGCTCGCTTCGCGCACCATGCCCACTAGCTCCTCCTCGCTCGTGCCGATCAGCTGGAAGTTGGCAACCCGCAACACGCGCTGCGCTTCGGCCTTGTCGGTGGCCTCGAGCCTGTTCCGCTCAACAAGTGCATCAAGCAAATCAAGCGTCGTCGCGGTTACTGCGCGGCCCGCCGGCACATCCCAGTGGGCCAGGCGATTGAGCGCCTTGTCGTCGACCAAGATCGCCTGATACGGCGTCACAGACTGCAAGAGCGCCATCGTCGGCGATTGCCGGATGTCATCGTCATCATCATCGCTCGACGGCTTCCGTTCGTTGATGATGACGTTCCCCTTGCGAATGCCTGCCGCTAACGCGGCGCGAAGACCATCGACGCGCTGGAGCAACACTCCGGCTTGCTGTTCGTAGGTGAGAAGGGCCTCAACCTCCGAGGCTATCCGTCTCGACACAGTGACGCTTCCCACAGCCTGGGTCAGTGGCTTCAACGTCTCCGTATGTTCAAGGTAGGAGATCGCCAGATCATCGAGGAACAAGGGCACGGTTCCCGTGACCGCCTTCGCGCCCGGCATTCCCTTGTCGACGCGGTGAATGTAAGTCATCGCGTCCTTCTCGACGTTGGCAGTCAGGGCTCCACGCGTCTTGAGGAACGCGAGAACCTGGCGCGTGTCGGTGACCTCCGCCGTGTAGTCTCCGATTTCGGCGTCGGTCTCCATGAACGTTCCGACCTTGTGGAGCGGTCCAGGCTGCACCACCAGGCCGCCCAACTCGCGCGCCTTGACCAAGAAACCCGCGAGTTCCTCGCCCACTTCCTTGACCAATTCGCGCGGCAGGGTGGAAGGTGGCTCCAGAACCTTGATCGCGCCTTTATCCATCAACTCCTTCAGACGCTTTGCCTTGGCCACCCGCGATGGCTGATGAAACCGAATGCGTTCCCGTTCCTCGAACAGCAGCGTAAGCGTGCCGGCTCCGATGATCACCTTCCGGAAAGCGTCCAGCACCTTCGGCGCCAAACCCAACAGTCCGAGCGTAAGAAGTCCTGACAAGTCCAATGCCAAGGTCTCGACGTTCGACAGATTGACCGGTCGCCGCGATCCGTCGAAGGCCAGAATCGGAGACCGCCGCGTCGCGTCGGCCGCGGCGAGATTGTTGAGGCCCCGCCCGAGCGAGGCGTTCGTCACCGTCAGATTGAGAGTGCGAGCCGCAACAAATAGCGGCGCGTTGCCTGAGCGGACCTCGTTGTTGACCCTCTCCTCGCGCTCCCGCCAGCCCGGCGCCATCTCGGCGATGTCCTTGATAGATTTGCGCTGGATCGGGCCGTTCTCGCCGGACAGCTCATCGGCCTTGCGGAACCATTCGTGGACCTTCTCCTCCCCTTCCTCGCCCCTCTCCATCGCGAGCGTATAGGCGGCAAGATAGATATGAGGATCATCACCGGCACGCTTCAGCGCTTCGTCCATCAATTCCTGCGCATGGGAGCTTCCGGCGTCTCGAGCCAGCCTAGCAAGCCTCGCCAAGTGGATGGGGGTAAACTTCTCGGTCGCCCCTCTCATGCGGTCGATGATTCCCTGGACGTGGCCCCAGTCACCGCTCTCCACCGAAACCAGGATGTCCAGCTGCAGCACTTCGGAATCGGACGACTCTTTAAAGCTCTGGTCGAGAATGGCGCGCGCACCGTTGACATTTCCGGTTCGGAAAAGGGCCTCCGCCTTGGCAAGCCGGACTCGATCGTCGTCAGAACCCACGTCCGAAAGGTCATCAAGAAGGCTTAATGCGGCGCGCCATCGCCCGACCCGGCGAAGGACATTGAGGGCACGGGCCAAGTCGTCCGCGTTCAGCGTGCGGCGCGCCAGTTCCGTGGCGGATTCCGCCAATGTCGCGTAGTCCCCTTTCCGCGCCAGCGCCCCGCAGTACAGCCTCAGTTCGTCGGTCCCCTGGCCCCGATCGAAGTTCCGTTTGGCGATTTCGGCCTCATCCTCGTGGCCGCTGCATTCAGCCAGCACAGTGGCCAACATCTGCGACATCTCTTCGGGCAGGTCTTTGCCGGCCTGTTCAAGGCGCGCACGTGCCTTTGCGAGGGCTCCGCTGCGGGCAAGCGCTTCAATTTCAATGCCCGTAATTTCGCCGGGACTGATCGACCTCGCCCTCTCCAGTTCCTTGCGGTGTTCCTCTATGAACGCGGCGACCTTGGCGTAGTCATTGGACGCCATCTGCAAGAGCAGAGCCGTCGACGCCTCCAGGCCGGTCCATCCGCCGGTATTGCGCAGTCGCAGCAGCTCGGCCTGCAACCCTTTCCGGTCGAAATCGACGCCGAACGAAATGCCCAGCCGCGCACGCTCCACCACCAGCTTGGGACTGCGCAGGTCGGCGGCGAGCCTTTCCTTGGCAGCCTGATGCGTCGAGGGGTCAGATAACTCAAGCCAAAGGATCAATTCGGCGACGACCGCCTCGACGTCGGGGACGTCGAGCCCGGACAGGCGCTTTTCGACGGCCTTGAAATCGGCCAGCGCCTGAGAGCGCTTGGCGAGCGCCGCCGGGGTTTGGGCAAAGGTGACCGTGCCCAGGTGGCGAGGTAGACCCTGCAGCACGCTCGGCCGATGGTCCGCCGGCACCGTGCTCGCCAATCGAATTTGGCCACGTACAAATTGAAGTCCGGGGCTCTCATCCAGCAGGGGCTGCGGCGCCTTCTCAACCCACTCCGCCGCGAATTCGAAGTGACCGAGCAATAGAGCATTGCCGGCGACATTGACAGCGCCGACCGCATTGAAGTCCTCCGGCGACAGTGCCTTCACCCAATCGTGGGCCGCTTGATTGCCCTTAGCGTTGCGCAGGAACACAAAAAGCTGTGACCGGGCTTCCGGCGCGTCCAGCTGCCTGCAAGCTTTCATCGCCGCGTCAACGTCGCTCAACCCAAGCAAGGTCGCTTCGGCCAGCTTGGTCGAGCCCGTCGGGTCGACTTTGGACGCTTCCGCGAGCAGCTCACGCCCGCGCTGCTCCGTCTCCTTGTCCGAACCATTCGATCGCGCAGCGAAAATCACCGTGCGGAAGCGCAATGCTGCCGGGGCTTTCACGAGGTCCCCTTTGATGCAGCGCCAGGCCAAGTCGTTGATGTCTTTCCGATAGACGGCCGGTTCAACGAAACTCGTGCGCTGTCTCGCACGCATCAGAAGGCTGGTGAGCTCCGTTTCCACGTAGCGCCCGAGGATCTCATCCTCGCGGGGGGGACGAACCACTGCCTTGAGGTCCTCGAGGGCCTGCGTATTCCGGGCCACCGCGTCGGAAACGATTTGTACGCTTGTGCGCCCGGTTCCTTCGGATTGCCTTAGTTCAAAACCCTCGCCGATGAGTGTGTCCGCCAAACCCTCGCGGCGGGCGCCGCGCGCCCTCTTCATCGCCTCCAAACTATTTATGACCAACAGGTTCCATGCATCCTTGGCCCTGTTGGGGTCGCCAAGAACGTTCTGCCGCAACATGTTGAGCGCGTCGTTCTGGTCGCCGCCGCCGTTCGCGACATCGACCCTGGCCACGCGGACCATCGCAATAGGCTCAACCAGGTCGTCATTGGACGGCGGGTTGCCCTTGGCCTTGGTGTAGGCCTTGGCAAAAATGTTGCGCGCAAGCTCAAGGGCTTCTCGCTGCTTCTCATTGAGGCTGTCGACCCCCGCATCGGGCCACAACGTGGCCTCATCGAACTGCCGACAGGCGTCGTGGAGATCGTCCAGGCGCTTGGGCGCATCAGTCGGCACCACCAGCACCAGGGCGTCATGGGCCTTGTCGAGCCGCGGCGTAAACTCTCCTTGGGCTCCGCCGGTCATGGACTCGAGCCAGGTTTCCGCGGCCTGCTCCAAAAAGTCGGCCACTTTCTTTGGCGACGGGGCGGTCGTCACTTGGAGGTGAAGCCTGCCTTTCGGATCGAGCTGGATGACTGCATCATCAACACCGCTGCCGGTTTCGTGCTTGAGCAGCACCGGCACCGGATCCGCAGCCCCGCCGAAAATGCGCCGCAGCGGCTTCCGCGCGAGGGCGTGAACCGCAATCCATGCCAAGGTCTGCCCCTGGAAAGGGACCCCAGCGTTCGTCGCCTTTCCTCCACCCGTCTTCTTCCGCTTACGGGCCTTGGGGGTCGGTAAAATCTTGCTCATGGCCGCACACGATTGCGTGCCGGCGAGTCACCCGGCGCGAGGGGATCAACGAATCGATTCGCACCATCCATCCATTCCATCTACCCCAACACCGACCCAGGGGCACGTGCGTCCGCGGCTTTGTTGCCTGCTTTGTTTGCGGTTCGTTTGGCTATCACTCCCGGGTCGCCCCGTCGGTTCGTGACTCCGGACTGGACGACACCTATTGACATCCTCCGAGGCGACGAGCCAAACGAGGGTTTCGCGCCCTTCTCCGGGCTGCGCGACACCGGCCTCAGCACCGTCATGGCGAGGTTCATCAGCAGCCCAATGTTGCGGTTGAGCCCCTCGGGCTTGAATGAGCACCCGTCGTCTCGCCAGCAACCGGCTGCGTCTCAAGCGCTGATCGCTGGCGTGGATGGTTGCTGGTGATCGGTGTCGGCCCCTAAAAAGTACCAGGGGACATTGCTGGTTCGTTGGCGAAAGGTCGCTCGCCAGGAGGGCCGGGAGGAATGAGATTGAGCGATCATGCTCGTTGTTCTTCCGGACGCACGATGACAAACAATACCAATCCTGCTGGAACACGATCGTGGACGCGATCGATGGCAAAGAAGCACCCGGCACACTAGCGAGCTAGCAGTCCTGGTTCGACGCGCGACGCAAGAAGCCGTAATACCAACGGAACATAGGCTGGTCACCGTGGTGGCGAAATCCCAGCCAACCGATGCAAGTGACAGGGAGCCTCTGTCGGGGCTAGTGGAACGCGTCACTTTCCACAGCTCGGAAACGGGCTTTTGTGTCCTTCGCGTCAAGGTGCGCGGGCATCGTGATCTAGTCACGGTGCTGGGTTCGGCTGCAGATATTCATACCGGCGAATACGTGCAGGCCAGTGGGCACTGGGAGCGGCACCGGGAGCACGGCATGCAATTCCGCGCCCTGTTCTTGCAAGTGACCGCGCCAACTTCCCTTGAGGGTATCGAGCGCTACCTTGGTTCGGGGATGATCAAGGGCATCGGACCTCACTTTGCGAAGCGGCTGGTGAAGACGTTCGGTGAAGCGGTCTTCGATGTCATAGAGAAGGCACCAGAGCGGCTTCGAGAGGTCGAGGGAATCGGTCAGGTCAGGCTGAAGCGGATCACGGATGGTTGGGCGGACCAGAAGGCGATCCGCGAGATCATGGTCTTCCTGCAGAGCCATGGCATCGGTACGTCGCGGTCGGTACGCATTTTTAAGACTTACGGTGCCGATGCGATCCCGCTCGTGAAGGAAAATCCATATCGTCTTGCACGCGACATCCGCGGCATCGGATTCAAGACTGCTGACCAGTTGGCACAGCGGCTTGGCATTCCGAAGGAGTCCATGCTCCGTGCTCGCGCCGGCATCTCGTACGCGCTGATGGAGGCCGTTGCCGACGGCCATTGTGCGTTACCCGAAGAGAACCTGCTGACCCTGGCAGAAGAGCTGCTGGAAATTGGCCGCGGCACACTCGCTGAAGCTCTGGCGCTCGAAGCGGCGGAGAGTGGGGTCGTGATCGATCGCATCGGCGACACCACGTGTGTGTTCCTGCCGCACCTTCGGAAGGCAGAGGATGTGGTGGCCTCGATCATCCGGCGGCTGCGAATCGGAACTCCGCCGTGGCCGCTGATTGATCCAGTAAAGGCGCTGCCGTGGGTTGAGGCGCAACTGGGGGTGGCCCTCGCGCCGGGACAGCAGGAAGCGGTCCGACGGGCGCTGTCGTCGAAGGTTCTGGTGATCACGGGCGGGCCCGGTGTTGGCAAGACCACGATCATCCGGTCGATCCTGCACATACTGAAGGCGAAGGGCGTCAAGCCCCTGTTGGCGGCACCGACCGGGCGGGCGGCGAAGAGGTTGGGCGAGAGTACCGGCCTCGAAGCCAAGACCATTCATCGCCTGCTGGAGTTCGATCCCAAGGAGGGTGGCTTTCTGCGGGGCAACGACCTCCGGCTCGACTGCGATCTCCTGGTGTTGGATGAAGCGTCGATGGTCGACGTACCGTTGATGGCGGCCGTTCTGAAGGCGCTGCCCGAGCAGGCGGCTTTGCTTGTAGTGGGCGATGTAGACCAGCTGCCATCTGTTGGACCCGGACAAGTCTTGGCGGATCTGATCGGCTGCAGCGTGGTGCCAGTCGCGCGGTTGACCGAGATCTTTCGCCAGGCCGCGGCAAGTCGGATCATCGTCAACGCCCACCGCGTCAATCGCGGGGCTATGCCCGAGCTGGCGGCACCCACTGGCGCCCTCGCCGACTTCATCTTTGTCGAGGCTGCCGACCCGGAGGACGCGGCCGCAAAGGTCGTGAGGGTCGTATCCGAGCGCATCCCAGCGCGCTTCGGGTTCAACGCCATCCGTGACGTGCAGGTTCTGTGCCCTATGAACCGCGGTGGCGCCGGCGCCCGCTCGCTGAACCTCGACCTGCAGACGGCCCTCAATCCGCAGCGACAAGACCAACCGGCTGTTGAGCGTTTCGGGTTCACCTACCGCGTCGGCGACAAAGTGATGCAAATTCAGAACGACTACGAGAAGGACGCCTTCAACGGCGACATCGGTTTCGTCTCTGCAATCGACACGGATGAATCAGAGGTCCTGATCGATTTCGACGGCAGGCAGATTGTCTATGAGTTCGGTGAGCTGGACGAGGTTACGCTCGCCTATGCGACCACCATCCACAAGTCGCAAGGTTCCGAGTACCCCGCTGTCGTCATCCCGGTCCTGACCCAGCATTACCCCATGCTGCAGCGGAACCTGCTTTACACCGGGATCACTCGTGGCGCCCGGCTGGTTGTTCTGATCGGTCAGAGGAGTGCGGTGGGTATCGCTGTCCGTGGCGTACGCGAGCGAAGGCGGTGGTCCAAGCTGAGGGAACTCTTGGTAGGCAATGTCGCTGCGCAATCGTGACCGCGGCCATGCCGCCACGCGATCTTTTGGGCGAAGGCTCGACCTCTCACCTGAGCACCGTCAGCCGTCGATCTGGCAACGTCACCCCGCCACCACCCGCACTGCGCCTCAAGCGCTGATCGCGGTGTGTTGGCTGGTGATCGGGGTTGGGACACCTGCGGACATTGGCGGTTCGTCGGCGGAGGTCTGAGAAGCGAGCTGCGGACCTGCCATTCTTAATTTCGCAAGTTTCGCCCCGGATCAGGGGGGGCGGTGCTGCCACGCAGGACGAGCTCGAAGGGTAGTTCCTCGCACTGCTGCACGGGCACGCCCTCCAGCTTAGCGATCAGGTGTGCCGCGGTCGCGCGACCGATCTCGACGATCGGCGTGCGCACGCTGGTCAGCGCTGGCGTCTGGGTGGCACCCAGATCCGTGTTGTCCACGCCTGTGATGGACAGATCCTCGGGTATGCGCACACCGTGCTGTCGGCACGCCATCATGGCGCCCACCGCCAGCACGTCGTTGGTAGCAACCACTGCGGTCGGCCGCTCGGGTAGCGCCAGAATGCGCTCCATGGCCAGCATGCTGGCTTCGAGCGAGATCGACGTGAATTGGGTTGCGTCCTTTAGCAGGGCGAGACCGCGCGCCTGCAGAGCCAACCACACCCCCGTGCTCCGCTCGCGCGCGCGATCGTTGCCCTCGTGCGGCGCGCTGATCAGTCCGAAGCGCTGATGGCCGAGCCCCAGCAAGTGCTCGGTCAGGGCATAGGTGGCAGCCTGGCTGTGGAAGCCAATGCTCGGATGCAGCCCGGCCCTGTCGAGCCCCCATGCCAACACGTAAGGCCGCCGGAACTCGCTCAGTAGCACGAACAGCTCCGGATCGTGATCGGTGCCGACGAACATGAACGCGTCGACCCCGCGCTCGATCAGGGCGCGGGTCACGCGCACCTCGCTCGCAAGATCGTAGTGATGAGACCCCAGGAGAAGCGCATAGCCGCGCCCCTCAAGCTCGGCTTCGAGCGCACTGGTGGTGCGCGCATAGAGCGCGTAGTCGAACGACGGCACGACGGCGCCAATGGTATAGCTGCGCTGACTTCTGAGCGCGCGCGCTTGGCCATTTGGCACGTATCGCAACTTGCCCACGGCGCGCTGGACCCGTTCCAGCGTCTCTGCGTCCAGCTTGCCCGGCGCATTGAGCGCGCGCGAGACCGTCGCTGTTGAGACGCCGGCAAGGCGGGCGACATCCTTCAGGCTGGTGGCGGTGCGCGGAGCTGACTTACCATTAGGAGCGCGCTTGATGCGGTTCAGCATAGGTTGAGCTTAGTCAGGTATGCATGCGATTACAAATCAACTCCGGCCGGATTTTCATCCCCGATATCCAACGAAATAGGATCACTTGACCGCCGGCGATCCTCCGGTCTAGCTTTCTCTGCAATCGATTACATCGCCCGCGAGGATCGTGTGAGTCCACAGTCAGCACCGGCCCGGCACGTCATCCTCGTTGTGTTCGACACGCTGCGGCGCGACGCGGTCAGCGCCTACGGGGAGCCTCCCGACTGGGCCAGCATCGCCACGCCCAACCTCGATGGCTTCGCCAAGCAAGCCGTCACCTTCACACGCGCATATCCTGAGTCTCTCCCCACTTTGTGCGCGCGGCGGACCATCTACACCGGCCTGCGCACCTATCCCTTTCACAACGGCGACTTCCGCCACATCAAGGGCGATTTCGTCGGCATCGCGCCCGGCTGGGGGCCGATCCCGGAAGAGCAGAACACGTTGGCAGAGATCTTCGAGAAAAAGGGCTTTCGCACCGGACTGATCTCCGACCTCTATCACCAGTTCAAGCCGTCGAAGAATTTCTGGCGTGGCTTCCACCAGTGGAACTTCATCCGAGGGCAAGAGGCCGATGCCGCCCGCAGCGGACCCTGGCCGACGCAGGAAGAAATCGACTACTGGGTCCCCCGCGAGCTGCAGGAGCTAAGAGGCAAAGCGACCGGGCTCGAGCAGCCGGGCTTCGGCGCCGCCTGGTTCTCGAGCCGCATCTTGCTCAACATGCGCGACCGCGTGCGCGAGGAGCTGTGGTTCAATGCCCAGGTGATGCAGGAAGCTGCGCGCTGGGTAGAACAGAATCTCGATGCCGAGCGGCTATTCCTGACGGTCGAATCGTTCGATCCGCACGAGCCCTGGTTCGTTCCTGAGCACTACCGCAAGCCCTACGACGACAGCGAAGGCCAGGAGCAGGTCATCTCGCCTTATGCCGAGATGCCGTCGCTGCCGGAGCACCTCGTCAAGCGCACGCGCGCCAACTATGCCGGCCTCGTTGCCATGTGCGACCGCTGGTTCGGCCACCTGATGGAGACGCTGCGCGTCACCGGCGTGCTCGACGAGGCGCTAGTGGTGGTGACCTCCGACCACGGCCACAGCATGTGGGAGCGGCGCGGCTACATCGGCAAGCGCGGCTATCCGTCGGATCCAGAGAGCTACGAGCTGCCTTTGATGGTGCGCCACCCCAAACAACTCGGCGCCGGCACAACCTGCGACGCATGGGTGCAGCACCACGATATCTCGGCAACATTGCTGGCCGGCGCCGGCGTCAAGCCGCCTGACCCCATCGACGGCAAGTCGTTCCTGGAACTGGCATTCGCCAAGGGCAAGCCCATCCGCGACCACGTCACTGTCGGCTGGGGCTCGGCGATGACCGTCATCAACGACAAGTGGTGGTTCAACTGCAAGCTCAACGGGCAGGGCCCCTTCCTTTACGACACCCCGCGCCCCGCGCCCGACGCTGCCAACATCGCCGAGAAGCATCCCAAGGTCGTTGAGGAGCTGTTCGCCATCGGCAAGGCCGACGCCGGCGGCTCGTTCCCCGAGTTCCTGCTTAAACAGGCCGAGAGCGCCGAAGATGCGCCCGGCTGCAGCCCGTTCGCAGCGATCCGCTAGGGCGCCTTGCGAACATTTTGACCCGCGGAGGAAGCAACCATGTCGAAGTCGCCCAAGGACACGACGCCAGCCGCCGTCGATCAACACCGCCGCCAGCTGCTTCGCGCCATTGCCGTGCTGGGTGCCGGCAGTATCGCTGCGCCCTACCTGATGCGCCACGCGCACGCGCAGGGCGCTGATCTCGGCCCCTACCAGCAGGCCAAAATCAACTGGCGCCAGGCAGACGGTGAGCAGATCACCGTTGGGGTGATTCCGGCGAGCTACTTCGAGAACCTGATCACGATCACGCCCGACTTCGAGGCGCTGACCGGCGTGAAGGTCCGCTACGAGAAGATCCCGCCGGGCCAGATCCGCCAAAAAGCGATGCTCGACCTCACCTCGAAGACGGCGACTTACGCCACCACGGCGACTGACCCGATGTACTACCCGCTCTACGTCGCCAACAAGTGGGTAGACCCGCTCGACCAGTATCTCGCCAATCCGGCGCTCACCGATCCGGCCTGGTTCAGGTACGAAGACATCCTCAAGGCCTGGCGCGACGCGGACAGCGTCGGCGGCAAGCCCTACGGCATTCCCTACGATGGCGAAGTGACGGTCCAGGTCTATCGCAAGGACCTGTATGCTGCGAAAGGCCTGAAGCCGGCCGAGACGCTCGACGACTTCGTCAAGAATGCGCAGGCCGTGCACGATCCCAACAACCGCGTCTGGGGCGCAGCGCTGCGCGGCTTCGCCGGCGCCGGCCAAAACATGTACATCTACCCCTCGATCTTCCGCTCCTTCGGCGGCGAGTGGATGAAGGGCGGCAAGATCGTCGTCAACAGCGCCGAGGGGGTCGGCGCGCTCGACTGGTACGTCGACACACTCAGCAAGTATGCGCCGCAGGCCGTGCGCAACTGGAACTGGCCCGACATCGCCGACGCGTTCGCTCAAGGCACGCTCGGTGTCTACATCGATGCCCACTCTTCCGCGGCCGTGCTGAACAATCCCGAGAAATCAAAAGTAGTCGGCAAGATCGGGTTCGCGCGCTGGCCGAAGGGGCCATCGGGGAAGCGCGTCACCTCGATCTGGAACTGGGGCTTCCCGATCAATGCCGCGCTTTCCGACAAGGCCAAGCGCGCCACCTGGCTGTTCATAAGCTGGGCGGCGTCCGCCGAGACGCAGGCGCGGACATCCTGGAAGTTCGCAGGCCCAGCCAAGAGGTCCGGCGTCAACCGCACGTCGGTCTGGCGCGCGCCGGAATTCGTGAGCGGCATGAGCGCGAGCGGCGAAAACTTTGTCAATGCAGCGCTGGAATCGCTCGAGCAGGACACCGACGTCAACTGGCGTCCCCTCGTACCGCAGTGGCCCGCCATCGGCGAAGCGATGGCCACTGCCATCCAGGCGACGCTCGTCGGGCAGAAGAAGTCGAAGGAAGCCCTCGACGAAGCCCAGACGCGCATTGACCAGGCCATGAAGGGCTGAAAGCCTGCGGGGGAGGCACGCTGCCGCCTTCCTCGTTGTTCTCCAGCCGCGGATCGCCAGGGCGCATGAAAGGCACCATTGCATCGCGCGAGCGCGCCTTCGCCCTTTGGCTGTTCCTGCCCGCGCTGGCGGTACTGGTCGTCACCACGACGTTTCCGCTGATCTATCTCGGCTGGAGCAGCGTCAACCGGATCGATCTGGCGATGCCGTGGAACTCCGGTTTCGCGGGAGCCGAGAACTACACCAAGATGGTGGCCGACCCGCGGTTCTGGAACTCGCTTGTGCTCACCTTCATCTACACCGCGAGCACGGTGGTCCTGCAGGTGCTAATCGGTTTGGGCTTGGCGCTGCTCGTCACGCAAATCCCGCGCGGGCAGGGGCTGCTGCGGGTGGCGGCGATCATCCCGATCGTGCTGGCGCCAGTGGTGGTGGGGCTGTTTTGGCGCACGCTCGTGCTGGCACCCGACTTCGGCGTCGTCGACTTCGTCACGCGCGCGCTCGGGCTCGGCAGCTATAACTGGCTCGGCGACCCGCAGCTCGCGCTCATGTCGGTCATAGCCATCCACACTTGGCAGTGGACGCCGTTCGCGTTCCTGGTGATCCTCGCCAGCCTCGCCGCGCTGCCGCCCGACATTTTCGAGGCCGCGCGCATCGATCGTGCCAACGGCTGGCGGCGCTTCTGGTACATCACCCTGCCGCTGATCCGGCCCGCCATCGTCATCGTTGTCATCATGCGCATGATGATCGCGCTGTCCGCCTTCGCCGCGATCTTCGCCGCTACCGGCGGCGGCCCCGGCACCGCCACCGAAATATTGAACCTCTATGCTTACCGGACCTCCTTCACCGAACTCAATTTCGGCTATGGCGCCGCCTTGGCCATGGTGCTGCTGGCGATCACGCTGCTCGTTTCGTTCGTGATGTTCAGGCTCAGGAGGGCGCAGTGAAGGGCCGCAGTGTGGCGTCAGCGAGCCTGATCGCCGTTGCCGGCGTAGTGCTCACGCTGTGGACCTTCCCGGTGCTGTGGGCGCTGCTCACGTCGTTCAAGACCGAGCGCGACGTGCTCGCCTATCCCCCGACGCTGGTGTTCTCGCCGACCCTTGCCAACTATCGCGATGTCCTGTTCGGCGCCACGACCATCCTCCCCAACTTGATCTCCAGCTTCATCGTCTCCGTGCTGGCAACGGCCTTGACGATGCTGATCGCCGTCCCGGCCGCCTATTCGCTCGCTCGTCTCGATCTGCCGGCCAAGCGAGCCGGCGGGTTCTACATTCTCGCCACCCAGATGCTTCCTCCCGTCGGCCTGGTGATCCCCTATTTTCTCGTCCTGCAGAAAGTGGGCTGGCTCGACAGCTACAAGGGTCTTGTCCTGATCTATCTGACGTTTTCGCTGCCCTTCGCCATATGGCTGCTCGTTTCCTACTTCGAGGACATCCCGCGCGAGATGGAGGAGGCGGCGCTGATCGACCGCGCCGGCCGGCTGCGCGCGCTGCTCTACGTAATACTGCCGCAAGTGCGCGGTGGGATTGCCGTCACCGTCGTCTTCGTGTTCCTAAATGCCTGGAACGAGTTCCTATTTGCCGTGGTCCTCGGGGGCAACACCGTGCGCCCCGTGACGGTCGCGATGTTCAACTTCATCTCCGTCGAGCAGACGCTGTGGGCGAAGCTCGCAGCTGCCGCCATCATCGCCATGGCGCCCGTGATCCTGCTCGGCCTGATCGCGCAACGCCATATCGTCAAGGGCCTCACAGTAGGCGCCGTCAAGGGCGGTGGGCGCCGATGACAAGGCCCGGCCAGATCGTGCTGCGCGACATCATCAAGCGCCACGGTGCGGTCACGGCGCTGCACGGGATCAATCTCGAGATTCCTGCGGGCGAGTTTTTCGCTCTGCTTGGGCCTTCGGGATCCGGCAAGACGACCACGCTGCGCATCATCGCCGGCCTCGAGCAGCCGACTGAAGGGCGCGTGCTGGTGGATGGCGCGGATGTGACCAACTCCGAACCCGGCGACCGCGACGTCGCCATGGTGTTCCAGAGCTATGCGCTCTATCCGCACATGACGGTGTTCCAGAACATCGCCTTCCCGCTGCGCATGGTGGCGACGCCGAAGGCCGAGATCGATGCCTCCGTGCGCGATGCCGCAGAGAAGGTGCATATCGCCCACCTGCTCGACCGCAAGCCGGGGCAGCTCTCGGGCGGCCAGCAGCAGCGCTGCGCGCTGGCGCGGGCCATCGTGCGCAAACCGCGCCTGTTCCTGCTCGACGAGCCGTTGTCCAATCTTGACGCCAAGCTGCGTCTGGAGACGCGCGGCGAACTTAAGAAGCTTCAGCGCTCCCTCGGCGTCACCGCGGTCTACGTCACGCACGACCAGGAGGAGGCCATGACTGTGGCCGACCGCATGGCCGTGTTCATGGAGGGCCGCATTGCTCAAGTCGGCACGCCCGACGACGTATTCCAGCGCCCGGCGACCATCGACGTGGCCGCCTTCCTGGGCAGTCCGCCGATGAACCTGCTCGAGGCGCAGATCGAGGGGCATGAAATCTCATTCGGCGGCCAGAGATTGCACTTTGATCGCGACCTAGGCGTTGCCCGTGCGGCCATCGCTGGAATCCGCCCAAGCGCGCTCAAATTCGGCGACGCGGGGCTCGCCGGCCGGGTCGACCTCATCGAGCAACTCGGCGAAGCGACGATCGTGAACGTGCTGGTCGGTGACAAGGCCGTGCGCGTCCGCTCCGAGCGCCGTCCGCCGGTCAGCGAAGGTCAGGATGTGAAGTTGTCTTTCGAGCCGAGGGACCTGCATCTGTTCGATGCCTCAACGCGCTCGAGGGTGTGAAGATTGACTGTTCGAGTTTCTGCTTGGACTATCGCGAAACCAATCTGATGCATGAAAGTCGTGGCTTCGGAGACGTGACTGACTATTTGAACTGCCGCCTTGTTGGAACCGACGGCAGAATTGGGTCGTCCTGAGACCCGAAAGAACAGGCGACGACGTCCGCCCTCAGAGGGCAAGCCGACGCTGATCCACCGACCCGAATGAGCGAACTCGTTCCGGTGAGGACACTACTTCGCAGGAGAATCGGAACGGTCTTTGCGGTGCCGTGGCGCTAGGCTGACGCCGCAGTGACAGCCGACTTCTCGGCACTGTCAGCCATCACCGTAACCGATCAGGCGGCGGTCATCTGAACAGCGACGCCGCGCCACCGGCGGCGCAGGCGGAACGACCGGGAGATTATGTCCGCGCTGCTTGTGTACTGGCGTTTCAACATCACGGCACCAATACGATGCGCCCGACGACCTTGCCCGCTTTAAGATCGCTCAGGGCTGCGCTCGCCTCCTGGAGTTTGCGGCGCGTCACCTTGATCGGCTTGAGCGTGCCTTTCTGAGCTAGCGCGACCAGCTCTTTGAGCTCCGGCAAGCTGCCCACGTAGGAGCCGCGAATGACCATGCCTCGTAGGGGGAAGTAGACAAGAGGCAGCTTCAGCTCGCCGCCGTAGAGGCCAACAAGAACGATTTCGCCGCCCTTCTTGATGCTGGCAACGCCCTGGCTGCTTGTCGCTGATGAGCCGACGAGATCGAGCACGCAGGCCGCGCCACCGCCCGTCGCCTTGATGATCTGCTGGGATGCGTCGGAGGCTGCACCGTCGATCGCCACAAGTGCATCGGCTTCCATTGCGGCCTTGCGTTTTCCGGCATCGATGTCGACGACGATCGCACCTTTGCCTCCCATTGCCCGAAGCACAGTTAGTGCCATGTGGCCCAGGCCGCCTGCGCCCATGATGACGACGGGCTCGTCCTTGATCTTGGATCCAAACTTCTTGAGGGCCGAATACGTTGTCACGCCCGAGCACGCCAGCGGTGCAGATTCAGCCGGATCGAGCTTGCCGAGATCAACGCAATAGCGCTCGTGCGGCACGAGGACGTATTCGGCATAGCCGCCAGGAATAAAGACGCCCATCGACCACGCTCTGACGGCGCATAGATTCTCCTCGCCGCGCTTGCAGGTCGGGCACTCGCCGCAGCCGAGCCAGGGGTAGACGACGCAGGACATGCCGGGCTTCATCCCCTTGGCGTCGGGACCAGCCTTCACCACCTCGCCCGAGATCTCGTGACCCATTGTCAAGGGAAGCGCGACGCCGCGATCCTTCAGAGTCATCTTGTTGCCTGAGCCCAGGTCGTAGACACCCTCCCAGATGTGGATGTCGCTATGGCACACGCCGGCACCGGTCATGCGGATGAGGACCTCGGCGCCCTTGGGATCGGGTGTGGGGCAGTCAATGCGCTCGAGCGGCGCGTTGTGCTCGGTCACGCAGTAACAGGCGTGCGTCATGATTTCCTCCGATGGCACAGGTGTTGTTTAACTCAGGTGAGCGGCTTCATGATGTGCTTCTGGAACGCCGGCCGCTGCTTCAGGCGCTCGTAGTAGGCCTCGACCCGTGGAAGTTTCGGGTGCTTCACGTCAAGCGCGTACCAACGATACACATTCACGCCGACGACGATGTCGCCCATGGTGAAATTCTTCCCTGCTACGTAGTCCTTGCCCTCCAGGCCCTGCTCGAGCACTTGGAACTGTTGTCCCGTCTTTTCTGCGTCGGCTTCGATCTGCGCCATATTACGCTCCTCCGCCGGGGTGCGGATCAATCCCCAGAACACCGGCGTGATGACAGGCGCAACATGATTCGACGCCCAATCCATCCAGCGGTCGGCATCGGCGCTCTGCTTGGGGTTATTCGGACAGACCGTTCCCATGCCGTGTTTGGCTGCGAGGTAGCGCACGATCGCATTCGATTCCCACAGAACAAAGCCGTCATCATCGATGGTCGGCACCCGCGAGTTCGGGTTCATTTTCTTGTAGAAGGGCTCGTTCACCACCCCGAACGCCATACCGGCGTCGGTGCGCTCGTAGGGCACCTTCAGTTCCTCGAGCGCCCAGAGCACCTTCTGGACGTTGATCGAGTTGACCCGCCCCCAAAGCTTCAGCATCGCTGCCTCCTCAGTCGAATTTGTTGCTGAGACCCGAACTCACCGGCGCCTGTGTCGTCACCACGGCATTGATCAGCCGTATCTTGTTGTCGCGCATGTTGCGCTGACCAGTGCGCGCCTTCTCCACGAAACTTGGACCGACCACCAGATGCCGAGGATCGGCTGAGGTCCCGCAGCCGCCCGGGCGCGCTATGCCTCTGCAATTGCCGATGCCGTCTTGTCTTCCCAGAGCAGGATGTTGAAGCCGGCTTCCTCCAGCAGGGTTCGCGTTTCCTCCGCCGTGCGCAGGAAGCTCGTCGCCGGCGTGTCCGCCCAGATCACCGGGTAGGTCGGCTCGCCTCCCGGTCCCTGCGTGACGTCCTGGATTGCCAGCCACCCGCCGGGTTTCAGCACCCTGTGAATCTCGGCGTAGTAGCGCTCTCGTTCGGCGATGTTCATCACCACGTTTTGGGACCACGCCAGATCGAAACTCTCGTCATCGAATGGCAGATCGAGCGCCGAGCCTTGTTTGAAGTCCACCCGATCGGACAACCCGGTGCGCCGGGTGAGCTCGATAGCCGTGGCGACGAATTCCGCGGTCAGGTCGATCCCGGTGACCCGGCAGCCCCACACCTTGGCCAAATATCGCGCCGGACCGCCCAGCCCGGAGCCTATGTCGAGTACGCTCTCGCCCGGCTTTGGCGCCAGCATCCTTGCCAGCTCCTCGGTGGCGAGGCGGCGGCGCGAATGCAACTCATCCACCGGCGCCAGGTCATCGATGCTCAGGCTATCGATGTCCTTGCCCGCCTCCGTAAGAGCCGCGAGGATCCCTTCCGCCAGCCCCCCACGACTGTAGTGGCCTGCAACCTCGCTCGACACGTTCTTGTCCTCCAGGTGATCACAGCGTGATTTTGTCACGGATTACTGCAATCGTCCCGATTTACCGAGGAACCCGCCGAACGACAGCCACGTTGAAGCTTTGAATGACCCAATCCGCGAAGGACGAGGAGATCGCGCGGCTGGGCACCCGATGAGGTCACCTTGCAGCGCTTGCGCAGTACCGAGTAGCGTTGCGCCAGCTGCGGTGAGGCAACCTAAGAGCCTTTGCCCCGTCGTGCGCGCAGCGTCAGGTGCTGCGAAATCTGCTTCACACGCTACCGGAATAGCGCGAGCGCACTCCCCCTCACTGACTCATTCACGCCGGAGGACCCATGGCTGCCAAAGCAAACAAGACAAAGTCAAAGCTCCGGTCTGCGGTTAGGACCAAGGCGAACCGCACCAAGAGCAAGCCGCTCCTCGCCGAGCCTGGCTTCGTGCGCAGCTCCAAACCCAAAGCGCGCGGCGGCTCGGATGTGCTGCCAACGGCCTTCGTGGTCAATCCCGCGCTGGCGATGGTTGGACTGATGGGTCGCGTGATGGGAGCCTATGCCGAGCTTCCCGTCCGTCTCGCCCAATGCAGATCACCGATGGACCTATGGGTGGAACAGGCGCGATTTGCCCAACTCATCTTCAGCGCATGTCAATCAACCACTCCCTCAGGGAGTTCACCGGACGGTGATGCGTCGTCGTGCTCTCGCTGTGGCGCTGACACCTGTTAGCTCGAGGTGATCATGACCATTACGCTTAACCACACGATCGTTCCGGCGCGCGACAAGAAAGCGGCCGCCCGTTTCTTCGCGCAGATCTTCGGCCTTGCCTACAAGGGCGTCGACGAGCATTTCGCGCCGGTCAAAGTCAACGATACGCTGACCTTTCTCTTCGACGACGACACCAATTTCGAGAGTCACCACTACGCGTTCCACGTCTCAGATGCGGAGTTCGATGCCATCTTTCGTCGGGTGCAGGAGGCCGGCCTCACCTATGGCAGTGTGCCGTGGAGCCCCGACGATGGGAAACTCAATGACTGGGGCGGCGGCAGGGGCGTCTATTTCAAGGTCCCTGACGGCCATCTCCTGGAACTGATGACCGTGCCACAATGAGCTCGGCTGCTTGCGATTGCATTCGTGCAGCCAGGCCGTGAGTCATTGCTCAACACGTTGGCCCATCCGCCATCCCATTTCCCAAAAATCAGCTTCGAGCCGGGTCGCTTCCCTGAAGATTACGGTCAGCTCGGCTTCGCGCGCGGGTGTGGCGTATCGATCGGCGAGGCTATCCAAGTGAGCCCGCGCTTTCGTTGCGACCTCCTGGTACGGCCCACCGGCGTACTCAGCGATCCAGACGCGATAGGGATTCGTTTTGGCGTGCGCGTCCGGTTGCGCGGTGAGCCGCGCCGCGATCTCTGCGTAGCCGATCACACAGGGGGCAAGCGCCACCTTGAGCGCCAGCAGATCGCCACGCATGCCGGCGTCGAGCACATAGCGTGTATAGGCCAGCATCTCGGCCGCCGGAGAGGCCTGCTCGAGGTCGCGGGGCGACAAGCCCCAGCCGGCACAGAGCTTGACGTGCAAATCCATCTCGACATCAAGGATGGCTGACAAGCCGGCCGCGCCTTCGCGCATGTCGTCGAGCGTTGGCGATTTGTAGACGGAGAGCGCGTAGGCGCGGGCAAACTCGATCAGGAACAGGTAGTCCTGAACAAGGTAGTGCCGAAAGGCCGCCTCAGGCAGCGAACCGTCTGCCATCCCGTTCGTGAAGGGATGCTCGGTATAGGCACGCCACTCGGCCGAAGCTTCTGCCTTCAACCGCTCGAAGAAGCTCATGGTCTCCTGCCGCGTGTGCTCTCTGCCTTGGGAAGCCTGGCGTAAGGTGCCATAGAATGAAAGCGCTCGCTGCAGCTCGAGCGCGTGAAAGACATGAGCTTCCGGCCCCGACGGATCGCCGGTGAAGATTCCCAGACGCTCTGCCGCCAAGAAGAACCCGCGTGCGGGGATGCCGGGTCGCATCTTGCTTACACAAATTGCGGGCAGGATTGGGCGGCCGGCCGCGACGTCGTCCTCCATGAGCCTTTCGAGCGCTTCGGTGACCCGATGGATCGTATGAGGTGGCTCAAGCCCGAGGCGCTGCGCGAGTTCGCTATAGGTCATCGCGCTCCCCATTTGGGCCTGATCCATGAGGACCTGTTGGAGACGATCCTTCAACATGACATTGCCACCAGCCTTCGCGTATCAACGCGTGTCCTGGGTGCGCGCAAGAGGAGGGTGACGGGCGTCGCCCCGACGATTTTGCGGGCGGACGTACATGATCAGCGCTTCCGTGTGCTCAGTCTTGGCCTTGAGGGCGGCGATGAGCGCGTCCTCGGCGTCCACCACGACGTGGCTCACTTTCCCTTTGTGTTTGAGCCCGACGGTGAATTTCATCGACATTGCTCCCCTGTTGAAGCCGTTTGGCTCCGACCCATCAACTCGCCAACACCCGCCGATCGATGCCCTTGATGTTCTTCACGCCGGTCAGCGCCATGGTGACATCCAGCTCCTTGCGGATGAGCTCGATCGCCTTGGCGACGCCAGCCTGTCCGCCGGCGCCTAGGCCATAGATGTAGGCGCGGCCCACCAGGCACGAGCGCGCGCCGAGGGCCAGTGCGCGCATCAGGTCTTGGCCCGAACGGATGCCGCCGTCGAACATCACCTCGATCTCCGAGCCGACGGCATCGGCGATCTTTGGGAGCATGGAGATCGAGGAGGGCGCGCCATCGAGCTGGCGACCGCCGTGGTTGGACACCACGATCGCCGAGGCTCCGGTCTTCGTTGCCAGCTTCGCATCCTCGATGTCGAGAATACCTTTGAGAATTAGTTTCCCTGGCCAGAGGCTCTTGATCCACTCGATGTCCTTCCAGCTCAACGCCTGATCGAACTGGGTGGCTGTCCATTGTGCCAGCGAGGTGACATCGTCCGTTCCGCGCACATGGCCGGCGAGGTTGCCGAATGTTCGGCGCTTGCCCCTGAGCACGCTCAGCACCCAGGCCGGTTTGGTCGCCATGTCGATGATGTTCTTCAGCTTGATCTCGGGCGGAACGCTCAAGCCGTTCTTGATGTCGCAATGGCGCTGCCCCAACACCTGCAGGTCGACCGTCACCACCAGCGCGCTGCACTTGGCTGCGGCGGCACGCTCGATCATGGAACGTACGAAGCCGCGATCCCTCATGACATAGAGCTGGAACCAGAACGGTTTCTCGACTGCTGCGGCCACGTCCTCGATTGAGCAGATCGACATGGTGCTCAGTGTGTACGGGATGCCGGCCTGCTGCGCCGCGCGAGAGGCCAGGATCTCACCGTCGCCATGTACCAATCCGGTCATTGCCACCGGACCGAGCCCAAATGGCAACGGCGCCGACTCTCCGACAATGATTGTGCTTAGATCACATTTCGACATGTCGACAAGCACGCGCTGCCGCAGCTTGATCCGCTCCATGTCTTCGCGATTGGCTCGCAGCGTCTCCTGCGCGTATGAGCCGGCCTCGGTATAGTCGAAGAAGGCGCGTGGCACCTTGCGGCGGGCTATCTCCCGCAGGTCCTCGATGCAGGTGATGTTCTTCATTGAAGGTCAGCTTCATATGATGCCGAGCAGCCAGAGTAGGCCACCAACGCCCAGGAGCACATAGCCGACATAGACCGGCATGCGCCCCATCCACCCTTTGATGCGGTGGGCTGCTTGCGTACCGACGAATTCCGCGAAGAGGCAAAGACCGAACCACAGTGGTAGAGCTACCAAGCTGTAGAGGAACACCGCTTCGATCCGGCTCCGGAGAAGTGGCCTCAGGCCGAAAGTGAACGCGGAAATGACCACGAGGGCAATCAGCGGCAGCAGCCAGAACAAGCGCAGGAACAGTATGATGCTGTCGTGCAGCCAAGCGAGCACACTCATCGACTTGTCGGCGACCAATCCCAAGCGCAGAAGCGGAGATGTCATAACCGAGCTTCGACGCTTCGCCACGGGCTCGCGCACTGCCCCTCGCTGACGTCCCACAGCCGCCGCGCCGTCTTCGTGTCCTGCGCCTCGGGGCTTGGCGGCCTTTGTTCCTTGTCGAAGAAGTATCCTCCGCTCACATTGGCCACCTCCGCCGAGGTGGCGAGCCAGACGAGCGTTTCTGCGCCCTTCTCTGGGCTGCGCGACACCGGCTTGAGGATCATCATGCCGAAATCCATGAACAGACCGTTGTTGCGGTTGAAGCCTGTCGCCACGAGCCCGGGGTGGAAGCAGGTCGCCGTCACCGTCGTGCCCTCAAGGCGGCGAGCCAATTCAGCCGTAAACAAGATGTTCGCCAGCTTAGTCTCGCCGTAGCGTCCGAAGCTCCGATACGAGCGTTCGGCGTTTATGTCTTCAAAGGGAACGTGCGCACCTTGATGCGCCTCCGACGCGGTGGTGATGATGCGGGCCGGGGCGCTCTCCTTCAGCCGGTCGAGCAGCAGAGCAGTCAGAAGGAAGGGCGCAAGGTGGTTGACCGCCCAGGTCAGCTCGATGCCGTCCTCGGTCACCTGCCGCCTCGCGTACATGGCACCGGCATTGTTGATGAGCACATCCAATCTTGGATAGCGGCCCAGCACCTCGCCGGCCAATTTGCGCACCGCTGCCTGCGATGAGAGGTCGGCAATCAACGTGTCCACCGTCGCTCCCCTCTTCCTGGCCGCCTTGACCCGCGCCGCCGCAATGCGCGTTCTTGTTCCATTGCGACCTACGATGGCGACGTTCGCGCCGAGGGCGACGAGCGCTTCGGCTGCCGCGAGGCCGATGCCGTTGGTGGCACCGGTGATCAGGATTTGCTTGCCGTTCATCGCTGGGTAGACCCGGGATGCCGTCGCGTTCCTTCCAACTCAGAACTCATGCAATGCAACAAGAAGGGTTGCTGGTCTGGCACAGGCCCGACATTGAGCGCAGCCTCCGTGAAACGGACGTCCGCGTTAGGCAGCCCAGTGCCAATTTCCTGACACAAGCAGCGCAGCATGAAACGTGAACAAGAGCATCCCCCCTTCCCCGATGGTCGAGGCCGGGCTGATGAGACTGTTCCAGCTCGCTGGTCGTCTTTAGTTCGCGGTCATCCCGCCGTCGATCACAAGCTCGCTGCCGGTGACCCAGGAGGCCTCGTCGGAAGCGAGATAAAGACAGCCCGCGGCGAAATCGGCAGGCGTTCCGAACCGACCGAGCGGGGTCGCCTCCATACGCTTCTTCGCGACCTCGGGATTGGAATGGCCAGGCTTGGTCATCGGGGTGTCGACGAAGCCCGGATGCACCGAGTTCACGCGAATCTTGTCCGGCGCACATTGGATCGCGGCGGCCTTGGAGAATATCCGCACCGCCCCCTTCGACGCGTGATAGGCGGCGTTGGCATGCGAGCCGATGATGCCGCAGATCGACGAGATGTTGATGATCGAGCCGCCGCCCGCGCGCTGCATGGCCGGTATCGCGGCCTTTGTTCCGAGGAAAACTCCCGTCGCGTTGATCTCCATAACACGGTTCCACTGCTCGAGCGTCTGCTCGGCCAGTCGTGGTCCAGCGGTGAGGCTCGTCTGAATGTTCATTCTCGGATCGCGGCCGGAGATGCCGGCGATATTGCACAGGATATCGAGCCGGCCGTAGCTCTTCTCGGCCTGCGCGACGATCGTCGCCCACAACGCCTCATCGCAAACGTCTTGAAGGGCGAACGTCGCCGTTCCGCCGCTGTCAGATATCTCTTTCGCCACGCTCTTGCCCAAGGCAGAGTTGCTGTCGGTTAGCATCACCTTGGCGCCGTGCTGCGCGAACACGCGTGCCGTCTCTGCACCAATGCCCGATGCCCCTCCCGTCACGATTGCAACCTTGCTGACCAGTCTCTTTCCCGGCTGCATGGCTCATCTCTCCCGTTACCAATTTGGGGTCAACCAACGTGCGCGGCGAGGAGGCTCGGCGGCGTGAAGGGCGGCCCGGCTCAGCTGCTCAGTGTGAAACCCTCATAACCCTTCGCGGCGATGTCGGCGCATATCTCCCGATAGAACGCCATCCCGCCCGCATACGGCATGAAGACGCGCGGTTTGCCGGGCACGTTGGCGCCAAGGTACCAGGAATGGTGCGCCTGCGGCAGGAGCGTGGCATTGGCCGCCGCGTTGACCTGCTCCACCCAATGGTCCATCGCCTCGGCCCGGGCCTCGATACGTTCCAGGCCATGCGCGCGCATGTGAGCGATGCAGTCAGTGATCCACTCGACATGCTGCTCGATCGCCACCGGCATATTGCACAGCACGGACGGGCTGCCCGGCCCCGTCACGGTGAATAGGTTCGGGAAGCCCGCCACCTGCAGGCCGAGGTAGTTGCGCGGCCCGGCCGCCCAGGCCTCTGCCAGCGAGAGGCCATCGCGCCCGCGGATATCCATCATTAGCAGCGGGCCGGTCATGGCGTCGAAGCCGGTGGCGAAGACGATGATGTCCAGCTCGTACTCGGTTTCCCGCGTGCGGATGCCAGTCGGCGTGATGACCTCGATTGGTGCTGCGCGCACATCCACCAGGGAGACGTTGTCGCGATTGAAGGTCTCGAAATAGTTCGTGTCGATCGGCGGGCGCTTCGCCGCATAGGGGTGGTCGATATCGGCCAGCTTCGCCGCTGTGGCGGGGTCCTTCACAATCTCCTGGATCTTGTCGCGTATGAATTCTGCTGCCGTGTCATTCGCCGCCTTGTCCACCAGCAGATCGCGGAAGGTGGCGCGGAATTGCAGACCGCCTTTCTCCCAGGCCGCCTCGTACAACGCCTGGCGCTGCTCCGGCGTAACATCGAATACCGAGCGGTCTTGGATGACGAAAGGATGGCCGTTGGTGCTGCTGTGCATCGCGCGACGGATCTCGGAGTGGTTTTCCTTGACGTAGCGCAGGAAGGCCGGGGTCAGTGGGACGTTGCGCGCGGGCACGCTGTAATTCGCGGTGCGCTGGAAAACAATGAGGTGCGCGGCGGTCTCGGCGATCACCGGGGCCGCCTGGATGCCGGTGGAGCCCGTGCCGATCAGGCCGACACGCTTGTCGATGAAATCCACTCCTTCATGTGGCCATTGTCCGGTGTGGACCCACCGGCCAGCGAAGCTCTCCAAGCCCGGGATGTTTGGCACGTTCGCGGTGGAGAGGCAGCCGACCGCGGTGATCAGGAACTTCGCCGTCAGCCGGTCACCCTTCTCAGTGGTCACATGCCAGCGGTTCACCGCCGCATCGTAGTGCGCGGCGGTGACGTGGGTGCCGAAGCGAATATCGCGCTTCAGGTCGAACCGATCGGCGACGTGGTTGAGGTAGCGCACGATCTCCGGCTGTTCGGGATAGCGCTCGGTCCATTCCCATTCCCGCAGCAGATCCTCGGAGAAGGTGTAGCAGTAGGAGTGGCTTTCCGAATCGCACCGCGCGCCGGGGTAGCGGTTCCAGTACCAGGTGCCGCCGACGCCCGCGCCAGCTTCCAGCACCTGCACCGAAAGCCCCAGCCGGTCGCGCAGGCAGAGCAGCTGGTACAGGCCGGAAAACCCGGCGCCGATGATCAGCGCATCGAACGCGTTTGTCTGAGCGGCTTTGCCTGCTGAGCCTCTCGTTGTGACACTTGCCATTGCCATAGCAATCTCCGCGACTAGCCTTTGGAGGCGCGTCGGCTTCAATCGAGCGTGTCGGCCGGTACCGCCGCGTGAGTGGGGTTCTGTATGCCCAGCGCCGGCCGAGTCCGGTAACAGTGCTCGGAACGGTCAAAGAGTGCCATGCGTGGACGTCGCCCGCGATGCAAGAAGAATCTGACATTTCGGCGAAGCGTTCGGGTGCAGCCAAGATTGCGCACCAGCCGCTGCCCTTCCTCGAACGGATATTGCATTTCGTCTACTGCATAGCGGCAACAACTGTGGTCCCGAGATCGGGCCGCTCCTCCGATCCCCGCCTGGAGCGCACTGTGCGTGGTGGATGCCGGCTGCAATTCAGATCACGCCCTTGTCCTTGAGCATTCCGATCTCGCGATCCGACATGCCAAGCAGGTTCTTGTAGACATCGTCATTGTGCTCTCCGAGCTCGGGACCCAGCCACTCGATCGAGCCTGGCGTGTCGGAGAGCCGTGGACACACGTTCGGCATGGCGATCTCGCCGACCCGCGGGTCCTTGAAGAACTTGATGTTCTCGCGTGCCTTGTACTGCGGGTCCTCGAAGATCTCGGCAATCGAGTAGACCGGCCCGCAGGGCACGTCGAACTTGTTGCAGTGCTCGATCAGTTCCTCGAGCGGGTACTTCTGCGTCCACCGCGTGACCCAGGCGTCGACCTCCGACCGATCCCGATCCCGGTCCTTGACCTTTCCCCACTTGCCTTCACCGGCAAGTCCGGGCTCGTCCTGCAGCTCTGCCAGACGCGCGAAGATCTTGTCGGACGTGCAGGCGATCGCGATCCACTTGCCATCCTTGGTCGGGTAGTGACTGTGCGGAACGACGTTGACGGTGCCAGGCCCCATGCGCTCGCGCACGTAGCCGTTGTAGTGGTAAGAGGCAGCCAGCTCGTCGAGGATGCGGAAGATCGGCTCGTAGAGACCAATGTCGATGAATTGCCCGCGCCCCGTCATGTCGCGAGCGCGCAGCGCATACATGACGCCGAGCGCACCGTAGAGCCCCGCCATGTAGTCGGGAATAGTGGCCGAGCCGGGCGTTACGGGTGGCCGGTCGGGATAGCCCGCGAGATACGAGAGTCCACCAAACGCATTGCCAATGCGCCCGAACCCCGGCCGCGGACTGTAGGGTCCGGTCTGGCCGAAGCCCGATATGCGGACCATCACCAGCTTGTGGTTCTGCATCTTGAGAACGTCCCAGCCGAGGCCCCATTTCTCCAGCGTGCCGGGCTGGAAGTTCTCTACGAAGACGTCGGCTTGCGAGACCAGCCGCTTCAGGATCTCGGCACCCTCCGGCTTCCTGAGATCGAGTGTGGCCGACTTCTTGTTGCGGCATTCCTGCAGCCAAGAGAGCGAGTCGCCAGACTTCGTGATGGTGCCGAACTTGCGCAGGGCATCGCCGATCTTCGGCAGCTCGATCTTGATGACCTCGGCACCGAACTCCGCGAGCTGTGTCGAGCAGAAGGGGCCGGCGAGAAAGCTCGACACGTCGACGACGCGAATGCCCTGCAGCGGCTTGACCGTGGGATGGGGGGCGGGCGTGGTTCCGTCGGCCATGATCCGGGTCTCCCACTACTTGCCACGGGCAGCGATGCGCTGCATCGTCTCCAGCACGCGTCGCGCGCGATAGACGATCGGGTAGTCGATGAACTTGCCCTCAAGCTGAATGGAGGCGGAGCCGGCCTTCTCGGCCGCCTCGAAGGCCTGCACGACCTTGCGTGACCATTCGACGTCAGCTGCGGACGGCGAGAGAATTTCGTTCGCCACGGGCACCTGATCCGGATGGATGCACATCTTGCCCTGAAAGCCGAGGCTCTTGATATGCCGCGTCGAGTTCATGAAGCCCTCGAGGTCCTTCAGATCCACCCACACGGTGTCGATCGGCGCCTCGATTTCGGCAGCACGCGAGGCGAGAACGCATTCGCTGCGATAGGGCAATAGCTCGGTCTCAGCTCGGCTCCAATCGATGCTCATATCGAGCGTAAAATCACCGGCGCCGAAAGCGATGCGCTTGACGCGCGTGCCAGCCGCCGTGATGGCGCGGATGTTCGCCATCCCCTTGCCCGTCTCGATGATGGGGATCACGTCGAACTCGCCGACTGGCAGACCCCGCTCCTTCTCCAGGTTCGAGATAACCCAGTCGACGGCCCTGATCTCGTCGTCCGACTCGAGCTTCGGCAGGATGATGCCGTCGATGCCTCTTTGCACTACGGCGACAATGTCGCCATAGCCGAACTCGGTCGTAGCGGCGTTGACGCGGACGTAGCCGAGGCACTTGCGCGGCCGCTGGCACGCGGCGACGACAACGGTACGGGTCGCCTTCTTCTCCGCGATCGGGCAGGCATCCTCGAGGTCTAGGATCGCTGCATCGGCATCGAGCGAGAGTGCCTTCTCGACGCGCCTCGGGTGATTGCCTGGCGCGAACAGGAACGAACGATAGACGGACATCGGATCTCCTTCTTCAGCGTCTGACTCTGCCAGCGGAAGAGCCACGCTAATGAAAGCAAGCGGGATCAGCGAGCTCTAACGCTAGTCGTAGTGCCAGTCCGGATAGTGGCCTAGGTCAATCGATCGACGGCTGGAGTCTACGCCGCGCTCTAGCGCCGAGGTCGTCAACGGAGCCGGTTCGGGCACCTCATTCCTCCAGCCAACTGCTGTGTAGCCAATATCCCCTTCGCAGCGTACCGAGCCCGATGAATCGAAGACCATGGAGTCCGGCGTCGGGCGCTCTAGATCAGATCGTCCTGTAGCCGCCATCCGCCATGATGATCGAGCCGGTGACGTAGGCCGAAAGGTCGGAGGCGAGGAAGATCGCCGGGCCGACAATGTCCTCGGGCTTACCGGTGCGGCCGAGCGGCGTGTGGTCCAGGAAGGTTTTCACGAGCTCGGGGTTGTTGGCGCGCACCTGCTCGTTGAGGGGCGTCTCGATCAGGCCCGGGCCGATGGCATTGACACGCACGCCGTCCTTGCCGAGCTCCGCCGCAAGCGCACGGGTGAAGCCGAGCACGCCGTGCTTGGAGGTGGTGTAGGCGGGCGAGTTCGGGGTTCGCACATGAACGAAGGACTGAATTGAGCCAATATTGACGATCCGGCCTTTGGTCGCGCGGAGCTGGCCGAGAAACGCATGCGTGACATTAAACACGCCGTTGAGGTTGATAGCCATGATGTCTTGCCAGTCCTTGAAGACGGCTTCCGGGTCTGCGGTGAAGGCATTGCGGCGGTTGATGCCGGCGTTGTTTGCGCGCACCGGGTGATGGCGACCACCTGTTCCGATTGATGACGACCAGTCGTTCCAATCGATGACGACCACCTGTTCCGGGCGATCGCGACCACCGCGACCGGGTTGTGGACGGGTGTGACGGGCTCCGTTGGGTGATCCTCGAATCGGCATCGCGTCGCTCCTTTCGACAAGGAGCGGGACATGCCTCAAGAGAGATTACCCATGCGCAAGATCCGCGACGTGCTTCGGCTCAGCGCCGGTGGCATGTCCAAGCGCAAGATCGCTGCCAGTCTTGGACTGAGCCCGACGGCCGCCGGTGACTGCATCCGCCGGGCGCGGCGGGCTGGCTTGAGCTGGCCGCTGCCGGAGGCGATGAGCGACGAGGCGCTGGAAGCGCGGCTCTATCCGGCATCAGTTGCGCTCGCCGATCTCGCGGTGCGGCGCCCACTGCCTGATTGGCCAACGATCCATCGCGAGCTCAAGCGGCCGGGCGTGACGCTGCAGCTCCTCTGGGAGGAGCATCGCTCCGCACATCCGGATGGCTACGGCTACAGCCGCTTCTGCGAGCTCTACCAGGCCTGGAAGGGACGTCTGTCGCCGACCATGCGGCAGACGCATGTGGCCGGCGAGCGGCTGTTCGTGGATTACGCCGGCACGACGATCGATATTTTCGACGCCGCCACCGGCGAGGTGAGGACGGCACAGCTGTTCGTCGCCGCGCTCGGTGCGTCCAGCTACACCTGGGCGGAGGCGACCTGGACACAGGGCCTCGCCGACTGGATCGGCTCGCATACGCGCGCGTTCGCGTTCTTCGGCGGCGTGCCGGGGATGGTCGTCTCCGACAACCTCAAGTCCGGGATCACCAAGGCCTGCTTCTACGAGCCGGCGGTCAATCGCAGCTATGCCGAGATGGCCGCCCACTACGACACGGCCATCGTGCCGGCGCGCCCCAGGAAGCCGCGCGACAAGGCGAAGGTCGAGGCGGCCGTGCTGGTGGCGACGCGCTGGGTCATCGCCAAGCTCAGGAACCGCCGCTTCTTCTCGCTCACCGAGCTCAACGCCGCCATCGCGGAGCTGCTCACGGCGCTCAACGACCGCGTGACGCGGCATCTCGGCGCGAGCCGACGCGCGTTGTTTGAGGAGGTGGAGCGCCCGGCGCTCAAGAAGCTGCCGGCCGAGCCCTACACCTACGCCGAGTGGAAGCAATGCCGGGTTGGCCTCGACTATCACGTCGAGGTCGGCAAGCACTACTACTCCGTCCCGCATCAATTGCTGCGCGAGAAGCTGTGGGCGCGCATCACGGCGCGCACGGTCGAGCTGTTCCATCGCGGCAGGCGCGTTGCTGCGCACGTCCGATCCTCATCCAACCGCAAGCACACGACCGTGCGCGAGCACATGCCGTCGAGCCACCAGCGCTACGCCGACTGGACACCGGAGCGCATCAAGCGGCAGGCGGGCGAAATCGGGCGCAACACGGCGACCCTCATCGAGATCATCGTGCGCGAGAGAGCACATCCCGAGCAGGGCTTCCGCGCTTGCGTGGGTATCTTGCGGCTGGCCAAGAACTACGGCGGCGAGCGCCTCGAGGCCGCCTGCGCCCGGGCGCTCGAGATCGGCGCGCGCTCCTACACCTCGGTCAGCTCGATCCTGAAGACCAACCGCGATCGCCAACGGCTCGCACCCGCCACGGACGGGCCGGCGATAGTCCACAGCAACATCCGTGGCCCCACCTACTTCCATTTGTATGGGGCTCTCGAAGTCAAGCACCTATCCCACCGCGATCTCCACTTTTTTCTTCCTTCCCATCCCAGTCTCTTTGTTCGATCTGGGAGCCGTCTCTTCGTCCCGACCCACGCGATCTCGAGGT
>Ga0247727_10003794_pt1 | contig 32999 bp, 28 predicted proteins | sample WisWelCaveWW1625_FD_202498 | JGI IMG/M metagenome (GOLD analysis project Ga0247727, IMG submission 202498) | Biofilm microbial communities from Wishing Well Cave, Virginia, United States - WW16-25 | ecosystem: Environmental > Aquatic > Deep subsurface > Groundwater > Cave microbial mat | place...
GCCACGTACTCGGCACGATGCTTGAACCACCACTCTTCCCACTCGCCGATCGTCGCGTCGCGCCGCGCGTCGGACTCGCCTGCGCGGAAAACCGCGCGGTAGTCGGTGAGCGTCGACAGGACGGCCGTCAATCGCGCGAGCTGGACGTCGGGAAGGTCCTCGTCGAGCAGCTCCACGAGGGCCGGCAGGCCGTAGGTGCCGAGGCGCTCCAGCTGATCGCGCGTTGCGGGCGATCCGGAGCGGATCCACCTCTTCGCGAGCCGGTCGGCGTGCGCGCGCCGGTAGTCGATCCGGTGGACGGTCCAGTAGGTCCGCCAGAACCTCGCCGGATCCTCCGCCTCGCGCAGGTCCTCCTCGACCCCCAGCAAGGGCGCGATCGACGCCAGCGCCTCGAGGATCACCTCGCGCCGAGCGCCCTCGGAGCCGGAGAGGGCGTCGACGAGCGGCGGGACCGCCGCGCTGCCTCGACGGGCGATCCGCGCCGCCACGCGCGGGCGCTTTCGAGGGCTCTTCGCGTCCCGCAGAATCCGATCGAGGTCCGCCGGCAGGTCTCTCGGCTTCGTATTGAAGAACAGCGGCAGATCCAGGAAGTGGGTCCGCTTGTACTCCTCGATCAGCTCCGGCGAGATCCCTCCCACTCGCCCTCCACCCGACATGTCTGCCATGGGGCTGCCGGGAGCCAGGTGCACCAAACCGAAGGTGACCAGGCTGATGCCGACGAACGTCGGAATCATCGTCGCGAGACGGCGGGAGATGTATCGGAGCAAGGCGCTCGGCTATTGCAACTCGCGGGGAATCCACATGTCGCGCTCCTGGAACTGACGGATCGACGTATAGACCCCCCGGAACTTCTTCTTCACGATCGTCGATAGGCCCTGGACGAACGAGAAGGTGTAGGGCTGCTCTTCGTGCAAGAGCGCCTGCAGGTCTCGCTGCAGTCCGTCGCGCCGGTTCGAGTCGAGCGTCCTTCTGATCTGCTCGATCAGCCGGTCGGCGCGCTCGTTGCGGAACGCACAGTAGTTCTGCATGCCGGGGCCGACCTGCGAGCTGTGGAACAGCGAGTAGAGGTCGATCTCGGGATCCATCGTGTACAGGAAGGCCCCCGCGTCGAACTCGCCGTTCTCCATCTGCTGCATGTACACGGCCCAATCGCGGATCTGGATGTCCATGTCGATCCCGCTGCGCCGCAGGTCCTCCTTGACGATGGCGGCCTGGCGCTGCAAGGACGTCGAGTTCGCGGTCGCCAGGAACGTGAACCGGAACGGCACCTTCTTGCCGCCGATCGTCTTGTCGCGCACGCCGTCGCCGTCGGTGTCCCGCCAGCCGTTCTCGTCGAGGAGCCGCTCCGCCCGCCGCGGGTGATAGGGCCAGGGCCTCAGGTCGCCGTTGTGCGCCGGATGGATCGTGGGAAACGGCGTCGCCGTCAGCCGCGAGAGGCACCGCTCGACGCTGCAGCGGATCTGCGGGCGGTTGAGGAGCATCGACATCGCCTGTCGGTTCTTCGTGTCCGCGAACATCGGACTGCGGCTGTTCCAGATCCAGAACGAGAACCAGCTCGGGTAGTGCTGCATCAGGCGGTACTCTTGCAGCAACTCGTCGCTGAGCCCGTCGGTCACCTGCTCGGGCAGCAGACGCCACAGGAAATCCAGCTCGCCGCGCCGCGCCATCTCGAAGGCGACCGCGCGGTCCCGCACGATCTTGTACTTGATGCGGTCGAGGTGCCCGCGTGGCCCCCAGTAATCTCGGTTGCGCACGAGCAGGATCTCGTCGCTCGGCCGCCAGTGGACGAACCGGTAGGGGCCCGTGCCGATCGGCGCGCGATTGTTCGGATGGGTGTTGATGTCGCCTCGCTCGTAGACGTGCTTGGCGAGGATGTGGAGCCGCTCCAGGTTCTGCATCGTCATGAAGTGCTGTTCGCGCATGTGGATCGCAAAGGTGTACTCGTCGGGCGCCTCCCACCGCTCGATGTGCGCGAAGTCTCCGCGCTGTCCGCCCGCCTCGACCCGATCGTCGAAGAGACGATCGAAGGTGAACTTCACGTCCGCGCTCGAGAACGGGCGCCCGTCGTGCCACTTGACGCCTTGCCGCAGGTGGAAGGTGACGTGCAGGCCGTCCGCGCTGGTCTCCCACCGTTCTGCCAGCTCGGGCACCACCTCGTACGATCTCGGGTCGATGCGGACGAGGCACTCGACGATGTCGTGGTTGACGATGCGGTCCGTCCAGGCGTCGGCCCGCAGCATGTACTGCAGGTGCGCCGGCTCGGAGTCGAGCCACATGACCAGCTCTCCCCCGTCCTCGGGCGTCCCCTCCGCAGCGAGCGCCGAGACGTCCTCGCCGACGTTCTTGAAGTTCCAGCGCCCCTCGCAGTTGCAGTCGGGCGCGGGAGGAGCTGCGTCCTCGCCCTGGGCGCGGCCGCCGGCGTCCCGCCTGCCCCTGCCCCCGCTGCCGCAGGTGCAGCCGGCCAACGCCACGGGGAGGAGGAGGAACGCGACGAGGGGGACCCACAAAACCAGACGGCTCATGGCCCCTCGTAGGGCCCCCGGCCGAGCCTTGTCAATCCCCCTTTCCTCTCGAAATTTCGCCGTGCTATGGTGCGCGCCGCTTCGGGAATTCTCGGCACGGAGGCACGGGCATGAAGAAGGCCAGGACCGCGAAGGCAGGGTATCTCGCCGCGGCAACTCTCGCAGTGATCGCGATCTCCCTCGTGGGCGCCGGCTGCGGCAGCGATGGGGAGGGGCAGGAGGCCGAAGCGGCCATTCGCCCGAACCTGCCCGCGGTACCGAGCATCCCGGCGCCGCCGCATCCCATCACCTACGACGATGGGGTGTACACGATCTACGGCGTGCGCAAGCGCATGCGTCACACGATGGACACCGAGGTCCGTATCAAGGGCTACGTCGCGGAGGTGTACATCCCCGCGCACTGCGAGGAGGGCCGCACCTGTCCGCCGCCCCGCATGCCGCACTGCTTCCTCGCGGACGACCGCGGCGAATCCGATCGCCGCAAGCGCCTGACGGTCGTCGGCTACGCGGTCAACATGGACGACATCTGGGAAGCGCAGGACGACGTCTCCCACGGCCGCGAAGTCGAGCTTCCGCCCGAGGGTGAGGGCTTGCCCCCCATCCCGACGGACCTGAACGTCGGAAACCAGGTCATCGTGACGGGCCGCTTCACCCGCATCTCCGGCGCCGCGTTCCTCGACTCCGAAGGCCTCGTCGACTACACGAGCCACGAGATCTCCGGCACCCCGGTGGAGATGCCGCCGCCGCCGGAATGGTGGGAGAGAAAAGAGTAGAAGCTCGCTTCGCTCGCTGAGGGAAAAGCTCGGCGCTACGCGCCTCGCTGAGGGAGCACTCGCTTCGCTCGTGAGGGAGAAGCTCGCTGACGCTCTCTGAGGGACAAGCTCGCTGACGCTCGCTGACGAGCCGCACTATCCGATGACGCTTCTTTCCTCCGCGAGGCCGAAGGCCGAGCCTCAGCGAGCCCAGCGAGCTTCTCCCTCAGCGAGCGTCAGCGAGCTTTTCCCCTCAGCGAGCCGAAGGCGAGCTTCTCCCTCAGCGAGGCGCGTAGCGCCGAGCTTTTCCCTCGCGAGGCCCGAAGGGCCGAGCTTCTACGGCCATTCGAGAGGGACCCTGTGCACGTCCACCCGCTCCTCGTCGATCTCGATCTCGTAGAAGTAGCGTGACTCCTCCACCACGTCGCCGAGGGTCGACGAGGGGGAGCTGACGACCTGGATGCCGCCGGGGAGGCGCAGGTCGTAGCCGACGTGACGGTGGCCGTTCAGGACGAGGCGCACGCCGCTGCCGCGCGCGGCGGCGTAGACGGCACGGGCGTCGGTCAGGCGCATGTTCGCGGCGCCGCGCCGGTAGTTCGGCAGACGCGCGATGTCGACGTCGGCGAGGTGGTGGTGCAGGCACAGGATCCGGATCGGGGCCTGCGCGATATCGGCGTCCGTGTGCACGAGCCGGTCGAGCGCGGCGATCTGAGCCTCTCCGACGGTGCCGCGCGAGAACCGCGCCGTGCTCCGCGGAATCGACGTGGTGTTCAGGCCGATCACCGCGACCCTGCCGTCCCACACCTCCCACGACACGCCCTCCGGAAGCACCTTCTGGCCCAGCGACGTCATGAACCCGTCGAAGCGCCTGCGCTTCTCGACATTCGAGATCGGCCGGTGCAGCAGCGGGACGCGCAGCGAGGACAGGTCGTGGTTCCCCGGGATGGCGAACAGCCGGCGCCGGGCGGCGTGTTCGGGAAACGCGCGCGGGAGCAGCTCGTGCCCGGCCCCGTCGTCCGTCACGTCTCCCGTGACGATCACCGCGTCCGGCGCCCGCCGCGCGACGGCGCGCGCGACCCAGAACAGGGCCAGGTTCGTGTTCTCCGGCTCGATCTTCAGCAGGGCCCGCAGCTCGGCTTCCCCCGGCGGCCGCTCCAGCCGCTGGGTCTGCGCCGCGCTGCGCACCGCCGCGAGCCGGACGAGCGCGTCCTGGGTGCTCGCGAACGCATGCCGGTGGTTCCAGGGGTCGACGAGCCGGTGAAGCGCCCTGCCCAGCCGCGCGCGCTGGATGCGCCAGCCGTCGCTCTCCCACACCGTCTTCCACAGCCTCCCACCGGGGCCCGTCCGGAAGTAGGTCTTGGCCAGCGCGGTCTTCCAGATCGCGTGGAGCGTCTCCCCGAAATTCGAAAGGTGCAGGTCCGAGAGGTGTGCGATCCGGAAAGGGCGACGGGTCACAAGGCGAGCTCGACGATCGCGTCCGCCACGTCCTTCGGGATGACGAGCGTCGACGCCACGTCGTCGCGCCGCGCAAAGGCCCCCTCGTCCGCGCCCTCCCCCGTCTTCGCGCCGATCAGGATCGTGACCGTGCCCGGCTCCCCCTCCGGGGGTGTGTCGCGTGTGACGACCAGGCGCGCCCGCGGAGCGCCGAGGCCCTGCGCGGGCAAGCCGGCGCCGAACCCTTCCGCGCGGATCGCCCTCGCGCCGGACAGCTTGTCGAAGAGGTCTCGGATCTTCGCCGGGTCGACGGTGCCCGCCCCCTCGCGACGCCACGCGTCTCCGTCGCGGACGAGCGAAAGGGGCGCCTTCCCCGGACGCTCCAGACGCAGCCTGCTGGCCGAGCCCTCGTCGAGCTGCAGGCCGTTGCGATCGACGAGCGGCCGGGAAGCGTCATCGACCAGCGCCTCGGGGATCACGAAGACCGTGTCCTTGCCGCGAAGCTGCGCGAAGTACCCGCCGTCCGCCCTCGCCCCGACGAGGAGCGTGTACTCGCGGACCCGCTCGGTCGGCCGAGACGGCACGTCGCTCGGCCCGGCGTCGCCATCCTCTTCGGGCTCCGGCGCGTCCTCGCCCTCGTCGCGCTCGAATCGCGCGTGGATCGTCAGGCGCGGCGCGGAAAGGCCGTGCCTCGGCTCCGGGCGATCCGCGTCGAACCGCTCGACGGTCAGCTCGCCGATGCGCCGCAACAGGTCGCGAGTCGCCAGGGAATCGGCGCGGGTCGTGCTGGGCGACGTGAGCTTCCAGACCCCTTCGTCTTTCTCCAGCTCCTGCGAGACGGCGTCCGCTCCTCCCGCCTCGATCCGCAGGGACCGCGCGTCGAGACTGTCGTCGTTGAGCAGCTGTCGCGGCCGGAATCGAAGCGACGACGGCGCCATCGAATCGAGGACGGAGGCGGGGACGCGCAGCACCGCAGGCTCGTCGCCGCGGCGCGCCCAGACGTGGTCTCCGTCGCGCGCGCCGATCGACACCCGGACCTCGGTGTCGTCGACGTCCATGGTCAGGACGAGCATCGTCCGGGCCGGCTGCAGGCCCCGTCGCGCCAGGTCCTCGGCCGGAAGGAATTCGGCGGCCTCGGCGCGGCGAAGGCTCTCCACGAACGACTCGACCGCGTCCTTGTCGGCGGGGCCCTCGTCCGGGCGCCGCACCTTCCATCGCTCGCCGTCCCGCTCGATCTCCACCCGCGCGTTGCCGGAGGCGATCGAGATGCGACGGACGTCCTCCGCGCGCGCCGAAACGAGGCGCTTCTCCCGGAACGATTCCGGCGCGTCCTCGAGCGCCGTCAGCAGGTCCCCCTTCGCGCAGACCACGGTCTTCGACCCGACGCGCGTGAGGTGCCGCTCGCCTTCGTGGCCCTCGCAGGGACTGCCGACGCGAATCTCCACGGCGCCTCCGCGCTGCCTGGACAGCGAGATCGTGCGCCACGCCGGTTGCAATCCGAAACGGGCAACGTCGTCCACGTCGTCCGCCACGAACCGCTCGGCCCGCAGGTTCTCGACGTTACGAAGCAGGTCCTCGACCTTCGTCGTGGAGGCGACAGCCTTCGTCGGCGACTCCATCTGCCACGCGCCGGCGGACCGCGAGACCACCAGCGGCGCCGCACCGCCCGTGACGCGGATCTTCTGGACGTCGGCCATCCGGACGTCCGAGACCTTCTTGTCCCGGAACTCGGCAGCGTCCTTGGAGAGCGACTCGAAGAACTCCTTACCGACGACGAAGGCGTCGGGCCCCTCCCCGACGGCGACGTACACGCTCTCGCCCGCCGCGTCCTCTGCGCCGACGAGGAACTTCGTCGTCCTGCCGGCTTGCCGGAAGGAACCCCGGATCCGCGGGCTTTTCAGGCCCAGCTCCCCCTTCGACCGCCCCCCGGAGACGGTGCGCTCCTTGGTCAGGAAATCGATCGCGGACAGAAGCGAGCCCACGGCGCCCGAGTCGGCCGCGGCGGCGACGGGGCGGAGCATCTTCCAGTCGTCTCCCCGCTTCTCGAGCACGAGCTCGCGACCCCCGCCCCGGAGCTCCACGCGGTCGACCTCATCCTCCTCGAAGCTGGCGAAGACGTTCTGCTTGCGCTCGTTGGCCTCGTCCGTCGTGAGGACGTTCTCCTCGCCGAGAAAGATCCAGGCGACGCCGCCCGCGGCGAGGACTCCGAGGACCAGGCTCCACCGATAGCGGACCATCAGCGCCGGCGTCTCCACCAGATCGCGATACCGAGCGCCGCGCTGGCGATCGGGATGCAGACCACCGAGTAGAAGAACATCGAATTGAGCGAGTCCTCGGTCAGATCCAGGCTCACGTTGTCAGGATCCTTCGCGGCAATCTCGACGAGCTCCTGCCTGGCCGCGAGCCACGCGATCATCGAGTAGCCCGCGTCGCCATTGACCAGGGTGGGCTGCTCGAACAGTTCTCGCGATATGAAGTCCGAGTCCCCGAACACGACGAGCCGTCCTCCCCGCTGGTTCTCTCCGCGCTCGGGAAGCTCCACGGCGACACCGAGATGCAGCGGGCCCTGTGGCTCGGAGCCCTCGCGGCTCGGCTCGCGATCCTCCTGGATGCCCGCGAGGTCGGTCTCGCCCCAGGCCTTCTTGGAGGTCTTCCACAGCGCGTGCGTCGTCCCCTCCCCGCCGCTCTCGGTCCGCACGCTGCGCGCGATGCTCGTCACGAGCGGCAGCCCCTTGAACGGGTCGGTCAGGGCGTGCGGGTCGGCTTCCAGGAGGACGAAGGTCTCGGCGCCGCCGACGGGCGTGAGCCGCTGCGGGTCGGTCTCGAGGACCAGATCCTCGTCGAGCTTCACGCCGAACTGCGAGCACATCGCCTCGAGGCCCGTCGCGACGAACCGGCTGCCGTCGATGATCGGATCGAGGAGCAACAGCAGGCTTCCTCCCTGGCGGAGGTAGCTGCGCAGGAGCGCCGCCTCTTCCTCGGCGAAAGGCCGTTCGGGACCGGCGACGACCACCGCGTCGCATCCCTCCGGGACGCGGTTTCGGCGGTAGGTCTCGAAGACCTCGATCTGGAAGTTGTCGCGCTTGAGGGCGTCGGCGAAGTGTGACAACCCGCCCTCGCCGAACTCCTCGGGGTTTCGCTCCTCGTGCCCCTTCGTGAAGCAGATCTTCGTCGCGCGCGTCCGGGTCACGTTGACGATCGCGGAGGTGAGCGCCTGCTCCGCCTTCCAGCCCGCGAGCTGCGCGCCCCCGCCCCCGTCCTCCGAGAAATCGACGTCCTCCATGTCGTTCTGCGTGACGAACCAGTGCTTCTCGCCCGCCTCGACGACGACGGCGACGTCGGTGATCACCTGCCCGTCGGGCAGACGACCCGCCTGCACGTTGTACTTCTTCTGGAGCATCTCGAAGCGCGCGCGTTGCAGGTCCGGATCGATGAAGGACACCGTCACCTTGTCCGACTCGGCCTGGTAGCGGGAGAACAGCTCGCGCATGTCGCCGTAGATGTCGGATCCGCGCGACGTGAACACGTTCACGCGCACGTCCTGCCGCAGCGAGCGCAAGAGGCTCTTGGTGCGCGGGGACAGCGTGTACAGCTGGTTGCGGGTCCAGTCGATCCGCCGGTAGTGCCGCGCCGCGAGGTAGTTGGCCACGCCGACGAGGACGATGGTGAAGACCATGACCAGCGCCGCATTGAGGCCGAGCTGCACGCGGACGCGCTGGGATCTGCGCCTCGGGACGGGCATCGCCTCCGGGGGCGGAACCAGCGTGGCGTCCTTCTGTGGCTCGGTCATGTGCTCCACCTGCGCGCCTCGAGGACGCGCACCGCGCCAGCGAGCGAGAAACCGATCAGGGACCCGTAGTAGACGAGATGCCTCGTGTCGACGATGCCCTTCGAGAATGACTCCATGTGCGACCACAGATTGATGTAGGACCACAGGTCCCGGTACTGCTCGTCGCTGAAGACGAACTCGCCGATCCCGAGCGCGAAGAGGCACAAGGTCGCCCCGAAGGTCAGGGTCATCGCGACGATCTGACTCTTCGAGGCCGCACTCATGAGCAGGCCGATCGCGATGTAGACGGCTCCGATGAGCGCAGTGCCGAGGTAGCCGCCGGCGACGGGACCCCAGTCGAGGTCCGCGTGCGCCTCGACCATCCAGACGTACAGCAGGCTCGGGAGCCATAGGAAAAGGAAGAGCAGCCAGGCGGCGAGGTACTTGCCCAGGACCACGTCGAGGTCCGTCACCGGCGCGGTGAGCAGCGTCTCGATCGTGCCGCTGCGCCGTTCCTCCGCGAGGAGTCGGCCGGTGATGGCAGCGGAGAAAACCTTCAGCGGCAGGTAGAAGAAGATCGTCTGGCCGAAGAACGCCTGGATGGGCGTCGACTGGACTCCGGACGACGTCCCCCAGAAGGTCACGATGATGTAGAAGACGATCCCGTTGTAGAGAGAGAAGAGCGTGAGAAGGACCCAAGCGATGGGAGAGAAGAAGTAGGCCCTCATCTCGCGCTGGAAGATCGTCCAGACGCTCACGAGACCTCCTTCTTCTCGGGGTGGGGCTGCGGTACCGGCGCCGGCTCGTCCGGGGCTTCCTCCGTCGTCGTCAGGTCGGCGAACACGTCCTCCAGGGTCATCTGCTCGCTGCGCATCTCGCGCAGCACGTACCCGCCGTCGACGGCGGCGCGGAAGACGTCGTCGCGAACGTCCGTCCTGGCGTCGACGACGAGATCGATCCGGAAGATGCCCGCGGCGCCCTGCTCCGCGGCGACGCCCTGAGGTAGCGCGTCCTTGACCCCGGCAACCGCCGCAAGTCCCGCCCGCGCCTTTTCGGCGTCGCCCCGGCCCTCGACGTGCAGCGTGTAGCTGCCCTCCATGCGGCTCTCGAGCTCTGCGGGGGAGCCCTCTCCGACGATCTTGCCCTTGTGGATGATGACGACGCGCCCGCAGACCGCCTCGACCTCGGGGAGGATGTGCGTCGACAGCAGGATGGTGTGATCCGAACCGAGCGACCGGATGAGGTCGCGGGTCTGCCGGATCTGGTTCGGATCGACACCGACCGTAGGCTCGTCCAGGATCAGGATCGGCGGCCGCGCGACGAGGGCGTCCGCGAGGCCGACGCGCTGCCGGTAGCCCTTCGACAGCTGGCCGACGATGCGATCGCGGTGGTCCGCCACCTTCGCCTGCTCCATCGCGGCGTCGACGCTCTTCTTGCGGTCCTTGCCTGCAACCTTCTTGAGGGCCGCGCGGAACGCCAGGTACTCCCCGACGCGCATCTCCGGATACAGGGGCGTGTTCTCGGGCAGGTAGCCGATGGCACGGCGTGCCCCGATCGGGTCCTCGAGGACGTCGCACCCCGCCACGCTGATCCGCCCCGAGGTCACCGGCAAGTACGCACAGAGCATCCGCAGGGTCGTCGTCTTGCCGGCGCCGTTCGGGCCGAGGACCCCGACGATCTCGGACTTACCCACCCGAAACGACACGTCGCGGACGACTTCCCGCTCGCCATAGCGTTTCGTGACGTTCTCGACCTCGATCACGGCGCGCGCTCTATACCAGATTCTCGGCCCTTCGTGTTCCGCCCGCGCTGGAACAGAGGGCACCTACCGTTCATTCCCCGTGAACCCCCGAGCGCCGAAGGCGCGTAGTCGGAACGCCGCGCGCGCGGTCAGCGCGCCTCCTCAGGGGCCTACCGGCCGCCCGCAAGCCTCTCACCCGGACACGTGCCGGAGTGCGGCCGGTGAACCCCCGAGCGCCGAAGGCGCGTAGTCGGAACGCCGCGCGCGCGGTCAGCGCGCCTCCTCAGGGGCCTACCGGCCGCCCGCAGGCCTATCACCCGGACACTTGCCGGAGGTGCGGCCGGTGAATCCGCCCTTGCGCGCATGCAACGAAGTCCCCGTAACACCGAAGAAGCGCGGAGAACGGAATGCGGGCGACCGCCGTTTTGACTGGATCCTGGCCTACCGGCGAAGCTGTGCGGCCGATGTCCGGTCCGCCCTCCGCCGTCCCCGCCCTCGTCGCCCGCGTGCAGGGCGGCGACGCGGCCGCGTTCGGCCAGCTCTACAGAGAGCACCGGGACGTCGTCGCCCGCCTGGTCTTCCGCGTGCTCGGGCCGACGTCGGAGCTCGAGGACGTCGTCCAGGAAGTCTTCCTGCAGGTGCACCGTTCCATCGGAAGGTTTCGCGGGCAGAGCCAGTTCTCGACGTGGCTGCATCGCGTCACGGTCAACGTCGCCCTGCAGCAGATCCGCCGGCGCAAGTCGCAGCCGATCGCGTACGTGACCGATCCGGTCGACTTGCCGGAGGAGACGAACGACGAGACACCTCTCGACCGGACGCTGACCCGCGAGCGGCTTGCCGCGGTGTATCGCGCACTCGACACGCTGGCGCCGAAGAAGCGGGCGGTCCTGGTCCTGCACGACCTCGAGTCGGTCCCGGCCGCGGAGATTGCCCGCATCGTCGACTCGAACGTCCTGACCGTTCGCACGCGCCTCTTCTACGCGCGGCGAGAGTTCAACCTTGCCCTCGAGAAGGAGCCTGCGTTCCGCGGTGTCCTCCGATGACCCACTGGCTCGCCGAGCTGCTCCTGGTTTCCCGCGAGGACGGGGCGCTCTCGCCGCGCGGGTCGGCATGGCTCGAGAACCATCTGTCCGGATGCGCACGCTGTCGCGCCGTCCGGGATCGGGGCGTCGCAATGCGCGAGGCGCTGACGCCGCTTCGACGCGCCGGCCCCCCGCCGATCGATTTCGACTCCGTGGAGCGCGCGGTCCGCGGCAAGCTTCGCGGCGCTGCGCCGGCGGGGGGCTCGCTCCCGCGTCCTCTCATGTTCGCCGCGGCCGCCGCCGCCGTGGTCCTTGCGATCGTGATCGGGACGAGGGACGATCACGCGCCAAGACCCGCGCGCACGATCCCCGGACCCGTCGCCACCGCAGAGGAGGAGCGCGCGCTCACGGCGGGACTCGTCACCCTCGTGCAGGGTTCCGTCTTCGCGCACCGTCCGCTGGACCGGGGCGAGCGCCGCGTGGTCCCGCGCATGCAGGTCCGGGAGGGGACTCGCATCGTGACCGCGACGCGGGCGGCCGTCGTCGTCCAGACGTCGCCCCTGACCGGGTTCCGGCTCGAGGAGCGCACCCGCGCAGAGATCGCCCGCCTGCGCGATCGCGATCTGCGGCTGACGCTGCTGCACGGATCCGTCGGCTCGTCCGTTGCTCCTCTTCGCGACGAGGACCGCTTCGAGGTCGCGGTGGGATCCCTCGTCGTCGCCGTCCGCGGCACGCGCTTCTCCGTGTCGCTGGAAGCGGGCGACGACGTCGCGGTGGAGGTTCTCGAAGGCGTCGTCGAGGTCTCGCGCTACGAGGAGCGAACGATCCTGCGGGCACCCGCGCGCGCGGTCTTCAAGCCCGGCGCCCCGCTCGCGGACGCAGTCCGCGGCGCCCCCGAGGCGAGCCCGGGCGCGCTCGGAGCGCCGTCGCTCAACCTCAGAGACCGCTGGTCCGAGGCGCTGGCCTCGCTCCGCGTCCCCGGCGACCGCGGGACCGGAGGTGAAGTCCGCGTCGACGGTACGCCGATGGGGATCACTCCGCTGCTGGTCCTGCGCGAGCCTGGCCCCGCGACCGTCGAGACGATCAAGGCGGGCGAGATCACGCGCTTCGAGATGGACGTGTCCGGCTTCGACGTCGAGCCGACGACGCCCATCGTCGCGGAGCTTCCCGCTCCGGTGGCCCCGGCCGTCGGACGCCTGGAGTCCGCGAAGATCCGTCGGGTGGTCCAGTCGCACCGTGCGGACGTCCAGCGCTGCTACGAGAGGCGCCTCAAGCGCGAATGGAACCTGCGCGATCGCGTCGAGATGCGCTTCACCGTCGGCGCGGACGGACACGTGACGGACGCGCGGGCCCAGCGCGGCGGCGCCAACGCCGGCATCGTGGAGTGCCTCGAGGCGGCCGTGCGCAGCTGGACGTTCGACCGTCCCGACGGCGGCCCGGTCACCGTCGTCTATCCTCTGTCTTTCGCGCCGGCCGGCGCGTCCGAATAGCTGCTAGAATTCACTCGATGGCCTTCGCTCCTCTTCGTTCGTTCGACGAAGGCGCAGCAGCCGGCCTGACCGGCAGGGCCGAGGAGCCCGGATCCTTCGTCGGCCGCGACACGGAACTCGACGCCCTGGGCCTGGCGCTGTCCGCGCGCCGGGTCGTGACGGTCGTCGGTGGACCCGGCATCGGCAAGACGCGACTGGCGCTGCGCTACGCACGGAGCCTCGGACCGTCGATCGACGTCTTCTTCTGCGATCTGTCGCGCGCCCGCCGGACGGAGCACCTCGCCGAGGTCGTGGCCCGGTCGCTCGGCGCACCCGTGCACGGCGCCCTGCCCGCGATCCTCCGGGCGGCGGGCCGAGCCCTGTGCGGCCGCGATCGCCCCGTGCTCCTCGTCCTCGACAACTTCGAGCAGCTTCTCCCGGCGGGAGTGGAGCCCCTCGCAGGGTGGCTGGCGTCGGCGCCTGCCGCGAGGCTGCTCGTCACGAGCCGGCAGCCCCTCGGGATCGGCCACGAGCGCACGATCGAGCTGGGACCTTTGCGAGTGCCTCCCCCCGGCGTGCATCCCGATCCGGCGGAGGCGGTGGACCTGTATCTCGGCAGGGTCCGGGAGGCCTGCGGCTCGTACGATCCGCAGCCCGAGGCGCTGCGCGCGATTGCCGAGATCGTCCGCCAGCTCGGCGGGGTTCCGCTCGCGATCGAGATCGCCGCTTCGCGGAGCCTCGCGACGGATCCGGAGCGCCTGCTCCCGCGGCTGTGGCGTCACGTCCAGCTCCTGCCGCGCGCGGACGGTCGCACGCGCCGCCAGATGACCATGGCCGAGGCGGTCGACTGGTCTTGGAGCCTGCTCCCCGACGTCGAGCAGCAGGCCCTGCGCCAGCTCTCCGTCTTCCGGGGCGGATTCTGCGAGGACGCGGCCCAGGCCGTCGTGCACACCGAGGGGGCCGAGTCCGCGCGAGACCTGCTCGATCTTCTCTGCCGCAAGTCCCTGCTTCGAAGAAGTCCGGGGGAGCGCTGGGAGGTGTTCGAGAGCGTGCGCGCCTTCGCAGAGCGCGAGCTGTTCTTCTCCGGCGAACGCGCCCGTACCCTCGCCCGCCACGCGCAGTACTTCGGGGGCGTCGCCCTGCGCCTGGCGTCTTTCCCCCGCGGGTTCGCGACGGCCCGGCCCGGCGACGCCCGGGACCGCGACAACCTCGTCGGAATTCTCGAGACGTGTGCGAGCTCGGGCGAGACCCTGCGCGCGCTGCAGGCGGCGGTCGCGCTCGACGTCCTGTCCGAGGGCGAGGGCCTCGCGGAGCCGGACCTGGATCCGCTGGATCGGGCTCTCGCGCGCGCCCCGGCCTCGTCGGACGAGGACCTCGCACTGGTCGGCCGGGCGCTCGCCGTGCGGGCGACGACGCTGCGCAACCTCGGACGGATGGCGGACGCGGTGCGCGATGCGCGACTTGCCCTCGCGATCGCTGCGGAGTGCGGCAATGCCCGTGCCCTGCCGGGGCTGCGCCGCGAGCTCGGCGAGGCACTCTTCGGGCTCGGCGCCTTCGCCGCAGCCCTCGGCGAATTCGAGGCCTCCCTCACCGCCGCGCGTACGATCGGCGACGCCAAGACCGAGGCGCTGCTCCTGCAGCAGCTCGGCGCGGTGCACCAGACGCTCGGCCACGCCGGCGAGGCGCGGCGGCACTACGAGGACGCGCTCGCGCTCGCAGTCCGCCTGGAGGACCCGCGCGCCGAAGTCCGGGCGGCGCTCGGCCTCGGCTCGTACGGCCTCGAGTACGGACACCTGGAGACCGCCGAGGTCTACTACCAGCACGGCCTCTCGCTCGCTCGCACGGCGAAGCTGGCTCGCAGCGAGCGTGTCGCGCTCGGCTACCTCGGCTTGCTCGGGCTGGACGCCGGCCGCCTGGACGAGGCCAGGGTGCGGCTCGACGAGTGCGCCGCGCTCGCGCGCGTGGGCGGCGACGTGCTGGTCGAAGGGCTCTTCCGCGCGGTTCGGGGCGCGGTGCGCGCCGGCACCGGCGAGATCGACGGCGCGATCGCGGAGTTCGACGCCGCCCAGCGACTTCTCGATGACAACCCGTTCTTCCTGGAGGTCGTCGCGATCTACCGCGGTCACCTGGACCTGGCGCTCGCCCGCACGGCGCGCGCCTCGGGCGACGCCTCCGCCGCCGCAGCGCACCGCGCCGCGGCCGCCGGCCGGATCGCGTCCGCAAAGACCCCCGCCGCCGGCTCCGGCGCGCTCGCGGACCGGTCGGACGACGCTCGGATTGCGATCCGCATCCTCGAGCGCGTCGTCGCGAACGGCTGAAGCGGGAAGCCCCGACGCCGGGCGTTGGCGTATTCTCCGCGCGTGGCGGCCCTCGATCTCCCCCGCGCGCTCGACGTCGCCCGGCGGGCCGCGCAGGCCGGCGGCGCCGCGGCGATGCGCCACTTCCGGACCGATCTGCGCATCGAGAAGAAGCCGGATCGCTCGCCGGTCACGGCGGCCGATCGGGAAGCGGACGCCGCGATCGTCGGCGTGATCCGCGGCGCCTTCCCCGATCACGCCATCCTCGCGGAGGAGAGCGGTGAGCACGTCGGCACCGACGAGTCCCGCTGGATCGTCGATCCGCTCGACGGCACGCGCGGCTTCACCCGGGGAGGCACGCACTGGGGACCGCTCGTCGCGCTCGAGCACGAAGGGGAGATCGTGGCGGGCGCGATGATGCTGCCCGCGAGCGGGGAAACCTTCTGGGCCGCGCGCGGCATGGGCGCCTGGAAGGACGGCGTGCGCCTGCGCGTCTCCGCGGTCGCCGAGTGGGAAGAGGCGACGATGCAGCTCGGAGAGACGCGCACCCTCGTCGGGCCTCCCGATGGCGAGGGAGTCGTCCGTCTCGCGAGGACCGCCGCGTCGACCCGCTCCTTCGGCGATCTCGCGGGCGCCGCCGCCCTGCTCGAGGGCCGCGCCGACGCCTGGCTGGAATCCGGCGTACAGGTCTGGGACGTCGCGCCTCTGCAGATCCTCGTCGAGGAGGCCGGCGGCCGGTTCACGGACTTCGCCGGCAACAGAACGATCGAGGGCGTCAAGTTCGTCGCGACCAACGGACTGCTCCACGCCCACGTGCTCGCGGCCCTCGTCTGAGTCGTGCCGCGCGTCCGTCCATCGACGCTCGCGCTGCTGTCCGCCGCGGCGGCGACCGTGCACGAAGCGGTCTGGAGCCGCCTGCTCGGCCGCGTGGTCGGGAACACCGCCTGGGGCGTCGGCCTCGCGCTCGCCGTGTTCCTCGCGGGGATGGGCGCGGGGGCGCTCGGGGCGCGGCGGCTTCTGGGCCGCGGAGCGAATCCTGCTCGCGCCTACGTCCGCGCGGAGATCGCGATCGGCGTCGGCGCCGCGATAGCCGACGCCATCTTCCTTTGGGCGGGACTTCCTTCGGCCGCGATCGGCCTGGACGCGGGCGCCCTTGCGCTCGGGGTCGACCTGCTGTGGGCGACGTTCGCCGCCGGACTCCCCGCTCTCGCCATCGGCGCGACCTATCCCTTTCTCGTCGCCGCTACCGACGGGGACGATCGGGCCGTGTCGCTCTACCGGGCGGGACTCGCCGGAGGCGTCGCCGGCGTCCTTGCGAGCGCCCTCTTGCTCGTTCCCCGCCTCGGCGTCGACGGCGCCGCCGCCATCGCTTGCTCGGCGAACCTGCTCGTCGCCGCGCTCGGCCGCTCCTCCCTCGGCGCCCAGGCCGCGCCTGCGCTGGAGCGCGCGGCTACGATCCGGGACCTGGCCCGGCCCACCCTCCTCTTCGCCGCGGCCGGCGCCCTCGGCGTCGGAGCCCAGGTCGTCTGGAACCGCGTCGTGGTTCCCTACGCGGGCGTCTCCACCTTCACCTTCTCGGCCATCGTCGCCGCGTACCTTTGCCTGCAGGCCGTCGGCATGGCGCTCGGCGCGCGTTTCGCGGCGTGGCGATCCGACCGCGCCGCGTCGCTCGCGCTCGCCCTCGCCCCCGCCGCGATCCTCTTCGCGCTCGAGCCCGCGGTCCGGCTGTCCGCCCTCGTTCCCGAGCGAGACGCCTCCACCCTCGGGTGGGTCCTGGGAAGCACCGGCGTCGTCGCCGTCGCGGTCGGGCCGGCCGCCCTGCTCCTCGGGGTCGCGCAGGCGAGGGCCCTTCGAACGCTCGACCGCCTCGGGGACGGCCTCGCCTCGGCCGCGGCGCTCGTCTCGGGAGTCGGCACGATCGCGTCCGCGTGCGTGGGGGTCGCGGCCTCGCTCGCACTCCATCCGGCACTCGGCCCTCGATGGACCGTCGCGGCGCTCGGCGGCCTCGCTGGCCTCGCGCTGGGCGTCGCGGGGCGCCGGCCAGCCGCGGCGACGGCCCTGGTCGTCTCCGGCCTTTCCGCGCTTCTCGCGCCGGGTCCGCGGTTCTTCCTCGGTCCCGAGTTCGACGACGCGAAGCTCGTGTACGCCGAGCACGGCGTGCAGGACACGGTCGCGATCCTCCACAGGGACCTCCCGGTCGAGCCGAGGATCCGCCGGCTCGTGTCGAACGGGACGTCGTACTCGGGGGATTCGCTCTACGCGCAGCGATACATGCGGCTGCTCGCGCACCTGCCGGCGCTCGCCGCGAGAAGCGAGGACCGCGCGCTCGTGATCTGCGTCGGCACGGGATCCACCGCAGCAGCCCTGACGTCGTACCGCTACCGGACCGTGGTCGCAGTCGACCTGTCGCCCTCCGTGCGCCGGACCCTCCGCTTCTTCCGCGCCGTGAACGCGCACTTCGAACGAGACCCGCGCGTACGTTTCGTGGTTGCCGACGGCGATCGATGGCTGCGCAGCGCGAGCGAACGATTCGACGTCATCACCCTGGAGCCGCCGCCTCCTCGGGCTCCGGGCGCATCCGCGCTGTATGCACGCGAGTTCTACCGGGCCGCCCGCGCGCGGCTCGCGCCCGGGGGCGTCGTCGCGCAGTGGCTGCCGTTGCACGGGCTGACCGGCTGGGAGGTCCGCGCACTCGTCGCGACTTTCCTTCAGACCTTCCCCCGGGGCGGGCTGTACCTCGCCGAGCGCAACGAGGCGATCCTGCTCTCACGCGCCGCGCGCACCTCGCCCGCCGGGCGCCTGAGCCCGAGGGTCCTGCGGGACCTCTCCCGCATCGGAATGGACGACGAAGATCCGCTGGCCGAGACGCTCGCGGCGGACGCCGCGACCTTGCAGGGTTCACTCGGAGAGGCCGCCATCGTGCGCGCGGCCTGGCCGGCTCCGGAGTTGCGCCCGCTCGCGGGACCCGCGGCGCACGACCCCCTCGACGCATGGATCGGCCGCGTCGCGCGCGCACGGAGCACTGGCGATCGGGCCACGTCCGCGCAGATCCTCCTTCCCGCCGTGGCGCCGTTCGTCCGGATCCAGGAGGGGCGCGGTTCCGAGACGGACCGCGCGCACGTCGCCGCCGCGCTGGTGCGCCTGCTGCTTCGCGATCCCGACGACCCCTACGTGGAGTACATGATCGGATATGGCGAGCACCTCGAACGACGTCTGCGGTTCGTGGCCGATCCGCTGCGCTCGCGAGCACGCGCGCTCATCGACCGCCAGCGCGCATGGGCCCGCGAGGAGATCGATGCGAATCGCTAGCGCCGCCCTGCTCCTGGGCTGCGGTCCCGCGCCCGCCGCGCGGCCCCCGCAGGCGCCGGCATTCGAGATCCGCGCCGGGAAAGCGATCGATGCCGACGCCCGTGAGAAGCGCCTTCGCAACGTCCGTCAGCTCACCGACGGGGGCGAGAATGCGGAAGCCTACTGGTCGCCGGACGGGCGCCGGCTGATCTTCCAGGCGACGCGCCCAGGCCCAGGGGGAGAAGGCGGCGGATGCGATCAGATCTACGTTCTCGACCTCGCGACCGGCGAGGAGCGCCAGGTGTCGAGCGGCGCGGGTCGCACGACCTGCGCGTACTTCGCCCAGCCCGACGCCGACGCTCTGCTGTGGAGCTCGACCCACGAGGCCTCCGCCGAGTGCCCCGCTCCGCCGGACCGATCGCGCGGCTACGTCTGGGCGCTGTACGAGTACGACGTCTACCGGGCCGCTCCCGACGGATCGGGACTGACGGCTCTCGTCCGCTCGCCGGGGTACGACGCGGAAGCGACCATGGCCTTCGACGGATCGCGGATCGTCTTCACGAGCACGCGCGACGGCGATCTCGAGATGTACACGATGGCGCCGGACGGATCGGACGTACGCCGGATCACGAGGGCGCCCGGCTACGACGGGGGCGCCTTCTTCTCACCCGACTCGAAGAGGCTCGTCTGGCGCGCGAGCCGTCCCGAAGGCCAGGACCTGGAGGACTACCGGGCGCTCCTGGCCGAGAAGCTGGTCCGGCCGACACAGCTCGAAATCTTCGTCGGGAACGCGGACGGCTCCGAACCCCGGCAGATCACGTCGAACGGTGCGGCGAACTTCTGTCCGTACTTCCTTCCCGACTCGCGCCAAGTGATCTACGCATCGAACGCGGGCGGATCGCCGCGCGAGTTCGACCTGTGGGTCGTGGACGCCGACGCGCAGCCACCCTCGGCGCCCGAGCGCATCACCTTCGCCGAGGGCTTCGACGGCTTCCCGATGTTCTCCCCCGACGGCCGCCACCTCGTGTGGGGATCCAACCGCCACGGCTCCCACGAAGGCGACACCAACCTCTTCGTTGCGGAGTGGACGGGCGCGCCTATCTCCCCGGCGCCGGAGTGATCGGTAGCTCGATGCGGGCGCCCGCCCGTTCGACCGCGATCGACACTGTCACCCCGGGCTCGAGCTCTCGCAGCATGAAGGTGTAGTCGTAGATGTTCGTGATCTCGTGCTCCCCGATGCCCACGACGACGTCGCCCGCACGCAAGCCGGCGCGCTCGGAGGGCGAGCCCGGCCTGACCGCCGAGAGGCGGACGCCGCGCACCTGCGCTCCGTAGTCCGGAACGGTCCCGAGCGAGACCCGGAATCCGCCACGGCGCGCCTCGGAGTGGCGCTCGGGGGGCCGCTGGAAATCGGGACTGCGCCGCAGGGCCGCTACTTCCCCCACGAAGCGAAGTGCGAAAGTAGCGACCCTGCGCATCCCCTCGGCGTCGATGAGGTCCGCGTCGTCTTCCGGCCGGTGGTACTCGTCGTGCACGCCTGTGAAGAGATTCGCCACCGGGATCCCGGCCGCGTAGAAGGACGTGTGATCGCTGGCGCCGAAACCGTCAGCCGTGGTGTCGATGCGAAGGTCCAGCCCCTCGGCTGCCCGCAGGAGGATCGGCATCCACGCCGAGGACGTCTCAGCGCCCTCCAGCACGAGCCGGTCGCCGCGCATCCGCCCCACCATGTCCGCGTTGAGCATCGCGACGATCGTGGACAGCCCCGCGGAACGGTCCTCCAGGAAGTGGCGGGAACCGAGCACCCCCAGCTCCTCCGCGCCGAAGAACGCGAAGGCGATCGTCCGCGGTGGCGGGCGCCCTGCGAGCTGCCGCGCCAGCTCCAGAACGAGCGAGGTCCCCGAGGCATTGTCGTCCGCGCCGTTGTGGATCTCCGCGCTCCCAGGCGCCCGCGAGCTCGTCGTCCCGCCGTGGCCGAGGTGGTCGTGGTGCGCGCCGACCACCAGCGCCTCCGCCCGTAGCCGTGCATCGGCCCCGCGCAGGACCCCGATCACGTTGTACGCCGTGGCACGGACGGGCCGCAGGCCCACGCGAACCGACACGGTCTGGCCCTCGATCGTCCCCGGATCGCGATCGCCGTGGACGACAATCGCTGGCAGCCCCATGTCGACGATCGCGCCCGACACCGCGTCGTGGCCTGCCGCGCCGACGAGCACGACCGCGATCGCCCCGCGCTCGCGCGCCGTCCGGATCTTGTACCTATCGTCGCCGAAGTCCGCGATCGGGGCGTGCGGATCGTCCGACGGCGGCGCGCCCCGCCGGACGACGACGACCTTTCCCGTCACGTCCTTGCCCGCGTAATCGTCACGCCCGAGCGCGGGCGCGACGACGCCGAACTCCACGAAGACCGCGGCGCCCGTCGCATCCCCGCTCCCACTTCCAGGAGCTGGCTCGAACCCGTCGCCGAGTTGCAGGGCCGCGCCGCCGATCGACGCGGACGTCTCCGCCGCGACCGTCTCGCTGGCAACCGTGACCTCGAACACCTGCCGGTACCCGGCGCTCCCGCCCGGCTCGAGCCCGATCTCGCGGAGCCGCGCCTCGAGCCATTCGACCGTCGCCAGCGCTCCCGGAGTCCCGGTGCCGCGGCCCTCACGCGCATCGTCCGCGAGCCACCGGACGTCGGCGATCATCCGGTCCGCCGCATCCCGGCCGAGCGGCGGTGGCTGGACCGGATGGGGCGCGCGCGGCGGCTCCGAGGCCGATCCGCAAGAGGAGAGGATCCCGACCGCGGCGATCCCGATCCACCGGCGTATACCCGCTGCGGGGTAGGATCCGACCTCCACGACGAACCCGGCTAGTTCAGCATCGAGCGCAGCCGGCTCATCATCCGGGTCGCGCGCGCGTCGCGCGGCTCGATGGAGATCGCCGACTGGAACTCCTGGATCGCGCGCGAGATCATCCCCTTCGAGGCCCATATCCGGCCGAGGTTCAGGTAGGGGAAGTGCCGCGGCTCGTAGCGGGGCGCCTGTTTCGCCCGCTCGAGCCAGGGGATCGCCTCGTCGATCTCGCCCTTCTGGATCAGGTATGCGCCGATGTCGTTGTAGGGGTTGCCGAAGTCCGGGTCTATCGAGATGGCCTGGTGGCACTGGTCGATCGCGGCGTCGATGTCGCCGCGCATGCTCATCGTCCAGCCGAGGTACGTGTGCGCCTCCGCCGTCGGATGCAGGTCGAGGCTCTCGCGGTAGAGCGCTTCGGCCTCGTCGAGCTCACCGAGCACCTGGAGCCGGACCGCCTTCTCCCACAGCTCGGTGGCGCGGTCCCGGAAATCGTCTTGCCCCACGGCCACAAGGATACGGGGAATCGGAATCCGCGCCAGGACCCTACGCCGGGCCGTGGAAAACCCAGGGAATCGCGAATCCGAAGGCGGCCCCGAGCACGGCGCCCGTACCGACGTCCGTCGCCCAGTGGCGGTCTGCTGCGATGCGCAGCCACCCGACCGCCGCAGCGAGGGGAAGCCCGATGGCGAGGATCCACGGCGCGGTCTTGCGACGCCGCAGGGAGGCGATCGTCGCGCACGCGACGACCGTCGAGAAAGTCAGGGCTGTGTGCCCCGAGAAGAACGACAGGTTGTCGTCGTCGCCCCGTGCCTCGCCCGCGGTCGCGTAGGGGCGCTGGCGTCCCACGGCGAGCTTGACGACGCCATTGAGGAACATCGCGGCGGAGACGGCCTCGGCGACGAGCAGCAGATCGATCGGGATCTCGTCGGTTTCGTCCTCCTGCCAGGCCCCGAGCGCGAGGACGCCGAGCGCTGCGACCGGCACGATGGCGGCCGCCATCACGTCGCTGATGGGCGCCGCGTCCGAGGGATCGGACCAGACGAGCCCCTCGCGGATGGGCGAGTCCAATCCGTTGCCGCCGCACCATCGGCAGCGTGTCGGCGCCAGGTCCTCCTGCACGATCCGACCCACGGCGAGAGACCCGAGCAGCCCCGCGGTCAGTGCGACGTCCAGCTCGAGTCGTGCACGGACCGGCTCGGCGGACGCCGGCGCCGGCGCTGCGAGCGCGAACGCGGCGAACGCGGCGGCAACCCGCCCCACGCGCGCAAGGTAGCATGGCCGCCGTGAGCGAACCGGCGAAGCCTCCTTCGTTCGCCGAGGCGCTGCGCGTGTGGGCGCGGATCGGCCTTCTCGGCTTCGGCGGACCCGCTGGACAGATCGCGCTCATGCACAAGGAGCTCGTCGAGCGACGCCGCTGGATCTCGGAGGGCCGCTTCCTGCACGCGCTGTCGTACTGCACGCTCCTTCCCGGCCCCGAGGCGCAACAGCTCGCGACCTACATCGGCTGGCTGCTGCACGGGACCCCGGGTGGCCTCGCCGCCGGGACGCTCTTCGTCCTGCCCGGGTTCTTGGTCGTCCTCGCGCTCTCGATCCTCTACGCGCTGCACGGGGATCTGCCGGCGGCGCAGGCGGCGCTCTTCGGGCTGAAAGCGGCCGTGCTCGCCATCGTCGTCGAGGCGCTCCTGCGCGTCGGCAAGAGGGCGCTTCGGAGTCCGTTCCTCGTCGGCCTCGCCGCCGCCGCGTTCGCGTCCCTCTTCCTCTTCTCCGTTCCCTTCCCGGTCGTGGTGCTCGGTGCGGCGGTCTGCGGCTTCGTCGCCGCGCGCGTCAGCCCGACCGCCCTCGGTCCGGCGGCGGCCGAGCGTGAGGCCGCGGACGCCGGCGCCGTCGTCGACGCCATGGCCGCGCGCGGAGAGCTGGGCCACACGCGCCCCTCGCTCGCGCGGGCCGCCCGGGTCCTCGCGGTCGGGGTCGTCCTGTGGGCGGCGCCGATCGCGGCGGTCGCCGCCCACTTCGGCACCGATTCCGTCTTCTTCGCCGAAGGCGTCTTCTTCTCGAAGGCGGCGGTCGTCACCTTCGGGGGCGCCTACGCAGTCCTCGCGTACGTCGCACAGCAGGCCGTGGAGGTCTTCGGGTGGCTCGCGCCGGGCGAGATGATCGACGGCCTGGGCCTCGCCGAGACCACGCCCGGCCCCCTCATCCTCGTCCTCGAGTTCGTCGGGTTCCAGGGTGCCCACAGGCACCCGCAGGGCCTCGCCCCCGTCGCCGCCGGGATCCTCGGCGCCACCCTGACCACCTGGGTGACCTTCGTCCCGTGCTTCATCTGGATCTTCCTGGGCGCCCCCTGGATCGAGTCGCTGCGCCGCAACGCCTCGCTGCGCGCTGCCCTCTCCGGCATCACCGCCGCCGTCGTCGGCGTGATCGCGAATCTCACGGTCTACTTCGCCCTCCACGTCGCCTTCCGCGAAGCCGCCGTGCGCGAGGTCGGTCCCCTGCGGATCCTCGTTCCCACTCTCTCGACCGTCGACGTCGCCGCGATCGCCCTGTCCTGCGCCGCCGCCGTGGCGATGATCCGATTCCGCCTCTCGATGCCGATCGCGATCGCGGCATCCGCGGCGATCGGCGCCGCGTGGACGCTCGGAATGGGCTAGCTCGCGGGGCCACTGGAAATGGGCGGCAGATCAGCGAAGAACTGCGCCACGTTGAAGTTGGCGATGAGACGGGCGAGTCCGACGGGAGTCTGCCCAGCGTCGTCCCTGTGAAATGGGTCGGCTCCCCGCTCGCGCAGCAACACGATCAGATCCCCTCGGCCTCGCGAGTTGAACACAGCCACGAACAACGGCGTGTTCCCGAACTTGTCGACGGGGTCCACCTTCGCGCCATGATCGAGAAGCAATCGCGCAGCAGCGAGCGAACCCTCCTGTACTGCCAGGTGCAACGGCGTGAACCCGAGCCGATCGCCCGTGTTCGGGTCGTCGCCAGCACTCAGCCTCAGCTCGACGTCCGCAACATCGTCCTTCATCGCCGAATAGTGCAGCGGGAGTCGTCCATCTCGGTCCAGAGCGGTCATCGCGGTCTCTCGAATTCTTCGGACATTGGCGGCAGTCCACGCCCAGCGCAATGGGACACTTCCCGAGAACGTAGGTAGCTCGTGCGCCGGATCCGACGTGCCCTTGCCGTCGCGACCGCTCTCTACTTGCTCGGCTCGGCGGCTGGCGGAGCCGTCCTCGTCGAAGGCGCGCTGCGGCCGCCGCGGCGCTCGCCGGGGGCGGCTGCGGACCTCGGCGCGCGAGTGAGCGCGGTCGAGATCGCGGCCGCCGACGGCGTGCGCCTGCGCGGCTGGCTGGCGACGCCGGCTTCGCCGTCGCCCGACGTGTTCATCGTGCTTCACGGCGTCGGCGATTCGCGCGGCGGAATGGTCGGCTTCGCGCGCGCCCTGTGCGCGCGTGGGCGGGTCGTCCTCTTGCCGGACGCACGTGCCCACGGCCAGAGCGGGGGCGAGCTGGCCACCTACGGCGTCCTCGAGGCCGACGACGTCCGCCGCTGGGCTCAGTGGCTCCTCGCGCGGGGTGCGGGCCGAGTCTTCGGCCTCGGCGAGTCGATGGGCGCGGCGATCCTCCTGCAGTCGCTCGGCCGAGGCGCGCCCCTGAGCGCCGTGGTCGCCGAGTCGTCCTTCGCCAGCTTCCGCGAGATCGCGTTCGAACGGGTGGGGCAGGCGGTGGGCGCGGGGCCCTGGCTCGGCCGGACGGTGCTCCGGCCCCTCGTCGAAGCGGGCATCGCGTGGGCCCGGCTCGTCCACGGCATCGACCTTGCGTCGGCCTCGCCGGAAGACGCCGTCGCCCGCTCGCAGGTCCCCGTGCTCCTCGTCCACGGAATCGACGACACGAACATCCCACCGCGCCACTCGCGGCGGATCCGCGCACGGGGCGATCGGGCCAGGCTCTGGCTCGTTCCGGGCGCCGGCCACTGCGGCGCGATGGGGAAGGATCCCGACGCGTTCGTGCGCCGGGTGCTGGAGTTCGTAGGCTAGAAATCCCCGAAGTCGCCGCCGTCGAAGTCCCCGCCGTCCCAGCCGCCGTCGCCGCCGCCGTCGCCACCGCCGGGGTCGCCGCCGTCGCCCACGTCGCCGACGTCGCCGCCCGGTTCCCCGGAGTCGTCGAAGCCGCCCGCCCCGTCCGAGGCGTGGCCGAGCGAATCGCCGTGCTCGTTCACCACGACCACGTCGGGCGTCATGCTCATCGAGAAGAGCGAGCCCCACATCATCATGGTGAGCATCCCGTCGAGGGGGTGCGGGTAGTGGTGGGCGTACGGGTCGTAGCGCGGGTCCGTAGGCGCCGGTGCCGGCGCCCTTCGCGGACGCTTCGAGGGCTTCTCGACGCGTGCCTCGGCAGAACGGATCTCCGTGCGGGCCTCGGGCATCGAGCTGCGGATCGCCTCGCACACCCGCGCGACGAACGACTCGAACTGACGGCGGTGCGCCTCCAGCAGCAGCGGATCCCGCGTCAAGGGCTCCACGCGCGCGCGGTAGGCGTCGGCATCCTCGCCCTTTCGCGGCTCGAGGTCCTTGATCCGTCCGGAGATGACGATCCGCCCCGCCGGCTCTCCGACCGGGTACTCCGTGCGGGCGACGACCTCGACGACCGTGTGCAACCCCGCCTCCTCGTGCTCGGCGGCCAGCCGGAGCAGGTCGAAGCCGGCGCCGAAGACGGACGCGCTGTCGTGGAACGCGACGAAGAGGTCGCCGAGGTCGTCCGGCCGCCCCTCCTTGTCCTGGAAGATCACGTGATCGTCGATGACCAGGCTGATCGCGTTCGTGATCCCGAGCTTGCGCAGCGCCGTGTTCGCGGCGTCGACGACGGCCGTCGCCTCGAGCGCCGACCGCAGTTGCCGCGTGTCGAGGTCCGCGCCTGCACCGAGCGAACGCTTGAGCTTGTCCCACAGGTTCGGGCGCCGGAGGATCCGCTCGCCACTCACGAAGAGATCGATCGTACCGTGGAGCTTCATCGTGCGGGCAGCGTAGTCCTCAGGGACGGGAGTGCAAGGCCGCGCCTATCCCGGATTATTCATGAACTCGCGTAGCGAAACCAGCGAGACGGCGAGGGGAGGCGTGAATTCGCGGAGCGGATTCACGCACCCTGCCAAGATCCGCGCGTCCCGGAGGTTCCCCACCGCAGGCGTACTGGATGTACGTCGAGGATGGGGAACCGAGGAAACGCGCGGAGATTGCGTCGTATCGCTGGTTGCAGTAGCGAGGTTCATGAATAATCCGGGATGGGTATCCTCCCGCGGGTGACGCGCCTCGCAGTCTGGATCGTGGTCCTGCTGCCCGCCGGGGCAGAGGCCGAGGGCCGCCTCGCTTCTTTCGGGCGAGGACGCCTCCTTCACGACCTGACGGAGGATCCCGACCCGGCCGAACGCGAGCGCGCCGCTCGCGCCATCGGACGCGACGGCTCGGTGCATGCCGCCGCGCCGCTCGCAGATCGGCTCGCCTCCGAGCCCGACGGACGCGTCCGGACCGCCATCGCCGACGCGCTGGGCGCGATCGGAGATCGCGGCGCCGTCCCCGCGCTCGTCCATCTGCTGAATCGCAGCGGGGATCCGTCGCGGGTCGCCGCCGCGCGGGCGCTCGGCCGGATCGGGGATCCGCAGGCGCTCGGCGCGCTGGCGGACGCCGCCATGGATCGTCAGGCGGGCGAAGAGGCGGTCCTCGCTTTCGCGCGCATCGGCGGCGAGGCCCTTGGGCGCGCCCTCGCCCTCCTGCGCGACCCGGAGCGAGCCGTCGCCGCGGCTCGGATCCTCGGCGCGATCGGCGATCCCCGGGCCGTCACGCCGCTATTGGCGCTGCTGGGCGGCGAGCGCGGCGACGTGCGCGCCGAGGCGCTGCGTGCCCTGGGAGCGATCGGCGACCCGCGCGCATTGCCCGCCGTCGATCGAGGGCGCCGCGACGGCGACGTCCGCGTGAGGCAGGCTGCAGATCTCGCGCGGGACGCAATCCTCCCCCCGGCCGAACCCGTCCTGGGGGCGTCGCGCGACCTGCTCGCCCTATCGGCGTCCTCCCGCGCGCTCGCCGCGGCATCGATCGTGGCGGCCGGCGACCTCGCGCGGACGCCCGAGCTCGTCCGCCTCGCGTCGCGGCGCGGCGCCGCCCGGCGCGACGCGCTGCGCGCACTGGCGCTTCTCTTCCATCCGCGCCCCGGGCTCGGACACGGCCCCCGGGCGGGCAACGACGTCCACGGCCTCGCGAAGCAGGCGCTCGGATCGCGCGACGACGCGCTCGTCGCCGGCGGCGCCCTCTTGGCCGGCGCCGTCGGGTTCCAGACGGCGAACCTTGCCCGGATCCTGGGCGACGGTCGCCGCTCCCCCTGGGTCCGACGCGCAGCGGCCCTCGCGCTCGGACGGCTCCGCGACGCGGAGGCCCTCCGAAAAGCCGCGGACCGGGAGCGCGATCCTGCCCTGCGTTCGGCAATTGCAAGGGCCCTCGGAGAGACCGGCAACCCGCGCGCAATTCCCGCGCTCGCGCGGATGCTCCGGCGGGGCGACGACGCGTCCGCGTCCGCGGCGTCCGCCCTCGCGACGTTCGGTGACCCGTCGTCTCTTCCCGATCTCAGGGCCGATCTTAGGGCCGATCTCAGGGCCGATCTCCGGGCCGCGCTCCAGGCGACCGATCCGGTCCTTCGCGCCGCCGCCGCCGCAGCCCTCGCCAGGCGCGGCGATCGCCCGAGCCGCGCACGCCGCAGATTCCTCGTCGACGAGGATCCGGCGCCGATGGTCCGGCGGGCCGCGGCCCTGGGCGTCGCGCCCGCCGCGCGCGGGGAGTCCGTGCTCTGGTGGCGCAGCGGCACCCCCGCCGCCGGCCGACGCGTCGTCGTCGAGACGCCCGACGGCCGCGTCTTCGTCGAGTGGACGGACGCGGAAGGCGACGTGGTGATGTTCGATCTGCCGCTCGGGATGGCGCGGCTGACGCTCGGCGCCGCCGAAGGAGAAGCGGTGCCGACGAGGTAGCGCTAGTTCCCCAGGTTGAAGCCGTGCATCCACTCCCACGCCGTCGCCCGGATGCCGTACGCACCCTCGTCGATGTAGTGGGCCGAGCCCTCGACCATCTCGAAGCGCGTCTCGTAGCCGAACCAGTCGGCCCACGCGTTCGCCTCCGCCTCGACGGGGACGCCGTAGTCGTAGTTCGGGTCCTGGTCGCCGCACGCGTAGAACATGCGGATCTTGTGGCCGTCCCACGCCTCGAGGTTGTCGCGCGCGAAGTTGCCGCCCGTCCCGGGGAAGACCATCGTCCCCGCGAGCGTCGCCTGGTTCTCGGACCCGACGATGACCACGATGTTCCCGCCCGCGCTCCAGCCCGCCCAGTAGTAGCGCGCCCGATCGACGTTGTACTCGTCCTCGAGGATCGGGACGCTCTCGTTGATCTTGTCCACGATCGCCGGGATGTCGTTGTACTCGTGCAGGTCGACGAGGATCACCGCGTCGTCGTCCGCCACCGCGCGCCACTGGTCGATGGTCTCGTTGAAGAGCCAGATCGCCGGGGAGGCCAGCGTCTCCGGATCGTAGGACGTCGGCACGTAGATCTCGGCACCCAGCGGCGTCATTCCCGTTGCGCCGGGCGCGATGTCGCCGCCGGCTCCACCCGAGGGGTTGACGTTCGTGATCCCGTCTCCCGTCGAGGTGTCGGAACCGGTGCCCGTGTCCGAATCGGTGTCGGCGTCCGTGTCGGCATCGGAATCCGTGTCGACGTCCGAGTCGGCGCCATCGCCGACGACGTCCGTGTCCGAGTCGGCGTCCCCACCCCCGCCGGACCCCGCGTCGGCGACGCATCCGGTCAAGAGGAGCGCCGCGAGGCCGATCTTCCGAGTCATGGGCCCCGATCCAACGTGGAATGCCTCTTACGGTCAACCTACACCGAGCGACGTGGCCGGACCCCGAACGATGCCGTACACTTCGCACGTGCGGATCGCGCTTGCCCTGCCGCTGATCGCCTCCGCGTGCGCGACGCCGGGCGACGAGCTGTGGGCCGGCTGGAGCACCTACAGGACGACGATCGGCGGTTACGAGTACCGCTACCTCTCCCCGCCCTTCGACGACGTGGGCGACGTCCCGGACGGCGAGTCGCACATCCAGATCGACTCCGCCCACGACGACGAGGTCCCCGTGGGCCTCCCGCGCCTGCCGCCGAGCCTCGAGGTCTGGACGTCGCCGCGCGCCGCAGGGGACACGTACGCCTGCGCGGCCGCGGCCGTCGCCGCCCACATCCCCTCCGACCTCGCCGCGGTGCCCTGGGTGCCGGAATGCGCCGAGGGGGCGGCGGTGTGCCCGCTCCCGCCGCCGGTCGAGGAGGAGACGGCGGGGGGCCTCGTCGGCCACCAGCTCTACCTGCGCGACAAGTACCTGCGGCACTACCGGTACCTGTGCCTCGCGCTCCCCGCCAGCAACGTCGAGGTCCGGATCGACATGAACGACGAGCCGGTGACGCGTGACCTCGAGGACCTGATCGACTCCTTCGCCTCCAACCCGTGAGACAGGGCGCGCGGATCGCCGTCCTCGTGCTGTGCGCGATCGAGATCGCGATCGCGCTGCCCGTCGTGAGCAGCGGCCAGACGCCCTCGGGCGACCCCGACGCGCAGCGTCGTTGCAAGCTCGTGCGCCGCGAGGACGGCAAGCTCGTCAAGCGCTGCAAGCGGATCGCCCCCGAGGGCGCGCCTCCCCCCGCGGCGCCGACGCCTCCCTCGCAGCCGCCGCCCATGCTCGCGCCCGTTCCGCCTTCCGAGCCGCCTCCGATGTTCGCGCCCGTGCCGCCGAGCGAGCAGCCGTTCCGACTCCCCGGGACCGAGCCCGAGCCGCCCGTCCCCGCACCCGCACCCGCGCCCGCGCCCGCGACGACGCAGCCGCAAGCTCCGACTCCGGCACCGGCGCCCGGGCCGGTCGACTCCCTCGCTGCCGCGAACGCGCCGCCCGAGGCAGCGCCTCCCCGACGCCGACGACGCCGGCGCCGACGCGTCTGCAAGAACTTCACGCTCGAAGACGGGTCGGTCGTCCGCCGCTGCAAGCGTCTGCGCCGCAGGAGAAGGCCCGAAGGCGCCGAGATCGCGCTGCCGGTGCCGATCGAGGACCCGGGACACGTCGGAGAGGGCTCGCGCTTCCAGGGGGCCTGGCGCCTCTACTTCCTGACGGACTTCCACGACGAGGGGACCACCCAGGCATTCGATCTCTCGATCTTCCCGCTGCACGACGAGCTGCGCCTCGGCGTGACCGGCGAGGTCGGCTTCCGCGACATCGAGCAGGAGGGCGACGTCCTCGCCCGGTTCTACGGACAGGCGGGCTACCAGCACCCGGGCCGCGTGACGCCGTTCATCGTCGCCAACATCGGCGGCGGCGTGATCGCGTACGAGCGTTTCGGGATCAACCTCTGGACCGGGATCTTCTCCTTCGGGATCGACGGCGGCGCGGAGCTTCGCATCGGCGGGCACGTCATGCTCGGCGCGTCGATCGGCCTGATGCGCATGCTCTTCCACGACGCGCAGTACGACACCTTCACGCTGCGAGTCTCGCTGGGCTTTTGACCGTTCACCCGTCGTGTATCATGCCGGCCCGATGCCGGACGAACGGCGAAAGCCCGATCCCGTAGCCGACGACGCGCCCTTCGAGAAGGTGGTCGAGCGTCTCGAGGCGATCGTCCTGGACCTCGAGAAGGGCGACCTGCCGCTCGAGGAGTCCCTGAAGGTCTTCGAGGAAGGCGTCCGTCTCTCGAAGCTGGGAGGCAAGCGGCTCGACGACGCCGAGGCGAAGATCGAGGAGCTCCTCTCCGCCGACGAGACCGCGGATCTCCCGCCCTCGAAGCCCTCCGGAAAGAAAGGCTGACCCCATGACGCTGCGCGCAACGCTCCTCGTATTTCTTTCGCTGGGCCTCGGCGCCTGCGGGGACAGTTCCTCGGACGGCGGCGGTGACGCCGATGCGGATGCCGACACCGACGCCGATACGGATGCCGACACCGACGCCGACGGCGATTGCGCCCCCAGCTGCGGCGCCGAGGCGGACCGCTGCGGCGGAGAGCCCGCGGGCTGCATCGCCGAGTGCGAGGCGAGCACGATGGTCGATTTCGCCACCTGGGCCGACTGCCTCGCAGGCCTCAATCCCCCCTGCGGGGACTTCGACAAGACTTGCTGCATCCAGGCAATCACCTGCCGCGGCTGCTGGGAAGAGCCGTGTAGCTGATCAGACATGCCTCGCGCGCTCTTCATTCTCGCACTGCCCTTCGCGGGCTGCGGCCAGGAGTCTCCCGCGCCCACCGTGTACCCCGCACTTCCCGGCGCGCCGTTCGGCGTGCCCGGCCTGACCGCGCTACCGTTTCCGACGGCTGCGCCCGTTGCGCCCGCGCCCGGCGCCTGCGTCGTCGGACGCTGGAGGGCGAACGACTTCCTGCAGATGGTGCGTCGGAGCATGGGGCGTCAGCTCCCGGGCGGCGCGAACGTCACGCGCGCATCGGGCACGATCGATCTCGAGTTCCGCGCGCCGGACGCGACGGGCGGAGGCCAGCTCGTCGTGACCGCCGCGGAGCTCGTTCATCGCGCCGTCATCCGGGAGCACGGCATCACCGCGACCGCCACACACACGCTGACGGGCGCGGCGACCATCCCCTACCGCCCGCTCGGGCCCGACATCGTGGAGGTCAGCGACACCGCCGAGAACCAGCTTCGCGCGCGCGTCTCCGTCCGGACCAGCATCGGCATCGGAGGCGCCCAGGGCGGGGGCGAACGCCTCGACCTCTCGGGGACGTACGTCCACGAGTGCTCGCCCCTCCAGGTCCGCTTCTGGGAGCGAGCCCCCGACGGCCAGCGCCGCGGTGACCCGCTCGTGCTCGACCGGCTGCCTTGAGGACACGACGATGCGCATGCAGATGGACGTGCAAGGCGACGGACCGACCCTCATCCTGGTCGGAGGGGGACTGACCGGCGCCCTGTCGTGGGTTCCCCACCAGGAGCGGCTGAAGTCGACTCGGCGCGTCGGGCGTGCGCAGCCCCTGGCCGTGCAGTACGGCCTCGAGAACCGCGCGCTGCCCGACGGCTACTCCGTCGAGATGGAGAGCGCCGCGCTCGGCGCCGCCATCGACGCCCTGGATCCGGGCCAGGCCTTGGACGTCGTCGCCTGGTCCTACGGAGGCGCGATCACGCTGGACTGGGCTCTCGACCACCCGGATCGCGTGCGGACCCTGACGTTGATCGAGCCGCCCGCGTTCTGGGTGCTGCAGGCGACCGGCATGGAGGACGCCGATTCGCGCCGCGAGTCGGATGAGGTCCGCGCCGGATACGCCGGGATGACGCGAGACGTGACCGAGGAGCAGCTCGCGACCTTCGTGCGCCAGGCAGGGCTGTGCCCGCCGGACAGGTCCCCGCAGGAGCTCCCCGCCTGGCCCGAGTGGGTCCGGCACCGCCGATCGCTGCGGACGGGCGCCGCGCCGTGGGCGCACACGGACTCGGCAGCGCGCCTGCGCGCCTTCGACCGGCCGGTACTCCTCTTCAAGGGAACGGGCTCCGCGCACTTCCTGCACCGGATCATCGACGCCCTGGGATCGACGTTGCCACGCGCCGAGGTCGTCGAGCTCCCCGGCGGACACGCGCCGCAGATCGTCGCGATGGAAGACTTCCTCGCGAGACTCGCGGCCTTCCAGGCGGCGGCCAGGTGACCGGTCACCGGAATCGGAGCGCGTGCGCGTCGATCCGGTGGAGCACCGTGAACTGCTCGGGCGCGACCTCGCGAAGGAGCGCGTCGTGGTCCGCGTCGAAGCGCGCGACCTCCTGCGGCGACATCGAGGCCCCGACCCCGCGGCTGGCGCGAATCCGCCCTCGCCATGCTTCGCGCGTGAAGGCGATCGG
>Ga0247727_10003795_pt1 | contig 32993 bp, 26 predicted proteins | sample WisWelCaveWW1625_FD_202498 | JGI IMG/M metagenome (GOLD analysis project Ga0247727, IMG submission 202498) | Biofilm microbial communities from Wishing Well Cave, Virginia, United States - WW16-25 | ecosystem: Environmental > Aquatic > Deep subsurface > Groundwater > Cave microbial mat | place...
CGTTTGGGTAGCCACCGTTGGTCCCACCGTTCGCACGACCGCCGTTCGCGTAGCCCTCGTTCGTGCCGCCGTTCGAGCCGCCGTTGGTACGGCCCCCGTTGGTCCCGCCGTTCGTGTGACCGCCATTCGAGCCGCCGTTGGTACGGCCCCCGTTGGTCCCGCCGTTCGCGTGACCACCATTCGAGCCGCCATTCGCGCGACCACGGTTGGTCCCGCCGTTCGCGTGACCACCATTCGAGCCGCCATTGCTACGGCCACCGTTCGTCCCGCCATTCGCGTGACCACCGGTGGCCCCACCGTTTGCAGGACCGCCGTTCGCGTAGCCCCCGTTCGAGCCGCCGTTGGCCCCACCATTCGCGTGGCCCCCGTTCGACCCGCCGTTGGCCCCGCCGTTCGCGTCACCACCGTTCGCGTACCCGCCGTTGGCCTCGCCACCATTGGCGTAGCCGCCGTTTGGCTCGCCGCCGTAGCCGCCGTTCGGCTCGTCGCTGTAGCCACCGTTGACGGGTGGGTCGGGGTACACGACCTCCGGTCGCTGGTACCTCCACCAGCGCTCGCCCGGCTGGGACGGATCCACCCGGTCATCCGGGTGGATCAGGGCCTGGCTAGGAGGGCTGAGGGAGATCGACACCGGACTCGGCGATCACGTTCGCAGGGTCGAGCGGTTCACGAGGGCGATGCCGAAGGGCTCGACGCCGGCGAGCTCGAGCCGGTCCGCAGCCAGCTGCGCATCGTTCTTGTTCACGTGTCCGATCTCGATCGCCCACAGCACGTGGCGCGTCGACCAGGCGATGATCGTCGCGTTGGGGTCATCGAGCAGGCCGGGCCCGGCGATCACGGTGATGTCGATCTCGCTCCTCGCCAGCGCATCGAGCAGCGGGGGGAGGCCGTCGAGCGACAGCTCGGCGTGATCCGCGCCGGGCGGCACGATGTAGAGGTTCTCGATGTCGCGCTTTCCCAGTCGCGGGCGGACGTCGCCCTCGAGACGGCCGTTCTGGGCGTCGTCGAGCAGGTCGGGGAACGTGGCGATCGTCGTGAGCGTCGTTCCCCCGCCGGCGGACGGCGACAGAGGCGCCGCGGGCGGCGGCTCGGATCCGTTGGTGGCCGGCGCACCCTCGGGAAGGTCCGGGTCGATGTCGTGCAGGAACCACTCCTGCCGCGGGACCGTGCCTACCAGCGCCACTTGCACGCCCAGGCCTGCCAGCGCGGCGGCGAAGTTGGCCGCCACGGCGTCCTGCGTGGTCTCCGCTGGGCTCGTGACCATGATCGCCCGCGGGAGTCGGTCGGTGGAGATGCTGGTGGCCGCCAGGGAGCGGAACGCGAGCTCCCAGCTCGAGCCCGGTGGTGCGAGCGAGCGATGGAGACGCCTGGGCATGTGCGGGATCGTCGCCAGCACGCCGGCTCGGAGCGCGCCGGGAGCGGCGCGGGCCTCGGTGATGGTGGAGTCGGCCTTGTCGAGGATCACGGGGATGGCGACGGCCAGCGCCAGGCCGATCGCGAGGATCTCGAGCAGCGGGACCAGCGGGGAGGGCGGGGGCGGCGTGATCTTGGCCGTCGAACGGCGCTGGACGATGGTGGTGAAGGTGCCCGGCGCGGTTTGTCCGACTGCGGATGTCGAGTAGCCCACGAAACGACGCAGGATCTCGTTGATCACCGCGTTGCGCTCGTAGAGCAGCAGACCCGTCTCGATCGACGTGGACCCCACGGTGGTCACGGCGCTGCCGTCGGGTACGACGGCGGGGAGCGCCACTCCCTCGCGCCGCAGCTCCGCCTCGATCTCCCGCTGGCGATCGGTGAGGCTTCCGATGACCTGGATCTGGATGTCACGCTCCTCGGCGGCCGCCTCGAGCACGGACTGCCGTCGCCCTGACTGGTACGCCCGGATGTAGTTCTCGAGGAGCTCCGCTGCCAGGTCGGGCTCGGGGGCCTCCACCGAGAGGGTCATGATGCTGCGATTGTCGCTCTGCTTGGCGTTGAACTTGACGTCGTTGTCCTTGGCGGGATCGAGGTCGGCGTCCTCGAGGGCGTCGTCGGTGGTGTCGCTGTCGAGGGCGAGCTCCGTCTGGCCCTGCAGCAGGACGGGCGGAACGTTCACCGGGGCCTCGTTTGTCTCGCTGTCGCGCGACGGGATCAGGACGTCGGCGCTGGTCGTGTACCGGGCGGGCGGACGCACCACGTCGCGGCGCACGAGGTAGATCGCCATCACCACCGGTATCAGGGCGAGCACGAGGAGCGCGACCGGCCAGTGCCGGCGAAGCGACGCTCTGACATCCCTGAACTCCACGCGCGTGCTCCCCCTCCGGATGCGGTAACGCTTCCTGCCCGCGAATCGCCCGTTCGCAACCTGCGATCCTGTGGCGGGAACCTTAGACCATCTGCCCCCCAGAAGGCACCGTCAGGGTCTGCCGATCTCGTGCCAATGCGGCTGTTTCGGGCGAATGGGAGATGTGCCCACCTAACCGGCGAGAAGGGTCTGAATGCCGCGCAAAGGATGTCTCGGCAGTCGGCCAGGGGCCGCCGGTGAACCGCGGGTGGCATACTTCTCGCCAATGCCGGGGACGAAGGCCACTCGAGCTACGGGCGGTCACGACCCGATCGCCCCCGATGACGCGGCTCGCGTCGAGGCCCAGCACTGGCGCGACCTGGCGGTGGCCCGAGAGGCCACCCTGCGCTCCCTCACCCGGCGCCCGGTCGTCCGCCTCGCGCTGGGGATCGACCGCCGGCTCGCGCCCCTGGGGCGTCGCTGCCGGAGTTGGTGGTCCCGGGTCCATGGCGCGGTGGATCGCACCATGCTCACCGTCGCGGCGATCACGGCCCGACCCACCCGGAACCGGCGCCGCGCCGCGCTGGCCCGCCAGATCGACCAGCTCCGTACGGTGCCGGTTGGTCCGACGGTCTCCGTGATCACGGTCGCGCCCTGGGTGGGCGGCGAGTGGCCCACCGCGGCCGGCGCGTCACCCGAGGTGGTCGCCGGGGCCGGTCGGTCGCGGCTCGCGGCGCTCGCGACCGCGGCCTCCACGGCGACGGGTGACGTGCTGTGCTTCGTGCCCGACTCCGTCACCAGTCCCGCGCCCGGCTGGCTCGAGCGGCTCACGGCCACGATCCGTGGCGACGCGGTGGCCGCCACGCCGACGCTCCTCCACCCCGATCGACGGCGTGGCCGGGCCACAGAGCACGACCTGCTCGTGCGCACAGAGGGGTTCTCGGTCGAGCTCGACCCCTCGGGCGCGCCGGCCGTGCTGGCTCGTGCCACCGGCCGCGAACCAGACGTCGCCCGCGATCCAGTCGAGGTCGACGCCGCCCCCCTCCATTGCCTCGCCGTCGACCGCGTCGCGTTCGTCGCCGCCGGCGGCCTCGGGTCCTCGGACGTCGACGACGTCGCCGCCGTCGACCTCTGCACCCGGCTGCGGCACCGCGGTGGCCACGTCCTGCACGTCCCGGAGGCGCTCGCCTTCGACGACCGGCCCGTCGTCTCCCGTCGCTCGCTCCGCCACCCGATCGATCCGGACAGCGCGGCGTGGCGCTCGCTCGTGGAGCGCCACGGGGCCTCGCTGGTCCGGAGCACCCACCTCGGTGCGTCCGCCGCCCGTCGGTGGGTCATCACGACCGCGGCGCCCTCGGCGCGAATCGCACCCCGGTGGGGTGACTGGCACCTCGCCGAGGCCCTCGCAGGGTCGCTCCGCCGGCACGGCCAGGACGTGCGCGTGCAGCCGCTCGACGAGGCGAACGCCCCCGCTACGCGAACGTGCGACGTCCACCTCGTGCTGCACGGGTTGGGCTACGTGCGCCGCACACCCGGCCAGCGCCACCTCCTGTGGGTGGTCAGCCACCCGGAGACGCTGGACGTCGCCGAGTGCGACGCCGCCGACCTCGTGCTCGTGGCGTCCGAGCGCTTCGCCGCCCACCTGCGGAAGCAGACCTCGACGCCGGTGGAGGTGCTGCTCCAGGCCACGGACGCCGACCGGTTCCGCCCGCGAGCGCGCCGCCCCGAGCACGACCACCCCGTGACAGTCGTGGCCAAGACACGGGACATCCTCCGGCCGATCGTGGCCGACGCGCTGGCGGCGGGGATCCGGCCCGCGATCTACGGGAGTGGCTGGCGCGACCTCGTCGACCCAGCCCTCGTGGTGGCCGACCACGTCGACAACGCCTCGCTGGCCGACGTGTACAGCAGCGCCGGCGTGGTGCTCAACGACCACTGGGACACGATGCGTGCGTGGGGCTTCGTGTCGAACCGCATCTTCGACGTGCTGGCGTGCGGCACGCCGATCATCTCCGACGACGTCGACGAGATCCAGGATCTGTTCGGCGATGCCGTCCCCACCTATCGCACGAGCGAGGAGCTCGGCGAGCTGGTGAGGCGCGCGCTGGACGATCCCGCGGCAGCCCGTGCCAGGGCCGCGGCGGGGCGAGCGACCGTGCTCGCACACCACACGTTCGATCACCGGGCGGTGGAGCTCCTCGAGCTCCTCGAACGCCACGGGCTTCGAAGCGACGAGACAAGGATGGAAGACACCCATGACTGACGGTCCGCGCACCCCCGAGGATCCGGACGGCATCGACGACCTCGGTGCCGCACCCACCCGTCCGGCCGGTCGCCCCGGCCGCGGCGGCTCGGGAGGATCGGCAGGACCGACGAAGCGAGGCCCGCGACGCCTGGCCCGCGGCCTGCGTGGGCGTCCGCTCGCCCGGATCGGGATCGTGATCGTGCTCGTGGTGGCCCTGGCCCTCACCCCGGGCGTGGTGGCGAGCCTCAAGAAGACGCCCCGGAACATGGTCGGCATCAGCTACGGCGGCGGCCCCGTCGAGGCGGCCCACTTCCAGCGCATCGTGCAGCCCGGCAGCGCGCTGTTCTTCAACGGCGTGTTCGATCCGCTCTACCTGTACCCGAGCGACACGCAGACCTACATCGTGTCGAAGGTGGCCGGGCAGGGCGCAGTGGCCGAGCCCGACTCGATCATCGCCCCCACCAACGATCGCGTTCAGGTCGAGTACCAGGTGGCGATCTACTTCAAGCTGAACAGCGACCGCCTGCAGGTGTTCCACGAGCAGCTCGGGCTCCGGTACTCCGCCTACACGTCAGCGGGTTGGAAGGACCTCGTGCAGGACACGTTCCGCCAGCAGGTCGAGAACGCCCTCCAGGAGGAGACGCGGAAGCACGCCGTCGCGGACATCTACGGCAACGCCGACGATCTCACCTCCATCCAGAGCTCCGTGGAGCAGCGGCTCGGCGAGAACCTCGTGAGCGCGCTGGGTGCGCCGCTGTTCTGCGGGCCAACCTTCAAGCCCGGCGGCGAGTGCGGCTCGCCGACGTTCATCATCAAGAAGATCGACATCCCGGACAACGTCGTGGCCGCCTTCGAGGCCAACAAGACGTCCCAGATCCAGGTCACCACGAGCCAGAACCAGATCGCGCAGCGCGAGGCGGAGGCCAAGGCGATCGACGCCCTCAACGAGGCCCTCTCGAAGGCCGGCATGAACTACGTGCTGATCAAGGCGATCGAGTCGGGGAAGATCACCTTCTGGGTCCTCCCGTCCGACAGCGGGGTGACGTTGCAGGCCCCGGGCGTTCCCGGCGCGTCGTCTGACGGCACCGACTCGACCACCACGACCACCGTCGGTGGCGGGTAGGTTCGGCGCGATGGACTACGTCATGGTGCCAGTGCCGGAGGAGTACGTCGTCGACGTCATGCAGCACGTCGCGCGCCTGGTCGCGCGCGCCTCGGTCATCCCCTGGGACGACGACGCCGTGAAGGACCTGTTCGATGAGATCGACGAGGTCAGTCGCTCAATGCTCGCGCTCGCCGCGCGCAGCACGAGCGCCGGCAAGGACCTCACCGACGAGGACGCGGCCAAGGCGCTCGAGCTGAACGTGCGCGAGATCCGCGCCATCGTCCGCGACCTCCAGGAGGGCACGCAGCGGGAGAAGCGCGAGCCGATCGTGGCGCTCCGCGACGCCACCGTCGTGCTCCGCAACGGTCGTTCGGTCCAGAAGCGCCTGCTGGTGATGAACGAGGTCGTGGCCCGCACGATCCGGGCCCACGAGCGCGCCTCGCTCGGTGACCTTGCCGCCGACCTCCCGGATCCCCTCGAGTGACCCTCCACGCGGAGCCCGCCCCGAGCGAGCGCCGCTACAGCGACGTCGTGCAGGTGTTCGAACCGAACTCCCTCACCCTCCCTCCGCTGCGTGCGTACTTCACCGACCTCCTCGGCCGCCGCGAGTTCATCGCGGAGCTGGCCGGCGCCGAGGTGCGCGGGCAGCGCTCGAGCACGTTCCTCGGCGAGCTGTGGTCGCTGGTCGACCCGGTCTTCCAGGCGAGCATCTACATGTTCCTGTTCCTCGTCATCCGCGGGGCCAGTGGCAGCTCGGCCGCGTTCGTCACGGCCATCATCGGCAGCGTCTTCTTCTTCAACTACACGCGGATCTCGATCAACGACGGCGGGCGCGCCGTCGTGCGCAACAAGGGCCTCGTGCTGAACGCGATCTTCCCGCGTGCCGTGCTCCCGATCTCCGAGGTCTACAAGGGGCTGCTCTCCACGCTGCCCGCCCTCGCGCTCTACGTCCTGATCCACCTCGCCTTCCGCGCGCCGATCACCGGGGCCATCCTGATGATCCCGCTCCTGCTCGTGATCCAGACGGCCATCAACCTCGGGCTGGCGTTCCTGCTGTCCACGGCCACCGCGTTCTTCAAGGACGTGTCGAACCTGCTGAACTACGTGCTCCGCGTGCTCATGTTCGCCACGCCCGTCATCTACCCCGTCACCGTGCTGAGCCCGAGCGTCCGCCAGGTCCTCAGCTGGAACCCGCTGTTCGCCCTCTTCTCGTGCTACCAGGCGATCATCACCGGCCAGACGCCGACCGCCGGGTTGATCCTCCAAGCCGTCGTCTGGGGGGTCTTGCTCCTGAGCAGCGGGATCTGGGTGTTCCTCCGTCACGAGCGGTCCTTTGGCCTCCACATCTGAGCCCCGCACCTCGTCCCGCATCGCCATCGATGTGCAGGACGTCTCGGCGTCGTACTACGTGCGCGTCGGTCGGGCGGCCGGCTGGTGGGGCCTGCGAGGGCTGATCGAATCGGAGGGAGCCGGCCGGCGCGAGGTCCGGGCCCTGCGCGACGTCACGTTCTCGGTGCCGAAGGGCACGGTGCTCGGGATCATCGGCCGCAACGGCGCCGGCAAGTCCACCCTGCTCCGCACGATCTCGGGCATCCTCGCCCCGAGCCAGGGACGGATCATCGTCCGGGGCCGCATCTCGCCGTTGCTCTCGGTGGGGCTCGGCATGCAGGGCGACCTCACCGGCCGCGAGAACATCCGGCTCGGCGCCCTCGCCCACGGTCACGTCGCCAGCGACCTCGCGCGGCTCGAGGAGTCGATCGCGGACTTCGCGCAGCTCGGGGAGTACGTCGACTTCCCGTTCCGCACCTACTCCGCCGGGATGAGGTCGCGCCTCGGCTTCGCCGTTGCCGCCCACCTCGATCCCGAGGTGCTCCTGATCGACGAGGCCCTCGCGGGCGGCGACGCGAAGTTCAAGGAGAAGACGTCCGAGAAGATGTTCGAGCTCTGCGGCGACGGCCGCACGATCGCCGTCGTCACCCACACGCTGTCGTTCGTCCGGTCGATCGCGACGACGGCGCTGTGGCTCCACCAGGGCAAGGTGGTGGAGTTCGGCGACCCCGACGACGTGGTCGCCGCCTACATGCGGTACTGCCGGATCGCGGACCTCGACCTCGCGGCCGCCGATGACGACTGACCTGGCGGCACGGCTCAAGTACTCGATCGCGCACGCTCGCCACGCCCGGCGGCGGGAGCCCGCTGGCTCGCCGATCGTCGTGTTCTCGATGGCCAAGACCGGCTCGTCCGCGATCGCCGCCGCGCTCCGGGCCGCGAACGCGGGGGCGGTGCACCACGTGCACGACCTCGACCCGGAGTTCCTCGCTCGCGAGGAGGCGGAGTACCGCTGGGGGGGCCGACCGTGGCGGATCTGGGACGCGCAGCGGCTGCTGCGCCGACCGCCCACCGTCGACGCGCCCTGGCGGGTCGTGTCGATCGTGCGCGACCCGATCGCCCAGACGATGTCGGCGTTCTTCCAGCCGGGGTCCCGCCGGGGATACCTCCACCCCACCGCGACGGTGGCCTCGCTCCAAGCGCGCTTCGGCGACCGGCTCGACCACCTGCCGCTGCGGTGGTTCGGCACCCACGTGCAGCCGACGCTCGGGATCGACGTGTACGCCACCCCCTTCGAGCGGGAGCTTGGCTACCAGATCATGACGACGCCGATGGTGCGGCTCCTCCTGCTGCGCTGCGAGGACCTCGCGGTGGCGCCGGCGGCGCTCGCCGAGCTGCTCGGGCGCGACGAGCCCATCGACGTGCCCCGGGTGAACGTCGGCGCGGACAAGGACTACGCCGAGCTCTACGAGGCGTTCCGCGTGGCCGTGCGGCCGGACAAGGCGCAGCTCGACCGGGCCTACGGGTCCCGGCTGGTCCAGCACTTCTACTCGAACGACGAGATCGCCCGGTTTCATGCGCTTTGGTCCGAGAATGGACCGGATTCCACCGATCCTGCCCCGATCGACGGCGAGGTCGCTCGGTAGTCTCCGCCCATGCAGCTGATCGTGCTGGGCATGCACCGCTCCGGCACCTCGAGCGTGACCCGGCTGCTGAACCTCGCCGGCGCGTACTTCGGCCCGGAGGGGGCGGCCACGGAGGCCAACGACGAGAACCCCAAGGGGTTCTGGGAGCGTCGCGACGTCCGTGACGTGTGCGACGGTCTGCTCCTCGGCGGTGGCTTCGACTGGTGGCACATCGCCGACCTCGACCTCGACCGGATCTCCGACGACGCCCGGCAGGAGCAGCTCGACGCCTTCCACCGGATCGTCCTGCAGATGGACGCCCACCGACCGTGGGTGGTGAAGGAGCCGCGGCTGTCCCTGCTCCTCCCCGTCCTCCGCCCGCTGCTCGAGGCGCCGGTGATCGTGCACGTGACGCGCGAGCCGATGGAGATCGCCGAGTCGCTGAGCGCTCGAAACGACTTCCCGGTGCCCGTCGGAATCGCCCTGTGGGAGGCCTACACGGCGCACGCCTGCGCCGCGTCCGCCGGCGAGCCACGCGTGCTGGTGTCCTACGGCGACCTCATGGGCAACCCCGTCGCGACCACCACCCGGCTGGTGGAGGAGCTCACCGAGCTCGGGGTGCCGTCGCTCCGCGTGCCGAGCGAGCGCGAGATCACCGCGTTCGTGACCCCGTCACTCCACCGCCAGCGCGAGACGGCCGACGCGCGTGGGGCGTACCTGACCGCACCCCAGGCGTCGATGGCCGCCGCCCTCGACGAGGGACGGCTGCCCGACATAGACGTACCCGTGCAGATCTCCGCCGGTGCCACGCGCACGCTCCGCGCGTTCGAGGCCAACCAGGCACTCGCCGCGGAGCTGTACGAAGAACGGCTGCAGACAGCATCGGAGCGCCACCGTGTCGCAGACGAGCACCGGCTCCTCGTCAACGAGCTCCGGTCGGCGCACCGCCAGGCCGAGGAGGCTCTGCGGGTCGAGCACCGAGCGGCGGAGTCGGAGCACCGCGCGGCCACCGCCAAGCGCCTCGCCGCCGAGCAGCACGCGAGCGACGAGCTGGCCGACGCCGAGAAGAAGATCCAGGCGGTCAAGAGCTCGGGCGCGGTCCGCTTGGGCGCCCGGCTGTCGGTCATCCGTGAGCGGGTGCGGGGCGGCGGCACGCGCGGCGTCGACGTCGCCATCCGGGGTGCGCTGGCCAACATCGAGCACGCACGCGAGGCCCTCGACGCGCAGGAGCACGATCGCTCGATGATCGTCGGCCCCGGGGCCGACGATCCACCGCCACCGGTCGAAGAGCTCCAGCACCAGCGTCGCACCGCCCGGGCCGGCGGTGGACGGGCGAAGGTGGCCGTGCTGGCGTGGGACGTCGGTCACAACCCGTTCGGGCGCGCCCACCTCCTCGCCGATCTCCTCCGCGACCGGTACGACGTCGAGCTGTGGGGCGCGCAGTTCGAGCGCTACGGCACCACCCTCTGGCCGCCGTTGCGGAACACCACGATCCCGGTGCGGCGGTTCACCGGCGGCTCGTTCCCGGACTTCCTCGACACGCTCGACGACGTGGCCCACCGCATCGATGCCGACGCGCTCTACGTGTCCAAGCCGAGGCTTCCGTCGCTCGCGCTCGGCGTGCTGGCCAAGGAGCGGTGGAACCGCCCGCTCCTCGTCGACGTCGACGACTTCGAGCCGTCGTTCTTCGAGGAGACCGGCGGCGTCGACGTCGCCGAGGTGCTCCGCCAGCGGGCCGACCCGGACGCGCTCCTCCCGTTCGGGCGGCTGTGGACGCTCGCCTGCGAGTCCGTCGTAGGCGCCGCCGACCTGCTGACCGTGTCCAACCCCGAGCTCGAGGCGCGCTACGGCGGCCTGTCTGTGCCACACGCGCGCGACGAGGCCGTCTTCGATCCCGCCCGGTACGACCGCACGGTCGCCCGACGCCGGCTCGGGCTGGGGGAGGACGACCGGCTCGTGCTCTTCGGCGGCACCCCGCGCGCTCACAAAGGGATCCTCGAGCTGCTCGGGGCGCTCGAGGCGCTCGGCGACGACCACCTCCGCGTCGGCGTGTTCGGCACGCGCGAGCTGGACGATCTCCGCCAGCAGATCGGCCCGCTCGCCCACTGGATCCTCCCGCTGCCGTACCACGCGTTCGACGAGCTCCCTGGCCTGCTCGCGGCCGCCGACCTCACGTGCGCGCTCCAGGCCCCCGACCACCCCGTGTCGCAGTACCAGATGCCGGCCAAGGTCACCGATGCCATGGCGATGGCCGTGCCCTGCCTGGTCACCGCCGTCCCGCCCCTCCAACCGCTGATCGACAAGGACGTGGTCGAGGTCTTCGACGGCGACGTGCCCCTCCACGAGCGCATCCGCGAGATCTTCGCCGACACCGAGGCGACGGCCGACCGAGCGCTCCGCGCGCGCGATGTCTTCCTCGAGTCGTACAGCTACGCCGCCGTGCGACCGGCGCTGAGCGCCGCCATCGACGGTCTCCTAGACGCGCCCCCGCCCCCTGCCCCCGCGCTGACGTCGCTGGTGACCACGGTCCGGCAGATCTTCCGGCCGGAGTCGGCGCCGCCTCCCCCGCCGGCCCCTCGCCTCCGCCTGCCCGCCGGCACCACCTACGACCTCGCGGTGTTCTGGAAGCAGAACGACACGGGGATCTACGGGCGGCGGCAGGACATGTTCCTGAAGTACCTGGAGCGCTCCGGCCGGTTCCACACGATCGTCCACTTCGACCAGCCGATGAGCGCCGAGGGCCTCGCGAGCCTGGCGCGCCGCAGCATGGGCGGCGCCGACCAGAACCGCCTCGTGCTGGCGCAGACGCTGCGCCGCCTGGCCCGCCGCGGCGACCGCGGGGCCGTGCGGCAGCGCACCTACCTCTACTCGGCCAGCTCGGTGTCACGGGCCCTCCGGCTGCCGCGCCGCGACGGCTACGCGGCCTGGGTGCGCGAGGTGCTCGAGCGCGAGGGGATCGGCGAACGACCGCTCCTCTGCTGGGTGTACCCCACCAACTCGACGTTCCCGGAGGTGGTCGACGTGTTGCAGCCGGACGTCGTCGTCGCTGATGTCGTCGACGACAACCGCACCTGGTACGCCCCCGGCAGCGCGATGCACGACCAGGTCGAGCGGAACTACGCGGAGGTGCTGGCCCGCAGCGACGTCGTGCTGGCGAACTGCGAGCCGGTCGCCGAGAGCATGCGGGCCTTCACCCCCCGCGTCGAGGTGGTCACCAACGCGTGCGAGCTGCCCGACGGAAGCGTCGCTCCCGGTCGCCCGGACATCCTGCGCGACCTGCCCGGCCCGATCATCGGGTATGCCGGCAACCTGTCGGACCGCATCGACATCGAGCTCCTCCGGACCCTGGCGCGCACCCGACGCGACTGGGCCTTCGTGCTCCTCGGGTCGGCCCATCGCGACCGCTCGGCGCTCGACCTGGCCGACGAGCCCAACGTCCACTTCCTCGGCACGAAGCGGTACGAGGAGGCGCAGGCGATCATCCGGCACTTCGACGTCGCGCTCATCCCGCACCTCGACAACCACATGACGCGCTCGATGAACCCGCTCAAGGCGTACGTGTACTGCTCGCTGGGCGTCCCGATCGTGTCGACGCCCGTGGCGAACCTCGACGAGCTGGCCGAGTTCCTGACCATCGCCGAGGGGGTGGACGGGTTCCTGGAGGCGATCGAGGGCGCGCTCCGCACCGGCCGGCAGACGCCGGATCGCGAGGCGCTGCTCCACCACTCGTGGGACGTGCGGATCGAGCGCGTGCTCGACCTCGTCGACGAGGTCGTGAGCGCCCGCCCGGAGCCCCACGGTGGTTGAGGTCCACACGTACGCCGACCTGAAGCGATCGTTCTTCCGCCAGTGGGATGCCGAGACCACGCAGGTCAACGTGGTGTACGCGCAGGGCAAGACGGGCACGAGCACGATCGCCGCGGGCCTCAAGCGGGCCGGGCTCAACCCCGTCTTCCAGATCCACACGCTCCGGAGCCGGATCCTCGCCAGCGTCGAGGAGGAGTACGTCCGCCGCCAGAGCGACAACTACCCGCGTCACGTCTGGGAGGCGCAGTGGCTCGGCGACCACCTGCCGAGCGCGCAGCACCCCTGGGTGCTGGTGACCTCCGTCCGCGACCCGGTGGCGCGCATCGTGTCCCGCTTCTTCCAGCAGAAGAGCCGCTTCGGCGGCTTCCACGACGACGAGACGGTCGAGGCCATGATCGCCGAGCTGACGGCGGCGTTCCGGCGGGATCAGAGGCGGTTCGGCGACGTCGGCTGGGATTGGTTCGACTTCGACCTGAAGGAGGTCCTCGGGCGGAGCGTCTACGACACGCCGTTCGACCCCGGCCTGGGGTACGGCACGATCACGGGCGAGCACGTCCGGGCGCTGCTGCTCCGCGGGGAGAGCCTCGACAAGGCACCGGAGGCGCTGCTCGCCCACTTCGGCCGCCGGATCGACCTCACGTCCGAGAACGTCGGGTCCGCCAAGGACTACGGCCCGCTCTACCGGGCTGTGCTCGACCGGTTCCGGCCGCCTGCCGACTACGTCGCCAAGGTCTACGACACCCGCCAGGCGCGCCACTTCTACTCGGACGAGGAGCTCGAGGAGCTCCGCCGCCACTGGACGCGGCCGATCGGCTGCGCGGGGGGCTGATCCGGGTCGACCGGGGGGAGTACCCTCCCCGGCCGTGGGCATCGAACAGCGACAGATCGTCGCGGCCGATCCAGCATCGCCAGGCTCCATCCACCGCGCCGTCGCGTCGCTCGACGGCGGTGGGGTCGTCTTCCTGGCGCCGGGCGAGCACGTCGTCGACACGACGATCGCGCTGCCGAGCGGCATCGCCCTCGTCGGGGCCGGTCCCGAGCACACCACGATCACCCTCTCGCCAGGCTCGAGCTGCCACGTCTTCACGAACGACGACCATGCCAAGGGCAACGTGGGGATCGAGCTCCGAGGCTTCAGGCTCGAGGGCAACATGCGCACCCAGCCCCGGCCGGCCGACCTGAAGGGCATCACGTTCGCGTGCGGCGGCTACTTCAAGCGGGTCCGCCGGCTCGTCGTGGACGACATCGTCGCTCATGGAATCCGCCAGACCGCGTTCCACTTCAACCACTGCAGGCACGTCGAGCTCATCGGTCTCGAGGCCGACGAGCTCGGGTGGAGCGGCGTGTCCACCAGCGGCACCGACGACATCGTGCTTCGGCGGGTGGTCGTGACGAACTCCGGGCTGGACGTACGCCACTCGGGGATCCACCTCGACGGCGGCACCGGCGCCTACATCGACGCCGTCGTCGACACGAGCACGGGCAACGGGATCATGCTCGACTCGAAGTTCTCACCGCTGAGCGACGTCGTCGTCCACGGGGTCGCACGGCGGTCGATGCGCGGGCTGTCCCTGAGCGGCGACCACGAGAAGCCGCTGACCAACGTCTGCGTGTCGGGGGACTACTCCGACAACCGCGAGTGCGGCGTGCTCGTCTCCAACGCGTCGAACGTGTTCATCCTCGACGCGACCATCGCGTCCAACGGCACCGCCGGCATCGTCGTGCAGGGCAAGAGCGGCTCGAAGCACTGCGTGGTGGCCAGCAGCCGCATCACCGGCAGCCCCGACCTCGTGCTCGAGCGCGACGGCAACCACCTCGCGTACGTCACCGAGACGACCGAGATCCCGGCGCTCGTGCCCATCGAACCGCTGGCCACGGCGGACTCGCCACCCGCCGCTCCCAACGCCGCCGCTGCGGCGACGGCGGGTGCCGCGGCTCCCTCGGCCCTGCGGCAGCTCCGCACCCGGGCGGCGCGCGCGAAGGCACGGGTGACCGCGCCGGCGGGCAAGGCCACCCCCGCCGCCACGACGGCGCCTCCGGCTCCTGCCGCGACCCTGCCGGCGGCGGGCACCGTCCCGGATGACGACGCCTTTGCCGGCACTTGCAACGTGTGCGGCGAGCCGCAGGACTTCGTCCGCCGCAACGCCTCGCTGCGCGAGGGCTACCGCTGCCGCCGCTGCAAGGCCTCGCTGCGCTATCGCGGCCAAGCCGACGCGATCCTCCGCACGTATGCCCGACGTGGCGCGACGACGATCGCGGCGATCGTGGGCGAGCCCGACTTCGCGGCCCTCGACTTCTGGGAGCCTGGCGTGCTGGGCCCGTTCCGCGAGCACTTCACCACGATGCCCGGTTACGTGATGTCGGACTTCTGGCCCGACGTCGCCCCCGGCGACGAGCGCGACGGGGTCCGCTGCGAAGACCTCATGGCGCTCACCTTCGAGGACGCCATCTTCGACCTCGTGCTGACGTCGGACATCTTCGAGCACGTGCGCAGGCCCTTCGTCGGCTTCGCAGAGGTCCACCGGGTGCTGCGCCCAGGCGGCCGGCACATCTTCAGCATCCCGGTGCAGGAGCCGTGGCGCGCGGTCACCGTCGAGCGGGTCGACACCTCCGGCCCGGACGACGTGAACATCCTCGAGCCCCGCTACCACCTCGGGCCTGGCAACAGCCAGCACATCGTCTACAACGACTTCGGGCGGGACCTCGTCGAGGGTCTCACCGGCGTCGGCTTCGACACCGAGGTCATCCGGTTCGAGTCGTCGAGCAGCGAGGCGTCTCGCCTGCTGACGTTCTGCTGCACCAAGCGCTGATGGGCGAACCAGCGCGCTTCTTCTTCGTGCACCTTCAGAAGACGGGCGGCACCGCCCTGTACCAGCGGCTCAGGGAGTGCTTCGGTCCCCCCGCCGTCTACCCCACGCCCGACGACCACGGCGAGGTCGCGGCCGTGCTCGACGTCCGTCACCTCACGCGCCGGTTCCGCGCCGACCCGGACCTGCGCGTCGTGACGGGGCACTTCCCGTACTGCACGGGCGAGGTGCTGGGCGTGCCGTTCACGACCTTCACCGTGGTGCGCGATCCGATCGAGCGCACCCTGTCGGTCCTCCGCCGCCGTCAGGTCGCCGACGAGCAGTTCGTCGGTCGGGAGCTCGACGAGATCTATGCGGACGCGGCGCTCCGCGTGATCATCGACAACCACATGGTGAAGATGCTCTCGATGACCCCCGACGAGATGGGCCTGACCCCGCTGACGCAGTCGGTCACCTTCGACCGCGAGCGCCTCGGGCGCGCCCAGCACAACCTCGAGCGGATCGACGTGGTGGGCCTGCAGGAGCAGTTCGAGGACTTCTGCGCGACGCTCGAGACCAGCTTCGGGTGGGACCTCGGCGCGCCACGGTTCGCCAACCGGACCCCTCACCGCCCGGTGCCCGACGGGCTCCGGGAGCGGATCGCAGCGGACAACCGGTGGGACGCCGAGCTCTACCGGTTCGCTCAAGACCTCGTCGCGGCGCGGGGCCCGACCGGAGCAGATCACGGTGGGTGACCCGAAGATCGTGATCACTGGCACCGGGCGAGCTGGCACGACCCTGCTCGTCCAGGTGCTCGACGCGCTCGGGCTCGACACCGGCCTGGCCGAGGGGAAGCTGTCGCCGTACGGGCCCAGCGTGCGGGCGGGCCTCGAGAGCCGGGTGGACGACCCCGATGCGCCGACGGTGGTCAAGGACATGACACTCGGCTTTCGCATCAGGGAGGTGCTCGAGGCCGGGGACATCCGCGTCCAGCACGTGATCATCCCGGATCGTGCCCTCGACGTGGCCGCCGCGAGCCGCATCCGTGCCGCTGGCTACGGACGGCTGCCGTTCCGCCGTGGGGCCCTGACGGGGACGATGCGGGCCACGGAGCAGAAGCAGATCCTCGTTCGAATGCGGGCCGAGATCATCACGGTGCTGGAGGACCTCGGCATCCCGTACACCGTGCTCGAGTTCCCGCGCTTCGCGTCCGACGCGGCCTACACCCACGCGTCGCTTGCCCCGATCCTGGGCGAGGCCACGCTCGCCGACGTCCAGGCGGCGCTGCAGCGCTGCGTCCGGCCGGAGATGATCCACGAGACGCCCCTCAGCCGGCGGGAGGCGTGGCGGACGCGTGCCACCACCGCCTGGATGGTGCTCTACCGGCTCCCGGTGGCGCGCGTGCGCGGGTGGATCAACCCGGAGGGGCAGCAGGCGAAGCTGCGCGCATCGGTGGCCGAGTCCAACCGGCGCGAAGCACAGCTGGCCGAGGAGGAGCGCGAGGCGGACCGGCTGCGCCGTACCTCGTCAGGCGCCGACGGTCCGACGACCCAGTCGTAGCTCGACGAGCTCCTTGGCGTACTCGTAGAGCTCCACGTCGAAGGCGTTGTCCTCGGTGATCCGCCGCCGCAGCGCGGGGTCGACGGGCAGGAGCTCGCTCTCGGGCGTGACGTTCTTCCGCGCCCCCCGCACGATCGTCCATCCGTACCGCTCCCCGACCTCGTCGAGGAAGTCGTCGTACCGCTCGATCAGCCCCACGACCTCGACCTCGGCCAGGTTCACCTTGGCCCGCTCGAGCCTGGCGCGGTCGACGTCGAGCATGTCCATGTAGGTCTGCGGCTCGTCAGCCGGCGTCATCGAGAAGATCTTCGTCTGGTGGTTGTGGATGAGGGGCCCGAACACCATGGGCTCGTCGTACACCTCCTCCAGCGTCGAGGCCACGAGCGGCGAGCCGAGACCGGGCTCGCCCATCCACGGTGACTTGCGCCGGAACTGCCGCAGCAGCGACAGCGTGCGTTCCATCGGGTCCCGGAGGATCGTGATCGCCTGCAGCTCGATGCCGAGCAGCTCGCGCACCACGTACGGGTAGTGCCCCGTGTAGACGCGGATCCGCTCGCGGCGCTCCTCGGGCAGCGCGAGCAGGTACGGCACCGAGAGGTGGTGCTGGATGTCGAGCCGCTCCTCGTCGTAGCGGATGTCGAGGGCCCGGTACGGGTAGATCTCGTCGAGCGCGAAGGTCTCGCGCAGGCTTCGCATCACGGATGTGCCGCCGGTCTTCATCACGTGGATGAAGAGGACGGGCGTCGAGGCAGGCTCCGCCTCGCCCCGGGACCGTCGCCGGCGACTGAGCCAGCCGGGTCGGCTCACCCGGCCTCCTCGCGGCGCCGGGCCAGCCGCACGATGCGCGCGAGCTGGGGCCGCATGGCCAGGTGGGTGATCCGGCCGGTGTTGCCGTCCACACCGACCGCTGTCTCGGGGCGGACCTCGATGAGCGGGCGGTCGTGGCCGAGGGCCGTGGCGTTGATGGCGTCGATCGTGTCGGTCACGTCGCCGGTGCTCTGCTCGAGCTCGTCGGCGAGGTCACGCAGGCGCAGGGGCTCGCCCTGGATGGTGGCCTCGGCGACGGCCTCGAGCAGCCGCCGCAGCCCGGGCTCTGCCGTGTCCAGGAGCGCGGTCACCCGAGGCACGTCGGGGTGCACGTCGCCGGTGCCCTCCACGTCCGTCCGGAAGAGCACCCACCGCATCACGTCGAGCACGTGCTCGGCCGGCACCGGTACCAGTACGAAACCCACCCAATTCCCCCATCTTGGCTCTCGAAGGATCAGACCGCGATTGGCAATCCTCGCTAGGGTACGCAGTTCAGGAGCAAGGGGGGGCGTCAAGGTGTTTCCGCTTTGGGAGGTGGCGATCGCGCCTGTCCTCGCAGCCGCGCGGTCACGCAGGGTGGTCGAGATCGGCGCCGAGCGCGGCGATACCACCAAGCTGATCCTCGACCTCCTCGGCCCCGACGCCGAGCTCCACGTGATCGATCCGGCCCCGGCCTTCGACCCCTCCGAGCACGAGCGCAACTTCGCCGGCCGCTACCACTTCCACCGCGACGTCAGCCACGCGGTGCTCCCCACCCTGCCGCCCATGGATGCCGCCCTGGTGGACGGCGACCACAACTGGTTCACCGTGTACCACGAGCTCAAAATGCTCGGCGAGGTGTCGGCCGCGGCTGGTCAGCCCCTCCCGATCCTGTTCGTCCACGACGTCGGATGGCCGTACGGACGCCGCGACCTCTACTACGACCCTGAACAGGTCCCGGAGGAGTTCCGCCAGCCCTGGGCCCGTGGCGGCATGCGGCCGGGCCTGAAGACGCTCCAGAAGCACGGCGGGGTGAACCCGACGATGTGCAACGCCAAGGTCGAGGGCGGCCCGCGCAACGGCGTCATGACGGCGGTGGACGACTTCATCGCCGAGCAGGCGCAGCCCATGCGTCTCGTGGTCGTGCCGATCTACTTCGGGCTGGCGGTCGTCGTCGACGAGAACCGCCTCGCGCAGAACCCGGAGATCGCCGTCGAGCTCGACCGCCTCGAGGGCGAGGCCGGCCTGCGGCCCCTGCTTCAGATCGCCGAGTCGACGCGCCTCCGCGCCCTGGGCCTCACGCACACCAGCCTGCAGCGGAGCCAGGACAAGCTCACCAGGGCCGCCCACCGCTACCTCGAGCTCCTGAAGAGCGCGTTGCTCGACGAGCACTACCTCGAGAACGAGATCCGGTTGAAGTACCTCGCCCGGTGCGTGCGCACCGGGGAGGCCGCCGAGGCCGACCGCGTGCGCGATCCGCTCCGCGCCCAGCCCGACGCCTACAAGCGCCTCCTCCGGCGACGGCGCAACGGGTCCTCCGTCCCGGTCGATGCCGCCAACGGGTTCCTGCCGTACGCGTCGATGGGGCGGACCCGGCTCGATCACCTCGAGCGCTGCCTCGACGCCGTGCGGGCCGAGGCCGTCCCCGGCGACCTGGTGGAGTGCGGCACGGGCCGTGGAGGCGGCGGCATCTTCCTGCGCGGCTACCTGGAGGCACACGAGCTCGCCGCCCGCAACGTGTGGGTGGCCGACGAGTTCCGGGCCTCACCGGCGCCCCTGCGCGAAGCGGCCACCGTCGACGAGGACCTGGCCGAGCTCCAGGCCGACCTCAACCTCGTGCGCGACGCCTTCCACCGCTTCGACCTGCTCGACGACCAGGTCCGGTTCCTCGTAGGCCCGCCGGGGGAAGCCACGGCGCGGTCGGATCTCGGTGACATCGCCCTCCTGCGCATCGGGCGCGGCGTCGGCGCCGGCGCCGGCGCCATCCTCGACGCGCTGTACCCGAGGCTCTCGCTCGGCGCCTTCGTCATCGTCGACGAGTACACCGAGCCGGCCTGCGCCCGGGCCATCACCGACTACCGGGTCCGCCAGCGCATCGACGCTCCGCTCGAGCCCGCCGACTGGTCAGCCGTGGCGTGGCGGAAGACGGAACAGGTGGAGGACGACCAAGCCAGCACGGCCGCCGCCAAGATGGCGTCCCTTGGGTTGCCGCTCGCCCTGCCCGCGCCGGAGGGAGCGATCGACCTCACGGTGGTCGTCGTCTTCTACAACATGAAGCGCGAGGCGGCCCGCACCCTGCGCTCGCTGTCGCGGGCCTACCAGCTCGGCCTCGACGACGTGCGCTACGAGATCATCGCCGTGGAGAACGGCTCCGACCCCGACCAGGTCCTGGGGGCCGACTACGTCGCGTCGTTCGGGCCGGAGTTCCGCTACCTCGACCTCGGCGACGACGCCAAGCCGTCGCCGTGCCACGCGCTCAACGTCGGCATCCGGGCGGGCGCAGGCAACGCCTACGCGCTGATGATCGACGGCGCCCACGTGCTCACCCCGAGCGTGCTGCGCTTCGGGCTCGACGGCCTGCGCACCTACGACCCGGCGATCGTTGCCACGCAGCAGTGGTACGTCGGCCCCGGCCAGCAGGGCGAGGCCATTCGCCACGGCTACGACCAGGCCTACGAGGACCGGCTCTTCAAGCGCATCGGCTGGCCCGAAGCCGGCTACCGCCTGTTCGAGATCGGCCACTTCGTCGGTGGCCGTGACTGGCTCGACGGCGTGTGGGAGAGCAACTGCATGTTCGTGCCCCGCACGCAGCTCGAGCAGGTCGGCGGGTTCGACGAGGGCTTCTCCATGGCCGGAGGCGGCTTCGCCAACCTCGAGCTCTACGAGCGGTTGGGCTCCTCGCCGGAGGTCACCGTCGCCACGATCGTCGGCGAGGGCTCGTTCCACCAGGTCCACGGTGGGGTGAGCACGAACCAGCCCGATGGCGACGAGCGGCGCTCGCGCGTGTACGGGTACGGCGAGCACTTCGCCGACCTCAGGGGCCGGCGCTTCCGCGGCCCGGGCAAGCCGCTGCACTACGTCGGACGCATCGCGTCGCCGGAGGCGCGCCGCAGTCGCGCCCGCCGCCTCAGCGGCGAGCAGTTCGGACGAGGGGCGTTGGCGCCGGAGCCCGACGGCATCCCCACCACCCCCACCCCGGTGCCCGAAGACCTCCGCTGGAGCTTCATCGACGCGGTCTGGCAGAGCATGGCCTGGGACGAGACGACGTGGCTGGGCCGACCGCTCACCAGCGCGCCCACCGACCTGCTCGCCTACCAGCAGCTCGTCACCGAGATCCGCCCCGACTGGATCATCGAGACAGGCACCGGGTCCGGCGGTCGCACGCTCTTCCTGGCGTCGGTGTGCGAGCTGATCGGCCACGGCGAGGTCGTCTCGGTGGGCGAGCACCTCAGCGAGGACCTCCCGATCCACCCGCGGATCGCCTACGTCGAGGGGAAGCCCGGCGCGGCCGCCACGGTGAGCCGGGTCGCGGGCATCGTCGGGCAGGAGCCGCACGCGCTGGTGGTGATCGGCGGCAGCGCGCACCGCAACGTCACCCAGGAGGAGTTCGACGCCTACTGCCCCTTCGTCCCCAAGGGCTCCTACGCGATCGTGACCGACACCGCGGTCAACGGGAACCCGGTGTGGGCAGGGTTCGGCCCCGGGCCCTTCGAGGCGGTCAAGCTGATCCTCGTTCGCCACGGCGAGTTCGCGATGGACTACGAGCCGGAGCGCTACTCGTTGACGTTCAACCCCGGAGGCTTCCTCAAGCGCATCCGATGAAGATCTTCTGCATCGGCCTCAGCAAGACCGGCACGCGCTCGTTGCACGAGGCGCTGCAGATCCTCGGGTACCGCAGCGTGCACTGGGGTGGCCCCGACCTGCAGACCGCGGTGCAGCGTGGGCCGGCGATCCGCGCCGCCGTGGAGGCCGCGCTTCGCGACGGCCGGCCGCTGCTCGACGACCTCGACGAGGCCGACGCCTACTCCGACATCCTGGCCCTGAGCACGAGCTTCGCCGTGCTGGACGAGCAGTACCCCAGCAGCCGATTCATCCTCACCGTGCGCCGCCTGGAGGACTGGCTCGAGAGCCGGCGGCGCCACGTCGAGGCGAACGTCGCTCGCCGGGCCCGCGACGAGTACGAGGGGTCGTTCCTCACGGTCGACATCGAGGGGTGGACGACCGAGCTGACCGAACACGAGCGACGTGTCCGCGACCACTTCGAGGGCCGGCCCGAGGCCCTGCTCGTCATGGACATCGTGGCAGGAGACGGCTGGGAGCCGCTGTGCGCGTTCCTCGGCGTGCCTATCCCGAACGAGCCGTTCCCGCAGCGTGGCTGACCGCTCCCCCGCCCGGATCGTGCTGCACATCGGCACGCACAAGACCGGCAGCACGTCCCTGCAGCACTTCCTGCGGGATCACCGCGACGACCTCCTCGCCTCGGTTGGGGCCGCCTACCCGCCGGGCTTCCTGCTCCCCACGCTCCACTCGGAGCTGCCCCTGCTCACCGTCCGGCCCGAGCGCACCTGGCCCGCGCGGCTGCGCCTGCCCGAGACGCAGCGCCCAGCGTGGCTCGCGGCCGCGGAGGCCGACGTGCGCCGGCTGGTCCGCTCCGCGACGTCGGAGGTGCTGGTGCTCTCCCACGAGGATCTCAGCTACCTCCGCTTCGACGACGAGATCGCCCGTCTCCAGGCGCTCCTAGCCGGTCCCGCGGTGGACGTCGTCGTGTTCCTCCGGGAGCCGACCGCCTTCCTCCGCTCGTACTGCGAGCAGCTCACGGCGATGGAGTTCGCGCTGAGCGACGACCCGTCCTCGTTCGCCTACGTCGAGCCGGACTCGTGGCTCACCGACTACGAGGCACTGCTGGCCGTGTACCGGCACGGCTTCGGCCCGGACCACGTGCACGTGCTCGACTACGACGCGGCGATGGCCCGCGACGGATCCGTGATCCCGGCTTTCACCGACCTCCTCGGGATCCCGCGCCCCTCGCTTCCTCCGCTCGACCGCTACGCGCTGAACCGCACCGGCGCGAACCTCCGCCCCAGCGAGGAGCAGCTGGCCGCGATCCGCCGGCGGATCATCGAGCAGGCCCCGTGACGTCCGCCGCCGGCCCCGGCCGCCTGCGCTGGCTGTTCCTCCAACCCACGCTCGCGCGCCCCACCGGCGGCGACATCGCGCTGTTCGAGATGGCCAACGCCATCGCGCGACGCGGCGACCTCGTGCAGATCGTCCACGTGCCGCTGCTCGACACGAGGGTGCGCGACCTCTCTGAGGTGCCGTGGCTCGAGTTCGAACCGTCCGTCGAGCACCACTTCGCCACCGACCTCGACCCCGAGCGCCTCCCCGCCGCCGACGTCGTCGTGTACGGCACCAAGCTCCTCATGAGCGCTCTCGCTCCCGACGCCGGCACCGGCGGCGGCCAGCTCGTCAGCGCCCTCGAAGACCCTCGCTCCCGCTCGTGGCTCCCGGTCCTCTTCCTCCAGGGGCTCGGCGTGTTCGCGCCCGAGGTGGAGGCGCTGGCTCGTCGGCTGCCCGGGCCGAAGGTGTGCGTCGGCTCGTGGCTGGCCGACCTGCTGGTGGACGAGGGCGTCGCCGCCGTCGACGTCGTGCACATCCCCAACGGCGTCGACCCGAGGATGTTCCGCGTCCACCACCCGATCGAGGGCCGAGCACCGCACGTGTCGATGAACTTCGACCCGCATCCGGTGAAGGGCGGCGAGCCGGGCCTCGCCGCGATCGAGGCGCTCCACCGCCGAGCCGCGGTCGCCGCCACGGTGTTCGGCACGCGGCCACCGCCCCACCCACCCGCACCCGGAGTGGCCTTCGTTCTCTCCCCGGCGCGGACGACGATCGCCGAGATCTACAACGCCTCCTCGGTGTTCCTCCAGCCGAGCCGGCAGGAGGGGTTCGGGATGTGCGCGGTGGAGGCCATGGCCTCCGGCTGCGCGCTCGTCAGCACGGCGAACGGTGGCTCCGCCGACTACGCGTTCGACGGCGAGACCGCCCTCGTGTGCGGTCCCGACGAGCACGCCATGCTCGACGCCCTCCACCGGCTGGTCGGCGACGACCCGCTCCGGATTCGCCTCGCCACGGCGGGCGCCCGGCACGTCGAGCGGTTCCGGTGGTCCGTGAGCGCCGAGCGCCTCAGCGCCCTCGTCGCTGCGCGCCTCGCCGCCGGAGCCTGACGGGCCCGCTGCTAACTTCCGAGCCGATGGCGTCACCTGACCGGGTCTTCTTCGTCCACGTCATGAAGACGGGTGGCTCGAACCTGATCTGGTACGTCAAGGAGGCCCTCGCTCCTGAGGCGGTGTTCCCGAACAACGAGGACTATCGGTTCGTCGACGGCAAGCTGGAGGCCCGCCACCACCTCTCGATCGCCAACCTCCGCTCGCTGCCGGAGGAGCGGAAGCGGCAGATCCGCCTCTACGCGACGCACTACCCCTACGTGGCCTCCCAGCTCCTGGGTGAGGAGCTGGCGACCCTCGCGGTGCTCCGTCATCCTGTCGATCGCACGATCTCGCTGGTCCGCGCCCTCGGTCGGCCGGGCGTGTGGGCCGACCGCACCAAGCTCGCCCCGATGGCGTCGTGGCCCCTCGAGCAGGTCTACGAGCACCCGGACAACTTCGAGCCGCTCATCCACAACCACCAGACGAAGATCTTCTCGATGACGGTCGACGACCCGCTCGACACCTTCCGCGACGTCATCGAGATCGACGACGCTCGCCTGGAGCTCGGGAAGCGGAACCTGGAGCGCCTCGACGTGCTCGGCGTCAACGAGCGCTACAGCGACTTCCTCGATGACGTCGACGCTCGCTTCGGCTGGCGCGTGCCGGTTGGTGCGCGGGTCAACAAGGCCCGAGCCGACGACGACCGGGTCGTCAGCGACGCCTTTCGACGCCGGATCGCGGAGGACAACGCCTACGACGTTGCCCTCTACGACCACGCCCTGGCGCTCGTCGCCGCGCGGCATGACCGCTGACTCGGCGTGTTGGACGCCACGGCAGCACCACGGCATCACCGCCGGGCTCAGCGCGCTGGCGATGCTGCTCGCGTGGGTCGCGACCTCCAGGGGCGTGGGAATCTCCCCTGACTCCGTCGCGTACCTGTCGACCGGCATCAACCTGGCTGACTCCCAGGGGCTCCGCCAGCTCGCCGATGCCCCGCTGACGGTGTTCCCGCCGGGGTTGCCGGTGCTCGCCGCGACCGGGGAGGCCGTCGGGCTCGGCGCCGAAGCCACGCTGCGGATCGTGTCCGTGCTCTCGTTCGGCGCGATCGTCGCCCTCGGGAGCCTCCTGATCCGACGGGTGGTGCCGCACCGCTTCGTCGCACTCGGGGCGATGACCGTGCTCGCGGCGTCACCCGTGCTCCTCGACGTGTCGACGATGGCGTGGTCGGAGCCGCCGTTCGTCGTCGTGACCCTTGCCTTCCTGCTCGTGCTGGGTGGCGTGTGGGCACGCCACGGGGTGACGGGTCGCGAGGTCCTCGCCCTGGCCGTGCTGTGCTGGCTCGCCTTCCTCCTCCGCTACGCCGGGATCCTGTTGATCGGAGTGACGGGACTGGCGCTGCTCCTCGTGCTGCGGCCGATGGACCGGAGGGCGCTCACGAGGACCGCCGCCTTCGGTCTGCTGGGTGCCGTGGTCCCGATCGGCTGGATGGTCCGCAACCACGCCGCTGACGGCACCTACCTCGGGCCGCGCCGCGGGTCACCCGACACCGTGTGGGACGTGGCCGTGCAGATGGGGGCGACGTTCGGCGAGTGGCTGGTGCCCAGGTCGGAGCTCGCCACGCGCCACCTCGCGCTCCTCGGCGCCGCCGGTGCGGTCCTCGCCGCCGCGGGGCTCGTCCTGGGGCTCCGCGCGCGCGAGCGCACCGATGGCCCGGGCGAACGGGCGCAGCTTGCGTGCTGCGGCCTCTTCGTCGTGCTGTACGTGGCCTACCTGACGGTGTCGACGCTCAGCACGGCGATATCGCTCCCGAACTCGCGCTATCTGTCGCCCGTGTACGTGCCGGCCGTCGCCATCGTCGCCGCCGGCCTGGCGGCGTGGCTGCGGCGCGGCGCTCCCGTTGCCGCGCGCGTGCTCACGGTGGCGGCCTACGTGCTCTTCCTGAGCGGCCAGCTCGCCACCACTATCAACGACACCGGCGACGGGCGGCGGGAGGGGATCGCGCTCGCATCCGATCGCCGCATGGAATCCGAGCTCGCCGCCGCCACGGCACGCCTCGTCGCCACCACCGGCCCCTCGGTCGTCTACAGCAACAGCCCCAGCGCCCTGTGGACCGCCACCCGGCTGCAACCCATCCACTTCGCCCCGCGGGACTCCGGCGTTCGGGGCCTTCCTGTCGAGGGCGAGCTGGAGGAGTTCACCCGCACCGTCGGGTGCAGCAGGAGCACGACCTACCTCGTCCTCTCCCTGGTCGCCGACGATCGCGTGATCCCCCTGGACGAGCTGCGCGAGGCCGTGCAGGTCGATCGGGCGCAGGTGGCGAGCGACGGTGCGATCTTCCGGGTCACCGCACCGAAACCTGGCGACTGTGAGCCCGACAGTCGCCGGACGACGGCGAAGCGCTGAGTCGCAGGCCCCTCACCCGAGCTTCTCGAACATGAACTGCCGCTGCTGGACCAGCACGAGCCGAGCCGTGCCCGACTCGGCCAGCTCGTCGACGGCCCGCTTGACGCCACCTCCCCACCAGCCACCGCCCGCGTAGTCGTCGCCGGTGACGAAGCCACCCGGGCGGGTCTTCGCCAGCGAGAGCTCGAGATCGCGCGCGACGAACTCGTAGAGGTGGTTCCCGTCGATGTACACCCAGTCGAGCGAGTCGTCGGCCATGCCGAGCAGGACATCCTCCGACTGGCCGCGGTGGACGATCACCTGACCAGCCTGGATCTCCCGCCCGAACCGCGCCAGCACCGCGGCATGACGCTCGTCCATCTCCAGCTGACCCTGCTCGGCGAGACCGCCGTACCAGGCGTTGGCGTACGTGTCCGAGGCCTCGTGCTTCCACGGGTCGATCAGGTGGAGGTGGGCAGGCGCGACGACATCGAGCAGGGCCTGGGAGAAGTCTCCTTGGTGCACGCCGATCTCGACGCCGACCGAGCCCGCGGGGAGCATCTCGAGCAGGAAGCGCCGGAGCTCGGGGTCGGTGTGCGGCGGGGGCTGGGACATGCGGTGGTCAGTCCGTCCCTTCGGTCGTCATGAGGGTCTGATGGCGGAGGAACAGACGGTAGTTGTGCTCGGCCACCTCCTCGTCGAAGACGTGGTCGTCGTCCGGGAGGATGACCCGGTAGCCGATCCCACGCTCGAGCTCGTTGCGCCCGGTGTGCTCCAGGTCGGAGACGATCGGGATCGACCGGCACATGACGGCTTCGAAGAACCGCATGCTCCAGGGGAGGTCGCCCGCTGGGCAGAGCGCGAAGGCGCTGCCCCGCAGTACCTCGAAGTAGCGCTGGTGGAAGAACGCTCGCTCGCCGTGGGGCACGTCCTTCGGGACGAACACGTCCTGCTCGACGTTGGTGCGGTCGTAGGTCCCGAGCGACTCGTGCTCGGCGCCGTCGGTCACGAGGAGGTACGACCGGTCGGTGAAGTGCCGGCGCGCGAAGTCGAGGATCCACGCCCTGGGCTCGAAGGTCTCGGGGCGGTAGAGCCCGCCGACGAAGCTGTAGTCGTACCGCTTCTCGCCCGGCAGGGCGGCCGCGGCCTCGACGTAGGAGCGCGGGTAGAGCAGCACGGTCGGCGTCTCGCGCTCGTCGATGTCGGGGCACTCCAGCGCCTCCTCCTCGTACGCCTGCTGGATGAGCAGCTTCGACCGGCGACCCCCGGGACGGAGCACGATCGTCACGTGCCGGCCTCCGCGTCGAGGTCGTACCCGAACACGGTGGCGCACGCCTCCCGCACGACCGGACGCGCTCGCAGGTCGTCGAGGATCGCCTGGGGGATCGCGTGCTGCCGGTGGCGGCTCATCAGGTCGGCCTCGGTGCTCAGCTCCCCCGCGGTGAAGCTGCTGCCGCCGCCGTAGTCCGACACCTCCGTCACGACATCGACGTTCTCGAGCCCGAGGGCGGCCGCCACCTCGTCCCGATAGGCGCGGTCGCTCAGGAAGCGGTTGTAGCTGACGAGCACCTTCGGCTCGAGGTGGGCCGTATGGCCGAGGAACTCGGCGCAGTACGACTCGACGAGATCGAGGTAGTCCCCGTCGACGCGGAACGGCTTGGGCTTGGCCACGGCGGCCGCCAGGCGCGACGCCAGGTTGTTGAGCGGGTCCCGCAGCACGAGCACGTTCACGGACGACGCCAGGCCGGCGGTCCTCGACGAGAACGAGAGCGAGCAGTCCTCGATCTCGAAGATCGTCTGGCGCTGCCCCTCGGCGGCTCGCTCGAAGTCGGTCGCGGCGAGGTCACCCAGCTCGAAGCGACGCGAGTACATCCGGCCACAGTTGTTGAAGAATGCCACCCCGGCGACGGGATCGCGGAAGCCGTCGCACAGCTGTGGATGCAGCCCGTCGACCTGCAGCGCGATCCGCTCCGACGCGCCGTGGTTCGCGTAGAGCCAGCCGACCAGGAGGTGGATGCCGCTCCGCTTCAGACCCCAGACGATGGTCTTCTGGGGCGGCACGCTCAGCGGGGGTCCCATCGCTCGTAGACCCACGGGTAGTCCCACGTGCATGCGTGGGTCTCCGCGAGCTGCCGCCGATTGCGGCGACGGCCCGAATAGGCGTTGGGCGCGAACTCGTGGAACTGCACGATGACGGCGCCGGTGCGCGCCAGCCAGCCGGTCTCGTGAAGGCGGTCGAGCAGCTCGAACTCCCCGCCCTCGATGTTCACCTTCAGCAGGTCGATGCGCTCGATGGCCAACGAGGTCAGCACGGCGTGGACGTCGCGCACCTGCACCTCAGTGCTGCCGAACACGTCGGTGGCGGCGGGGTTGACGTACACCGACGACGCTGGGCCGTCGATCGCGAGCTGCTCGGCACGGTCGCGTCCCCCCAACCCGAACGGGTGCAGGTGGACCCGCGCGTCCTGCCCGACCGACTGGCCGAAGCGCTTGATCGAGCTCGGCTCGGGCTCGAAGGCGTGGATCTGGAGGTCGTGCGGTCCCCGTTCGGCGGCGCGCTCGACGATCCGCTGCGACCACTCCCCGACGAAGGCGCCGACGTCGAGGACCACCGCGCCCTCGCGTAGGTCGACGTCGATCAGGATGTCGGGCTGCCGAGCCGAGGCCTTGAAGAACTGGCGGACGGAGGGCCGGTAGTCCTGGGCCTCGTATATCGCGCGCGTGAAGGGACTGCACCGCGCCGACCACCGGTGACGCCGCCACGCCGTCACGGGCCGCATCAGCCGTCGCTTCGTCGTGTACAGGTCCATGGAGGGCCGATCATTGCACTCTCCCCAGGCTCGCCCCGTGGTCGCCCTACCTAGGCCTCTGGGTCGGATGCCTTCGGTTCGTAGACCACGACCGTCAGCGGGTAGAGACCGTCCCACCGCTCGTACTGGGCCGACTGGAAGACCTGCTCGACCTCAGTCGGCGTGATCTCGAGCCCATCGAGCTCTGGAGCGACGAAGAAGATCCTCCCCCCGCTCTGCTCCGCGGCACGCAGCGCCTCGAGCTCCTGGCTCAGCGGGTAGACAACGATGGACGGGTCGAGATGCACCTCGAGGGGACGACGGGGCAGACCTCTGTTGATGTTGAGCTCGACCGCGACATCGCCCGGGCGCATGTGGCCTTCCAGGAATCCGGCTACGGCGTCGTACGCGGGGCGCTGGGTGTGCTCCTGGAAGCTGGTGGCAGCACCGATCCCCAGGCCGGCGAAGGCCGACGCGAGCGCGATGGTCTTCATCCCTCGAGGCAGCGCCGTCAACAGAGCCGCGAATGCGAGAGCGAGGGCCGGCAACGAGGCCGTCAGGTTCCGCGCCAGGAAGAGATCGCCGCCGGCGGCCGAGTACACGCCGGCTCCCACAGGGGCGGCGACCCCAAGCAGCGCCACGAGCACCACCCGCGGCCGAGCGGTCACCCGGTCGCGTGCTCTGGTTCGCCAAACCAGCCCGAGGAGGCCCAGCGCGAAGGCGCCGCCGAGCAGCACAAGCGCTGGAACACCTGGAAGGTCGGCGAGCGGGGCGAATGGTCCCCCACCGGCAAGCCGGCCCAGCTCGGTCGCTACACCCGTGGCAGTGAAGGGGACGAGCGCACCCATCACGGCCTGAGCTGGCGCTCCTCGGTCATCGAGCACAGACGGGACCCATGGCGCGAAGAGCAGGACCGCTCCCGCATGCGCGGCGAGCAACGGGCGGACCAGATGCCGCTGGGTGAAGATGGCCCATCCAGCCTGCACGGCGAGCACGAAGATGCTGGTGTAGTGCGAGTACATCGCCCCGGCGGCGAAGATTGCGAAGGCGACCCACCAACGACGGTCATTCGTGTCAATCGCTTGCAGGAGCGCGAGCGTCGAGAGCACCACCAACAGCGTCATGAGCGAGTACGCCCGTGCCTCGGTGGCGTAGAAGGTGGCCAGGGGGCTGAGCGCGAAGAACGCCGAGCCGACGAGCGCCGCCTCACGCCCGACGGTGCGCAGTCCGAGCACGTACACCAGCGGCACGGTGGCCACACCAGCGATCAGCGACGGGACTCGCAGCCACACGGCGGGGTCTCCGAGGTGCTGGAAGGCCCACGCTACGAGGAAGTACAGAGGCGGTGTGATCTCGAGGTTCGAGCGCACACCATCGAGCACACCAGAGAGGTCGGGACGGGTGGCGATCTCGTAGGTGAACAGCTCGTCGCCGAAGAAGCTCTGCCTGAGGGCCGCCAGGCGGAGCCCGAGCGCCACGATCGTGATGCCGCCCACGGCGACTACGAAGCGGACGGGCGGGCGAGTGCGACCGGCCTCAGCCGTGGCGTCCCTCATCACGGCCTACGTTTCCGCCGGCGATGTCAGTTGCATACCCGCCCACCTCATCGGCACAGCGTGAAGGTCTTGTCCGGTGCAACGGGCGCGAACCGGAGATCGAGAGAGTCCAGCTCGACGGACAACGTCCCCCCGCTCCCTGGGCCGAACGCCACCCAGGGCGAGGTCCGCTCGCCGTTCTCCATCGTGGCGACGTTGACCAGGGACTTGATGCCCAGTCGATCCCCCTTCGAGAGCTCGAGGTCCACGCCGGTCGAGCGGGTCTCGCAGTTCTCGTCGGGGAACGGCTCCATGATCTGGGCCAACCCGAGCGCGATCGGGAACGTGGCTGCGACACGCTGATCGAGGTGGTCGAGGGTCGGGAGTCGTCCGTCGTCCCGGACGTCGAGGAGCCAGCCGATGGTGAGGTCCGTGCCGTTGTAGCGGTCGGGCAGAGGCCGCACCCATCGCGGCACCTGCTCTGCCTCCGGTGTCCTCGGCACGCCGAGCGCGGTCTGGCGCTGGATCTCGAAGAAGCGGTCGTTGACGATGCCGTCACCGAACCCGCCGATGTTGCCCGGGACGCCGACGAGCAGCAGCAGGATCACCCCGACGGCCGCGGGACGCCAGCGCCGGGTGAGGGCGTCCCCCGCCACCGCCAGCGCCGGCAGGAGGCACACGGCCCCGATGTAGACGTACCGGCTCGAGCGGGCCTGCTCGACCCCGAAGACCCAGCGACCCTGCGAGGTGAGAACGAACAGCAGCGGGCCGCAGACGAGCAGCGCCGCCGGGACCGAAACGCGCCGGCGCAGCTCGTCGATCGTCGTGGAGGAGACCAGGAGAGCGAGACCCGTCACGAGGAGCAGGACGAGGAGGACTGCCACGACCTGGTAGTGGCCGACCGCCTCCACCGTTCCGATCTGGCCCTCTCGCACCCAGTCCCACACGACGGAGATGGCCGGACGGCCGAAGTCGTACTCGGCAGGGTTGGCCAGCAGGACCCAGGCGAGATAGGTCACGGCGGCAGGTGCCGTGTGCAGGAGCGAGACGCGCCAACCCCGCCGTACCAGCGTCGACAGGCACACGGCCGCGATCATGAGCGGGCCGATGCCTGAGCACATCACGGCCGCCATCCCGGCGACGACACCGGCCGCGTCGCGGCGATCGAGCGGGCCGTCATGGTCGGCCAGCAGTAGCTGCGTCAGCCCGAAGAGCATGGCGCCGACGAAGTTGATCTGGAACGCCCAGTGGATGTTCTGCTCGCCGGGACCGAAGAGGGCCAAGACACCGGCGGCCGCCGTAGCGATCCACGGGCCCACCCCCGCTCGCCGCATCACGACCCGCAGCAGCGCCACCAGGCCGAGGTGCATGGTCACGATCAGGATCAGGTAAGGCGTGAACGACAGGCCGAACACGTTGAACATGAGCCGGAACATGACGACCGGGATGGCCGCCGGGTGCACGTCGTGCGGGCGGAAGATGTCGTGCAGGCTCCCGCCGTCACGACCGGCGAGGAACTTCCAGTCGTCCCGAAGGAACCACACGCCCGAGCCGAGATCGAAGATGAGCACCCACCAGGCGACCCCGAGGTACGCCACGAAGGCGCCGAGGGCGACACGAGTGCGCCGGCTCGAGGGCTCGTCCGTCGCGATCGGCTCGGTCATCGGGGGATGATCCCATTGTTCATGAGGTAGTCCTCGACAGCCGGGGCGAGGGACTCCGCGAACGTGCGGGTCAGGTGGTTTCCGTCAACGGTGGTGACCATGCCTCCGAGGATGGGGTCGCAGATGGGAAGGAAGGGGCACACGAGCTGATCGAGGTCCACGGACCAGACGTCATCGTGTTCTCGGTCGAACCGTTGGTAGACCTGCTCGGTGACCGGGGGACGCTCATCGGCTACGAAGCGGCACTCCTCGACCACGCTGGCCTGCGACAGGCACACGAGGGTGTTGAGCTCCTCTCGGGGGTAGGGGGTCGGTTCCAGCAGCACGACGTTGCGCCCGCTCGCCCGCAGCTCACCGAGTGCGCTGGCGGTGGTGGTCTCCACCCAGTCCGCGAGCTCTGGGGAGCCTCCCTCGAGGACTTCGCCGTCCGGCCCGACGTACTGGTAGGGACCGGAGAGCACCTCGTACTCGCGGTTCATGACGACGACGATGTCCGGGTCGAGGGCGGGGATGACCCGGTCGTAGAGATCGTCCTTGTGCCGTTCGCAGTCCTCGATCCGCTGGTCGAAGCGCGCGATCCCCGTCACGAAGAGGTCGCGCTGCCACGAGCACACCGGCCGAACGGCCACGGAGAGGGTCAGGTCGTTCCGCTGGGCGACGGCCCGGAACGTGGGGATCATCATGGCGGCGTGACTGTCGCCGATCAGGAGGATGTGCGGGCCGTTTCCCTTGAGCTGCTGACGCGTGCACGCGGTGGCAGGTTGGCCATAGCAGTTGGTCAGGGTCGGGACGTCGGCTTTCAGCGCCTGGATGTTGATGTCGGGGACGGGGGTGAAGCCGGTGGTTTGGGTGGGGCCGGTGGGGGCGGCGGCGGTGGGGTTGGGTTCGATGATGGCGGGGATGAGGATGAG
>Ga0247727_10003796_pt1 | contig 32988 bp, 47 predicted proteins | sample WisWelCaveWW1625_FD_202498 | JGI IMG/M metagenome (GOLD analysis project Ga0247727, IMG submission 202498) | Biofilm microbial communities from Wishing Well Cave, Virginia, United States - WW16-25 | ecosystem: Environmental > Aquatic > Deep subsurface > Groundwater > Cave microbial mat | place...
GATGTTTTAAGCTGGATTGAAAATGCTGCCGAAGCTAATGTAATAAATTCAAAAGAAAGAACAGAAATATTAAATGCTTTAAAATTAGTCGCTCGACGTAATAAGCCAAAAGAAGTTTCCAAATTAACATTACAATTTGGAAAAGAAATAATAGACTTAGAAACAGGAAATAGATTTCCTTCAACAGCAAAATACTTTGTTACTAATCCTATTCCTTATAAACTAGGTTCAAATTCAAACACCGAAAAGTTCGATAAATTATTTAGGGAGTGGGTTAGAGAAGAAGACGTCGCAAAATTATATGAGATACTTGCTTATTGTATCTTGCCAGATTATCCTATAGAAAGAATATTCTGTCTGCATGGAAGTGGAAGTAATGGTAAATCCTGCTTCTTAAAGATATTATTACGTTTCTTAGGATTTAATAATGTCTGCTCAACAAGTTTAGATACAATACTAAAATCAAGATTTGAAATAGCTAGACTTTATAAAAAACTTGCGTGTCTTATTGGAGAAACAAACTTAACTAAGATAGAGAATACACAGATAGTTAAAAGATTAGTTTCTGGAAAAGATTTAATAGGAATAGAGTTTAAAAACAAAACTCCTTTTGATTATATTAATTATGCAAAGCTTATTATTGCTACAAATAATATTCCTCCTACAGATGATAAAACTGATGGCTTTTATAGAAAGTGGCTCATAATTGATTTCCCTAATAAATTTGAAAAGGAGATAGATGTTCTTGCTGATTTAACTGACGAAGACTTTGAGAATTTAGCTATGAAATGTGTTCATGTTTTGGATGACTTATTAAAAAGAAGAGCATTTAGCAATGAAGGAAATATAGAACATAGGAAAGAACAATACGAATCTAAGAGTAATCCTTTGGATAAATTCCTAAAAGAATTTACAACTGATGAAGATGTAAATGCTGATATTGCTAAATGGGAATTTGAAAAGAGATTTAATGAATGGCTTAAAGAACATAGACTTAGACATTTATCTGATATTACTATCTCTAAACTAATGAAAGCAAGAGGAATACGAGAAACCAAACCATATAAACAATGGTATGAAAATGATCAAGCAGTAAATAGACAGGTAAGATGTTGGGGAGGAATTAAATGGAAATAATAAATAAAATTAGAGGTTTAAAATCTAGTACAACAACTATGAGAGCAAGAAAAACAATTAAGGAAGAAGACTATTGTTCTGAATGTAAAAATTATTTTAGAAAAAATCTATTAGATATTGAACATGAAATTCCAGTATCTATTGGTGGTAATCCTTATGATTTTAGATTCTTTTGTAAAAGTTGTCATAATAAGAAAACAAATATTGATATTAAAATAATAAATTTTTTTAAAAAAACAAACTTATTAATTAAACATAATTCAGAAAGTTTTGAAACACCATTAACTAAAGAAGAACTTATACAAACTTATAAAATATTATTTTTATTAATAAAAAAAGGAGAATTATATAATGAAGACAAATAAGTCAAGTAAGACGGGTACTTATACTAGGTTTCCCTATGTAAGAACCTATTGTAACTACCCGTCTTTTCCGTCTTATTCTGTCTTAAATTCAATAAAGATTCGTTTAATAAAATAAAATGAAAAATAAAAAAATGAAAAATAAAAAAAACGCTAGAAACTTTCAGCCCACTTTAAACAGCAAGCAACAAGATAAGATAGTTAAAGATTGGAAGAAACAGTATCCTGAAGATTGGTCTAAACCAATTTGGTCAGAGTCAGATTGGTGGAAATTCAAGGAAGAACATGATGATTCGGAAAGCCGAATAACTAAAGAAGAGGAGAAAAATGAAACAAAAGATAACTAAATTTTTATCAAGAAATAAATATATTTTCCTTTTTTGTTTATTTATTTTGACTACACTCTATAGTGCGAACTTATTTATGGCAATGCAACATGAATATGTTCATAGTGAGATAAGTCGAAGTTATGGGATTCTTTCAGAGATAAAGATCAATTATCTTCCCTTTAATAGTATTTTAGGATCTACTATCCCATTAGACTCAGAAAGTTATAAAGAAAAATGCACTGAAAAATGCATTATGATGCATAATCTGACTGATGTGGTAGGATATCATCTTTTTGCATTTGTTAACATATTGCTTATAATTTTCTTTATGTTAATCACAGTATTGATAGGAGTTAGAAGACCATGAGAACTAGTATGAACTTTATAAGATCAGAATCATACAAAGCATATACAAAATGTATTTCATGTAAAATTAGAATGGGATATGATACAAAAAATGCTCCTAAGAGATGTTCTAAATGTGCATTAAAAATTAGACTTGAAACACAAAAAACTAATAAGAAGGCAAAATACCATGCAATATAATAAAAGTCTCGCCTACGGGCTTATAATCAATCGTAGCAACGTTTCAAATCATACTCCGCAGGGTTTTAACCATGTAGCCATGTATACACCTTTCCCTGCGGAGATTTATACTTCGGGTAAGTTTTCATCACCGTCTCTCTTACCCGAAGATAATTGTCCCAGAAAGATTTGCAGGGGTGGTCCTCCTAGTTCGTAAAGAGCGAATAAAGGATTAGAGAGTCTGGGTTTCACCGATAGTTAACTCTAGCGAGTTTCTTTCTTACCTCTCTAATCCAGCCATAAATATAATGAAAGAAAAAATATTAATTTGTTTGATAGTGATTTTATCTTTATTAGATTTATTTAGCATATATTATTTTAGAAATAACGTCGAGGCAGGAGCAATTACTACAATTATATTTTCAGGATTATTACTTTTGATTATGGCATACTATGGAGCAAATCATAGAGAGTTTATATGAAAAAGATAAAACAAGAAACAATAAGTTTTGAAACTCTGATCTTTCTATTTGTTCTCTTCTTTTTTATGGCAACAACTATATTTGATATAACAGTAACTCTAACTATGTTCTCTATCAATCCAATATTTATGAATTATGAAGCCAATGATTTTTTTATGTGGGGCATAAATAAAAATATTCCAATGCCTCTTAATCCGACTTTACTTATTCATTATGGATTGTTTATAACTTATATACAATCCTATTTAAAGAGAAAAATATCAGAAAGATGGAGAATTGCTTTTTGTAGCCTAACTTGTAGTTTGATAGCTTTGTCTGGAGTTCATTTGATTGGAGGAGCAAGTTGGCTATATAGCAATCAAAGTTAAAGTGTAGCTTTGCCCATAAAGGGTTAATTTAGTTAAATTATGGGTATTTTTGACCGTGAAGGATTAATTTGACTTCTTGGATGAGAAAGTTGTCACAGAAAGTAGGGTGTTGTCATAAAATGTCTATTATAGGCTTTGCACAGATTTGCAGTAACTTAAAATAATTCATTAGGATTAAAATCTGCTTTGAGCATTTCTGATATTGTCAGTAATTTGATAATTACTCCTTCGGAATCTTTTATTCTTGCTACTTCCTCTATCGCTCCCTTAACGAAACTGAAACCAACTATAATTCCCTTTTCTTTATCTGCTCTTCTTATTGCAGTTTCAAAATTATCTATAACATTTCTACCTATTCCTTGGCTTTGTTTTACTTGTATAGGTATTCCATTGGAAGTATTACCATCTATCCCCATATCTCCACTTTTTTTATCTGAAGATCTACCATTTAATTGTTTACATACCCAATTTTGAAATTCAAAATGCGGTAAACTTTCTAGTTCTTTTATAGAGGTAGGTAATCCTAAAATGGCTATATCTTTAATGCCTAGATTTTTAAGTCTTTTTTCAGCTACTTTACAAGCTGTTGGACTTACATCTATTCCTATCCAATTTCTATTAAGCTTTTGAGCTACTGCGATCGTCGTTCCACCGCCAACAAATGGATCTAGAACTAAATCTCCTTCATTTGAGCTTACTTTTATTATTCTATCCAATAAACCTTCTGGTTTTTGTGTTGGGTAGCCTAATCTTTCTTTTGCAGAAGGAGCAATGATATTTATATCAACCCAAACATCAGCCATTGGAACACCCTTTGAATCTTCTTTCAAAGATTGACCTGGATTTCTTTTCCCACTATCTTCAAATGTTGCAACTTGTTTTTTACCTTTCCATCTTTTTATTGTTTCTGCAGAAAGTGGTTGATATTGTGTATTGAAAACATAATTTTTAGATTTACTATAAAATAGAATAACATCGTGATTTCTTTGAAATAATTTTTCTCCAGCTGTCCATTTTCTATAATGCCAGATAATTTCATTAATAAAATTATTTTCGCCAAAAACTTTATCCATCATTACTTTTAATTGATGAGAGGCATGATAATCACAATGTAAATAAATTGAACCAGTCTTTTTAAGAACTCTATGACACTGTTCTAGTCTATCTCGCATCCAATTAATATAATGCATGATTCCTCCTTCCCATCTATCTCCAAATGATCTTTTTTCAGCATGATTTCCCCATATTACCTCATAATGTTTATTTGAGAAAAAAGGAGGATCAAGATAGATTAAATCAACACTCTCGCTAGGAAAACCTTGCAAAATCTTTAAGCAGTCACCACAATATATTGCGTTTATATTTACCATGTTTTCTACTTTTATACTTATTGTTTATGATTTTTATATTTTTTTATATCATTCTATTGTCACAGAAAATAAAAGATCACATAAAAATTCATAAGGACTTATGATATTAATCATTTAATAAATTTCCGTTCTAATATGAATTCCCACGTTAATCCAACAACCCCAATTCCTATAAGCACAAAATTGACTGCTCGTTCCACTGTATTTGCTACTAAATATCCTAATATAAATGAGAATAAAAGCCCAAAAACAAAACCTATAGTACAGCTACCTAAAATAAACCATCCGATTGTGAGAAATTTAGAAGGTTTATTTTTGCTTTTATTAATTTTACTATTTATTCTTATGGCACCACCAATTAAAATCCAAATCAGAATTATAAATAATATATCATTTTGTCCCATTTCTTATTTAAGGTCCTCCAATAAATACAGATAAAGGTGTAATTCCCCATATAATTAGCAATATCCCTATTCCAATTATTCCTATTTTTAATGGTATAATTAAATCTCTAAACTGTATTTTAGTTATCTGATGTACACTTTCAATCTTCATTTACCTGTGAGTGAAAACCTAATTAAAAACCTATCGCTTACCTGTAAATGAGGGTGTAAAAATGAGGGCACGATATGTTAATATTTCAATACATGAAGACCTAGCAAGGAAGATTGATCACTATATGAAAGAGTCTAAGTTAGGTTTTAGATCAAGAGCAGAGGTTGTTAGTTTTGCCTTGAGGAAGATATTTATTGAAAAAAGTTTAAAATGATCTTCTTCTTTTGCGTAACAAGTTAGATAATTTTATTTTTGGAGATAATATTCTAGGAGTTCTAAATCTTAGGCTCCAAGATATTTTTGAAGGGGCTCTAATTTTTTTGATTGTCATGTTTCTTTTCGTATTCTCTTATTTTTTTTGATTTTTCAACTTTTAAATATCCTTCTCTTTCTAATTTCTCTAAATGTCTTTTACCTGTGAGTGGTGATATTTTTATTTTAATAGCTATTTGATTTGTAGTTAAAAACTTTCCTTCATAAGCTAATAAAAGTTTTATTATCGCTTTATCTATTCTGTCAAGCATTATTTTTTATCCAATTTATATTTAATTCTGATTCTTTTCCTTCTCTAAATTCAGCATAAAATCTAATTTTGTCTCCTGCTTTTATTTTAAAGTGGTTTCTTATTTCCTGTGGAATCCTAATTAAAAGAGACTTTTTATCATCGCTTATAGTAGCAAATTTTTCTACAAAATCGTGTTCTGGTTCTTTAACTTCTTCTTTTATTTCCTCTATTGTCCTCAACTTTTTCTTATCACTCATCGTAATAATTATTAGTCATTGTTATATATAAATGTTATTATAAATAACAATATTACTATATAATGATAACAATAGAAATATTTAAATACTTATTATTACATTTATTACGACTTGTAACAACAGAGCCCCTCCCAATTAAGCTCGGCATCCCCGAGGCAGGAGGGGCCCACATTATAAAATGATAAACAAAAATAAAATTTATTGGGAGAAGGAAGATAAAATAGCTAGAGTAAATAATGAATCTCCTAAAAAAGTAGAAATCCAACCAACTCTAAACAATTTTGAACTGAATAGTATAGACTGGCATAAATACAATTTAGCTAAGACCCAAGAGAAGAGATTGTTCTATCAGCTTTTGCATGAGCTTTGTAGTATTATTCCAGAACCATTACAGGAGAAAGGCAGACCGAGAGCTAAGTTAAAGGATTTAGTGTTTTCTCTTGGATTAAAGTTATATTCAAATTATTCAGGAAGAAAAGTATATTCTGATTTAGTTCATGCTAAGGGAGCAGGTTATGTTTCAAATAATTTGCATTATAATACTCTTACAGATTTTCTTAATTGTCCTGTAACTTATGACTTATTGCAAAGACTTCTTACTATTTCTGCTTTGCCTTTAAAACATCTTGAAGATAGTTTTAGTATTGATTCTTCTGGTTTTGGCAGTTATCAATATGAACGATGGATTAGAACTAGATTTAGAAATAATAAGAAGGGTTGGAGAAATTATATCAAAGGACATATTTTTATTGGAACTAGAACCAATGTTATTATAAGCTGTGAAGCTACATATGGAAATCAAGCAGATGTTAAGCAAGCTCCAAAACTATTAGAATCTTTAAAAGAGTTTAATGTAAAAGAAGTTTCTATGGATGCTGGTTATCGCTCTCAAAGATTACATCAAATAGTTGAAAGCTTAGGAGGATTGCCATTTGTGCCTTTTTCTCCTAGAACAAATCCTAAAGTAGGCAAAGCTCCCGAAATTTGGATTAGAATGTTTAGATATTTCCAAACCAATAAAGAAGATTTTATGAAACATTATCATAAGAGAAGTAATGTCGAAACAGTTTTTTCAATGGTTAAAATGCGACTTGGAGAGTTTCTTAAATGTAAAAAATTTGATACTCAACGTTCAGAATTATTAATGAAGTTTATTTGTCATAATATTTGTTGTTTAGTTCAGGAGATTTATGATAGAGGAGTTCATGTTGATTTCAAGAAATTTATAGATAAGTTGACTGACCGTAAAGTAGAAGAGGCTTCTGGATTGATGGTTGATAGAAATCTTCAAGAACGGGACTTATAGGCTTTCTCGGTCATCGTAATTTTTGTTTAATACTTTATGGGCAAAGCCTTAAAGTGTTACTACAAATATGTAGTTAGAAACATTTAAATACTTTAATATACTATATATAACTATATGAAACAACAAAAGAAAAAACGAATGCAAAAACAGATAGAACTTAGAAAAAAGATAAACGGTTATGTAAAGACTTTAATGATAATAAGTTTTATCTTAGGTATTTCAGTAGGTATTGCAATAAGTGCATTGATTGCAATTAGGTAGAATGGATAAAGAAAGATTAAAATTTAGTTATGCAATTTCTACATCAATATTCTTATTTTTATCAGGCTACTTCTTGGGAAAGACACAACTACTAGCATCTTTTGTAATAGGATGTGTCTTTTTATATTTTGCATATAAGTTTTATGAAATAAATAAATTCGTTGAAAACAACAAAGAAAAACAAAATGAATCATCAAATTAAATTTTCATTCGATAAAGTTAAAAAACAAATAGAATCAATAAATAAAGAACTAGATGAAATAAAAAAAGAAATGAAAAAAGAAGAAAGATTAACTTGCAAACACAACTGGAAAGTTATTGATAGATTTGATGGAATGAAACAATCAATTTTTAAAAACAAATCAATAAAATCGATAAATTTTTCTTTAATGTGTAAGAAGTGTGGAGACATTTGTCAAAGAGAAATATTCTTGCCATATAATGCAATAAGTATTAATCAGAAAAAAGAATTTGATATATTAATAAATAAAGCACTTGAAAATAGTGAAAAACAATTTAAGAAAATAAATGAATCCAAAGATTTAAATACTTAAATAACTATATAAAATAGTATGACACAACAAAATACAATAAAACCACTAACAATTGAAATATCAAAAGAACTTTGGGAAAGATTTAAATTAAAAGTTCCAAGAAATAAAACTTTGAATCAAGCAATTGTTGAATTAATAGAAAAAAAGCTAAGTGAAGAATGAAAGGAACAAAACAGATAGTTGTAAAAGAAGAAACATGGAAAGGATTAATGGATATTAAGAATTGCATGAATCTTAAAAATCTAGATTTTACTATTAAAGAATTAATTAAATATTATAAAGGAAATAAAGAAAACGGAGGACACGCAGAATGAAAAAATCAATTAAATCATTAAAGAAACTAAAGACAAAGATATTTGGATCTGACGAAATAAATTGGATTAAGTTAAATGAAATCGTAGATTCCGATATAGAAAAAGAAGTCAAAGGAAAATATAATAAGCAAGATAATCAAATAGAATCAAGAGGAGATATTGAATTAATAAAATGAAAAAACAAAACAAAACAGATAATGATAAAAGATTTGGTGAATTAATTTGGATGTTTGCATTTGTAATTTTATTAATAGTGCATTTAATTAATCCAATAACGGGAGATAAAAATACTGATTCAATTATTTCTATACTCCTACTTTTAGGACTAATGATAAATGATAGGTTATGATAAATTCAGAAAATGATGAAACTAAAACACTTTAAAATAAACAACTGGCACATAACAGCTATCGAGGATGATCTTGAACAAGTAGTTGTAGCCAAGAAAGCCAAACATCAAATCCAATTAATTTATCCAGATATTCAGGAATTGATTGATGAAGTTAATAATAATTAAGTATAAGGAGGTATAAAAAATGGAAAAAGGAATAACCGCAAAAACATCAAAGGGCACTTGGATGTCTCTACCAACAGCCGAAGAACAGCAATCTATTCAAAATAAAGAGCGAAAGCCCAAAGTTGAATTTATTGTTAATAAACCAGTAACAGTTGAATTTAAAAGTGATTTTCAAGAACCTTTAGAACTTGGTAATGAGACCGATGGATATTATTATTTATTTGATGTCCTTGAAAAAGGAACAGAAAAAGTAATTATTACCTCGGCATGGAGTTTATTAAGAGGATTAAAACTTAATTATCCATTAGCAGATAAGAAGATTTTTATTACTAAGTTGATGGAAAGAGGAAAGCAAAACTTTAAAGTTGAATTAATCTCTTAAGTTTGCAAACCAAATCAAGCCAAATATAATTTACCTTTGCTTCAATTAAATTAGGAGAGGCATTTAAATAAAAACATGAAAAAACTTAAAATACAAATGAACGGAAGAAGTGATGAATATCAAACTCCAAAAGAAGCATTGGATATTCTATTGCCATATTTAAAAAAGAAATGGATAATTTGGGAATGTGCTTGGGGCAAAGGAAGTTTAGTAAAACATTTACAAGAGAAGGGATTTAAAGTAATTGGTGACTATAGAGATTTTATAAAGGGTTATGATAATACAGGTTATGATTGTATTGTTACAAATCCACCCTATTCAAAGAAAGACGAGTTTCTCCAAAGATGCTATGAATTAGGAAAGCCTTTTGCATTACTTATGCCTTTGACGGCTTTGGAAGGAAAGAAGAGAGGATACCTTTACAGAAAATACGGTATACAATTAATAATTCCAAATAAAAGAATAAATTTTATAACTTCATCTGGAAAAGGAAGAGGGGCTTGGTTTCAGGTAGCTTGGTTCTGCTGGAATCTTAATTTGCCTAAAGAATTAAATTTCGTTGAAATGGAAAAATGAAAAAAAGAACATGCGATAAATGCAAAAAAGAAATAAATGGCGAGTATATTAAATGCTGTTATAGCCAATATATTAAAGGTCAGAATCAAAAACTAAATCATCGGGGAGATTTATGCCTAGACTGCTGGGAGAAATTTATAAAATGAAAACAAATAAAAATATATTAAATAAATATGGTGTAAGCGTAGAAAATTTAAAAATAATAATATTATTTTGGGGTTTTGCTGGAATAATTTTAGCAATAAACGATTCTCCTATTTTAATATTGAATTATATTTTAGGTATTTTAATTTCAAGTTTAGTATTAACTAAAAGATTAAAATGAACCAAGATAATAAAAATAAAATAATATTAGATTTATGTGGGGGAACAGGCAGTTGGAGTAAACATTATAAGGACGCAGGTTATAAGGTATATAATATAACATTGCCAGAGTTTGATGTAGGAGAAATTTGTATTAATAAAAACAATTTATATTTGAAAGAAAAATATCAAAAAAGAATTATTTTGCCCATAAAAAAGATTTACGGAATATTGGCAGCTCCGCCTTGTACAATGTTTAGTTTTGCACGAACAAATGCAAAAACCCCAAGAAATTTAAAATTGGGAATGTCAACAGTAAATGATTGTTTAAGAATTATATGGCAATGTCAGTATAATTTAAAAAATAAGAATTCTAAGAATACAACTCTAAAATTTTGGGCGTTGGAAAATCCAAATGGATTCTTAAAATACTTTTTAGGAAAACCAACACTGGAATTCAATCCTTACGATTATGGAGACCAATATCAAAAAAGAACTCATCTGTGGGGGTGGTTTAATGAACCAAAGAAAAAACCGATAAAACTTGATCCAAAATTAAAAGAACTTCATAAAACAAATTCACAGCCATTGCCTAAGTTTGATCATTTATTAACAAAAGAAATTCATCCAGAATTTTATGGTAAATTAAATAGACAGGAAAGAAGAGCAATAACCCCTCGAGGATTTGCCAAATCTTTCTTTGAGGCAAATCAATGAACCAAGACATAAACCGCCCGAGAAAATCAAAAGAATTAAGAAAAGACCTAGAAACACGCATAGAAAATCTACTAGAACGTCTTAGCATAGCAACACAAGAAGATACTCCGACAATTAAAAAGCAAATAAGTAATTTAGCAATGGAATATAAAACACTAATGGGGCATTTTTATAGGAGAAGATATAAAAGATATGAGCCAATTCAAGATCCATTAAATACTCCAGAGAAAGAAAGAAATTATCAGATAAGTCCTGATCCTCTTCAAGAAGCTAATGGCTTTGGAGAAGTTAATAAATTAAGAGAAAGACCAAGAATTATAACTTAGAAATAACTTAGAAACATTTAAATATTGTTATAATTATAATAATAACAAATGCCACAAGCAATAATTAGTTTAAATGAAAAAGAAGATAAAGTGGTAAATTATTTTTCTCAGAAATGGAATTTAAGTAAACATGAAACAATTAAAAAAATAATAAGGGAATTTGAGGAAAAAATAAATGGGAATAACTGATCAAGTAAAAGGATATATACCAGAGATAAGTACTAGTCAAATAACAAATGTATTCATACTTGTATTTGTTATAGGAATTATCGGTGCAATTTTAGGATTTATTTCATATACTGTTTATATGAAAAAGAAATTCAATAAAAACATTGTTGTTTTTGAAAAAGTAGGAAAAACAATTGAGCCAACAAGAAAAGATACTGCTTGTATTATGCCTTGGGGAGAAGGTGGAGATACAATATTCTTTTCAAGAAAAAGTCAGAAATACTTACCAACTCCACGAATACAAACAGGAAGAAATACATATTGGTATTTCATAAGAGAAGATGGAGAATGGATTAATTTTGGTGTTGAAGATATAGATGAACACATGCGGGAGCTTAAAGCTCACTTTCTTGATAAAGAAATGAGATATGCTCGTACAGCAATACAAAAAAATTTAAGGGATAGATTTCAAAAGATTAGTTTTTGGGAAAAATATGGAGGATTGATTGTTTGGACGGTTTTGATTCTAGTTACGGGAGTAGCTATGTGGCTTATATTTGATAAATGGCTTGAAGTTTCTAATGCATTAGTAGATGCAGTTAAAGCAGCAAAAGAAGTTGTTGAATCTGCTAAGCAAATTCTTGGTGTTATAGATTCAATGAAAGGAACTGGAGGTATTAGAACAGCTTAAAATGGCAAGTATTATAATACTTTACGTCGTAGCAGGAATAGTTACTTTAGCTGTAATAGGATTAATTACATTTTTTATTATACGTTCTAAAAACAAAAAAATTGAAGAAGGAATACCACAAGTGAAAGGAGGATTAGATGAAAATGGAAGAACAAGTCCAGAAGAAACAAGTAGGCAGACCAAAGAAGATACAGGAAGTTCAAGAAGTACAGAAAGAAGAAGTTCAATCTTCTCAAGATTCATCGGAACAAAAAGTCAAAATAGGCAAAGTGATTCAAGTGGACAACAGCCAGAATCAGGAATTGGAAGAGGAGAATCAATCTCTAAGATCGATGATACAAATGATGAATCTAAAAGAAACATTGAGTCAAGACAGCGAGTTCAGGTATCAGATTCTAGTAGGAACAGAGAAGATGACAATGCAAATGGAGAAGATGACGATTCAATTGAACTCACTAAGCCAACAAGTATTTGAACATAATAAATTATTTGCTGAATCTCTTGGAAAGAAAGTAAAATAGAAATATTTAAATAGTAGTAGTACAGTGTAATACTATGAAATTACAAGATGTAATAAATAAAGAAAAACCAACAGAAGAAAGAAGAACAATTATTCTTTCAATAAGGACAACGCCTTCTGTTTCAAAATGGATGGCAGATAATAATGTTAGACCAAGTAAGGTTTTTAATCTAGCAATAGAAGAATTGATGCAGGAAAAGAAAAAATGAAAGTAGAAAAAGTACACGAAGTTCAAAAAGTCCAATTTAGAGATTTAACAATTCCAGTAAAAATTGGGATAATTGGAGGATGGTCTGCTTTAATTATATATCTATTAACCTTTATGCTTGGATTCTTTGGAACTTCTGCTTAATTAGATTTAATTTAAAATGAAAAGGGGCACAGAAAAATTTAGTTACTTGAATTTAGTAATAGTTTTAACAATATTAGTATCAATTGGAATGATGATTTGGATAGCTTATCTTATAACAACAGACGGAGCTAAATGTATTGTAAGTCCATTAACTTATGGAGTTAAACAACTTGAAGAAAGAAATAATGAACAATTAATGTGTTCATGTAATCTTTTAAAACAAGGATCAGCAACACTATTTTTTAACTCTCAAAATATATCTTTGAAGGTTCAAGGAGTTAATGAATATTATGAAGATATAAATTATTCAAGATTAAAAGAACAATTATCTTCTAAGAATTAGTGTGTGCACGTAGTGCCCTAACATTTGGAGGGATGCGGCACATACAATAGAATATTTTTAAGTATATAAATTTATCTTCTTCTTGCACGAACAAAAGCGACTTCGACTACTTTTCCTCTTCTTCTTCCGCCAATAAATCCTAATCTTTGTCTAACAGCAATCCCTCTATGTCTTCTTATTCCAGGAAGAAATCTAAATCTTCTGGGTTTTCCAGCCCCTGGAAGTCTTAAAACTTCAATTGCTCTACCAAATCCACCTTTAACATGTTTAAATCTTCTATGTCTTACCATTTTAATATATTAATATCTACGTGTAGATAATGCATTTGTTGCTGGTTTTAATATACCTCGAAGCTTTTTGCTAATAGGACAATATCCTCCAGGATGAGTTTTACCACAAGTAGGACAAAATTGTCTTTTTCTTCTTGTATCTGGTGTCATTTATTTATTTTCTCCTTTCATTTATAGTCCTGGACCACCAGTAGGAGCACCTGTTAATCCAAGTATTCCTTTCTTGTTCTTTATTATGTTCTTTTGTTTTGTTTCCATTTGATTATGATGCGGTTTTGTTTAACTTAAAAACAAAGGAGACCGCAAACTCCAACAATTTCTTGCTGAGTTATAGAGTGGCAAGATACTCCATCTTAATCCTTAATTATCAGATCTTATAGTCCAGCAGAAGGAGCTGCACCAGCAGCACTAAATCTGTTTACTGCAAAGATGACAAGACCGATGATAAGGATAATAACAGCGACTGCTAACAAGCTAAAGAATGTTGTTGAGTTACTGAAGAAGGATGTTACTCCTGCTGTAACGTTATTAAACAACGTAGTTGTTTGGTTCTTTTCTGTTGAGCCAGCTACAAGAACTCCTGAGGAGTTTAAGTTTGCAAGTGCTATAATTATAGCGAATGCAATAACTGCGACTGTTAAAATAATAAGCATAAAGTCTCGGACACTATCAAGTCCAAGAATACCACGCTTATTCATTTTCTTATCTTTTTTAGCTAAAACGGATTCAGCTAATTTTGCTAAAGATTTCATTACTTAAAACTTCCCCCTTTCACTTTCTTTACCATAAATTTTTTTGACATATTTTATTTAAAGAAAGCTTCTTTATAAATATAAGTTAACACTGTAAACACTGTTTACACTTTTAACAATAATCTGTAAATGATGTTTACAAGTAAATTTTTATCTTTCTTTTGTTAAGAACAATATTATTGTTCCTATAAAAGAAACTGATAAAGTTACAATTATAGTTGTTATATCTATCAATCCAGGTATAAAACTTAATATAATTGCTAATCCAGAAGTTGTATAACCAGCGACGATAAACGATATAAACCAATCTCCTCTTCCTCTAACTCTCTCAGCAGTAAAATAAGATCCTAAAAATACAATTAAAAAGAAGGAAAATAAGAACATTGGAGTAAAAACATTATTTGTAACATCATTTACATAAATGAATATTTCCTGTATACCTTTTGATGCATTTCTATTTCCTAAAGTTTCGTATGTCATATTAATCTGCGAATCTTACCCACCTCCATATCATAAAAATTCCAACAAATATTAATATGGAAGCTAAAACTAATATAACTACTCTGTCTACTCCAAATACATCGGCTGCTAGTCCTATAGTTACATTATATATTGCAGTTATCATTGTAATAATAGTTTGTGCAATACCCTTTATTGAAAATAAATTTGCAGATCCAAAACTTGCAGTAGGAGTTTCATTTTCAAAAGTACCTTTAGAACTTGTTGCTAAAGTTTCACTTGAAGATAAATTTCCTCCAAGAGAACTATATGTTCTATTTATTAATTGATTATTTATTAATTTATTTCCAACTGAATTATCAGTTTGAGATTGTAACGCAAAACTTAACATAGCATATATAAATAATCCAGCAAGCAAGAATCCAACTATGAAATGTCTAAATTCTTGTCCTTTTTTATTCATTTTAAATAAATTTATCTTTCTAATCTTGCTATTTTCCATATTATAATACCTCCAGCAATTATAAACCATAATATTGTAGATCCTATTCCCAATATATTTCCTCCAGTATAGATATTCAATATTGCAGCCATAATGAATCCTAATATACTTGCTATTATTATTCCTACACTAGATGATATAAACATCATTACAAGAGTTGAATAAAGAATAACAAGTAATATTGTTCCAGTTCCTCCAAATATTTCACTTGCTCTTTGTTGTAAGCTTACAACTTTATAAGTTACAAAATTTCCATTAGAGAATACTTTTGCTTCAAAAGATGCATTGCCAAATGAAGCTGGAATAGTGCAAGTTATTACTCCAGAAGAACTTGATATTTGAGTTGAACAAGCAGTTGAATTTCCAAGAGCATCAAACTTTGTTGCGTTTAATGAAACTTCTGCTGAAGATCCATCAATAGTTGTAAATGTTAAACTTAATAATCTAGCTGTATCATTAAAGTTTAAAGTATAAAGTAAGTTATCTGCTCTAGTAAAATCTATTGGATTTTGACTTCCGATTGCTGCATTAAGATTTAATGTACACTGCCCAGTTGAAATATCTTGACATATGGCTACTATATTACTAAATGTTGCCAATATAACTCCATCTTTCTTAACAATGAAAGTATATATTTGATCTTCTAATACAAGATGAGCAATTGTCTGTCCAAGAGAATCTGTTACTGGAGCTTCCACTGATTTAAATACGCCTTCTTGTACATACTTTCTAGTTACATCGATTAATACACCTGGAACTGGCAAGAATGTTCCATCTTTGAATGTTATGAAAAAGCTTTGTGCATTAATTGTTCTTAAATCAAATAAATCAACATTAAATGGAATGGTGCTATTTCTGAGACTGGCGTTTTGTATGTTATGGAATTCTACTACTCTAGATGTAGTAAAGTATTGAGCTTGAGTATCCATTCTATAAATAGAAGTATTTGATAGTGAATTTATACATATTCTTACAGGATTTGTATTATTTCTTTGTGTTGAAAGAGTAATTTGATCTGAATTATTTATAATTGAAGATATAATTAAATTTATATTTATTGTTGTATTTAAAGAAGTTACATTTGGAGTTATAAATGTTTGATCATCTTCATCTCTTAATGTATAATTTAAGATAGTAATATTATTTGCAGTACAATTGTCAATACTTAATGGATCAACAGTTTGATTAGGATCTGTATTTACTGTTATATTTGCAGTTGCATTTGCTAAAGATACTTCCCAAAAGAATGGAAATATTGTTGTAACTGAAACTGCTGGAGCAGTTATAGTCTTAGTAAATGTTAAATTATTTCCTGTTTGGCTTAATAAAGTAGCTCCTTTTCTTGTATTATTATATATCAAATCTGCACCAAATCCAGTCCACATTGAATTAATTGTCAAATTTATAGTAAATGTTTCTGCTGATAATGTTGTAGTTCTATTATTAAATACATGCGGACCTTCAAATACCTGATAATCCCAATTAGCAGTATAATTTAATGTAGTTCCATTAGTATAATTTCCAAAGAAAACTAAAGATTTTTGAGCTGTTGAATTGAATGTGGTTGTATTTTGAGAACATGTAACTGTTGTATTTATATTATTATAATTGTAATAACATCCTGTTATTGCTGCATCTACAACTGCCCAATTTAAGGTTAATACTATTCCTGATTTACCATAATTTATTATTCCTGATGGAGAACTAACAAATACTCCAACAATTGAACTATTAATTGTAAATGTTCTATTTGCTGTTATTGTACTTTGTCCTCTATCGTTAAATGCCCTACAAGCCCAATTATAATCTCCGTTTGTCAAAGAAACAGATTGCAAGAAATTCATAACATTAGAACTTCCAGTTTGAGTTACATTAGGTTGTCCATTTATAAATAAAGTAGTATTTGTTAATATATCAACTTCCGAAGCTGTTGATGTGCAGTTGAAAGCAATAGAAACAGGACTTGAAGCAAATATTGCTCCATTTGCTGGACTATTTTGTGTTACAACTGGAGGAGCAAGTGAACACCAGGTATTAGTTGTATTTGTATTTATAGATCCAGTTGGACTTCCAGAAACATCATAGGTTGCAGTTGAATTAAATATATTTTCGCAATATCTTTGAGTTATGTTTCCTCCCGCCCCATTTGATCCTATACCTGTTCCTCCATTTGCTTTGTAAGTAGATGATCCAAGATAAATATTTCTTCCCTCAAAAGTAATAAATCCTCCACCACCCCCAGCACTTCCAACTATACCTGCTCCTGCTCCACCATCTGTTTCAACATTAAATGGAGCACTTATATTTCCTCTCTTCGAAGTTAATATGGCTCTTCCTCCTGTTGTTCCATCTTTACTACCACTGCAAGTTCCTCCACCACCAGTTGCATCTATTACTCCAGTTATATTTATATTACCTCTTGTAGAGTTTACACTTATTATATTTCCAACGCTAGGACCGTGTGATGAACCAGCAGCACAAGAAGAACCATCTCCAAATATATCTGATTGTCCTACTATTACATTTCCTCCTCCTTCTAAAATTGCTGTTGATGCCGATCCACCAGAAGTACCTCCATTTTCATATCTTATTCCACTTATATTAATTATATTAGTTGCTATAAGTTTAAGTGTACCAAGATTTGATGCTTCTTGAGAAATAGTATAATTATGTAATCTTGTAGAATGGATATTTTCTGCATAGATTTCTATATTTCCTTTATCAGATTCTAAGAATCCAGTATTGAGAGTTGTATCATCTCTTTGATTTCTTATCATACCATCATTTCTTAAAGTTCCAGTTAAATTAATTGTCCATAAATATGTACTTCCACCATTTGCAGTAGCACTTGATTGTAATGTTCCAGTTGTATTTATTGTAAAGTTGCCTCCAGTTATTGATATATCGTTTCCAGAAGCACTATTACAATTATGTGATTCTGTCATTTCGGTTATATTATTTATAAAAGTTATATTATTATTCAATACTATTCCAGCCCCTTGAATATCACATATTCCATCTACAGACTCTGCTTGACTTATCATATCTATCCTTCCATTAAATATTCCATTATGAATATTAGTTGTTAACGCATTCCCAGTTACTCCTATACTATGACGTGTTCCACTAACTCCTACAATAAGTCCTCTTGTATGCGATATTATTTGACCAGTATGATTTAAAGTAAAGTTTGTAGCATTTATTGTTGTTATTCCTGGAAAAATTGTATTCGAAAGAGCTTGAATTGTACAAGTAAATGTATTATTTAATTTTCCATTAATAATAATGAGAGGAGCAATTAAAGTAAGATTATTTCCATTATTTGATCCATCCGTAGCTCCTGTACATGCTGAACTTACAGGTGGAGTTATAATAAAACTTGATCTAATTTGCGAAGTTGAATCAACTGTTATATTTTGTGAAACATTAAGTGTTAAGAAATGATTGGTATTATTAACTTGTAATATTCCTCCATTCTTAACTTCTACAAAATCAAAGTTTTGAAAACCTCCTAATATAGTTGTAGTACCATCAACAGTTAAAGAAGGATCAATATATACAGGATATACGGCATCTTGTAAAAACCAACTTGGAATTGTAAATGAAACTTTATTCTGATTAATTGTTAAGAAAGTATAATAATATTTTGATCTTGAAACATTACTATCCCAACCATTTACAATATCATCAATTTTAAATCCATTTTTATCGTTTAAATAATTATAACTTTCATTAAATGTGAAATTATTTTTTAAATAATGATTTCCTTTTAATTTATTTATAGTAATAACTTTAGATATTCCCTCATGATTAAAAGTATAGGTTAAAGTTGCATCTATTTTAGGATCAGAAATGTCATAAATTATTTTGTTATCTTCTATTTTAATTATAGGATATCCCGTATTTATTGTAAATTCATCTAAATCTTTTGTTAATTTTATATCATTATTTGTAATATATACGTTATAAACTAATTCTTCAATTCCATAATTTACATTTTGATAACTCTTTTTATTTTTTAAAACTCCAATTAGTTTAAGAGTATTATTTATATTTTTCCATTGATTAGAATCTTTATCAAAGTATTTTGATTCGTGAACAATTAAATGTTTATAATCTTTCCAATCGAACCATTTTTCTTCTATACATTCTTTATGTGTAGAATACTGATCACAATTATAACTTGGAAATGGATAGAAACCAGAAGCTAAACTGAAACTAGAAACAATCATAATTCCAAGTAATAAACTTAATATTATTCTTTTCATTTTAAACTATAGATCCTCCTTGTCCTGTATCTCTAAATATTCCTATAAATAATATAATTCCACCTATAAATCCTACTACAGTAATCCAAATTGGAAGATTTATAAATATATAATTCATACCAGTGAATTGTTGTACTTCAGGACCCACATCGTTTATAGTTAATAAAGTTTCATAGGCATTACTAACATAAGCACTAAATACAATTGCAATTATAAGTATGAATACGTAAACTGCAAAAAATACAGGATTTGCTTTAATTAAAAAGTTACTAACAAACATTGCAATTATCATTGAGAAAAATATAACTACTGCTATCCATCTTAATGCAGGAAGTGTAGCATCTACTTGTCCAAATGTTCTATTTGTTGCATCAGTAAAGTTAGATGCTCCCATATTTCCTAAACCTCTTAAAGTAGAAGTTAATTCTCCATGCATAAATATCCATGTTGCAAAGAATACGACTGCAATAAATCCAACAACTATTATAACAAATAAATCTGTAAATGCTCCCTTTTTATCATCAGTTAAAGGAGATTTAACTATATCTTCTTTTATCTTCTGCCAAAGAGGATGTCTTCTTATTGCTGTAGTTAATCTTGTATAACTTTTCATTTCTTTATCTACTCCATTTGTTATTCTTCTAAGGTTTATTTCTTTAAGTTCTTTACTAAATTCTAAATCAGCACGTATTAATTTATTTTTTGCCATGTTATCTTGGACTTAAACCTCTTTTTGCTAATTTTTCTAATTTCAAATCTTGTATTGCAACTACAATGATAAATATAACAAAACCTATAAATAACGGAAGCAATATTGTTAATAATGTATAAAATATTGTTTTAAAGAAATTTGTTCCTGCATCAATAAAGAAAAATCCTTGTGATATATTCCAAGCGGTCCAACTTATCCAGAGCAAAAGTAAATAAGATACAAAGAACAAAATGATTTTGGTATATTTTTTATAATTGATTGCCAATATGCCCCCATAAGAATCTTTTTCATTTGAAAATGGTAACGCAATTGAACCCCATAAAACAACAACAAATAAAACTATACTTACAATTAAAATTGCAAAATAAATTATCCCTTGCGATATGCTTGGATCAGTTCCTGTAGGAGTTATTAGGAAAGTAAAACTAGAAAATCCAAAATCTATACCATCAGTGCAAGTAATAGAATTACTATATTCTCCCAACGCATTTAAAGCAGTATTATTAAATGTATAATTAAAATAATTTACATTAAATGTCATGCTGGCTCCCTGAACTACAATGTTATCATTAGGATATCTTGTAGTTAAATTACAAGAAGTTGAAAAATCGACAAGAGAATTATCATTATTTAAAACTGGGACTTTCAAATCTATTGCCGTATTTTGTTTAAATATAAATGAAGTATCTGCACTTACTAAACTCATTCCAAATGTTAAACTAAATAAAATAACTGCAAAAATAAATAAATATTTATTATATTCCTTGATATTCATTTTAAAATTCTATTGCCTTACATAGTTGTACTCTAGGCAAATTATTATCCTCCAATATTTTGAGTGTTGTGAAATTACCATTACAATTACTTACACCAACTGTAACAAACCAAGTTTCAAATGCTGAAGTAAAGTTTTGATTTCCAGCATATAATGTTGTTATATTAAATACTCCGGCCGCAGAAAACAGCGATAGATTACTTAATGGGCTAGCTCCGCTATTAATTAATGTTCCATTTCTAAATAATTCTATGTTTCCTGTACCATTAATTAATGTTCCATTTAATAATACATTAGTTCCTGAAACAACTAATTTATTTGCTCTTTGATTATCTATGTGTGTCTGAACAACTCCTGTAGCTTTATTAATAGTATAATTTTGAACAGCTGTTACATTTCTTAATCCTAAAGAATCGTTTGCACTCCAGTAATAATTATAAGTTCCTGCTGCTAAATTAGCTATTGTAAAGTTGAAAACATTTGGAGTTTGGCTTTGAGCAACTGTAAAATTTGTTCCATTGAATTCTATTCGAATTGATTGTAAATTACCTTCGTTGTCAAATACCGTTGCATTAAATCTGTAAATTTGCCCAGATGCATAAGTTGCAGGATCAGTTGGACTTTCAGTTAAATTAACTATTTGAGGAGCAGTATTTTGAAGTATAATTGTTCTTGTTTCTGTACAATTAGTATTATTACTATTATCTTTAGCACATGCAAAATAATTATAATTACTAAAAGATAAATTACTTTGGTTAGAATAGAAATACCAATCGTTTAAATTATTTTTAAATAAATTACTAAAGTAATCTTGTTGAACTTCTGTAGCAGTCAATGAACGATTCCAAATTCTAAACTCATCCATCGTTCCATTCCAATGATCCATGTTTAATGGGAAACCAAGACGTAATTTGTGGGCTGCACTTCCAGTTAAACTAGTAGTAGTCTGTGTAGTTCTTAATATCCCATCTTCATATATCATGGCCGCCGTTGCATTTTTTGAAACAGTTATTCTATGCCAATTAGCATCATTAAGATCTGTTATAGCAGTACTGATTTCTGCTCCACTTCCTCCAGGATTAAATCTTACAACGCCCATAGTAGTACTCCAAAACATATATGTTTCTTGTCCAGCACCTGGAATGGCATCATCATCATCATAATTATAAATCATCTGACTTCCAGTAGTTCCAAACTTTCTAACCCATAATGATATTGTATATTGGGCAGATGCTCCTTCTAAAGCAGGAATTCTTGTATAATTAACATAATCATTAAATCCATCAAATTGAAGTGCAGTTCCATATTTTCCACTTGCATTATAACTTGTTCCGCCAATAAGAGTACCATTGTTTCCATCTATTAGACTAACATCAACTACTTTAGTTGCATTTTCTCCAAGTGCACTTAAATTATTAAATCCATTAATTAAAACAAGAGAATTATTATAAAATGTATAATTTGTTCCGTTCCAATTCCAAATGAAAGTATCTAAACTTGGTTCTATTAAACTAACATTTATAGTTACACTTGTATTTGAGGTGATTGTTCCGTTAGCAGGAGTTGGTGAGGTAAAATTAATTTGTGGAAAACTAATATCTGGACCTTCAGTTATGCTATAATTACTCCAGCCAGTTACATTAAATGTTACGTTTCCTGCATTAAGACTTGTAAGAGCAGTACAAATGTTAGCTGGACATACAACTCCATCTCTTAATATAACTGGGTTATTGAAGGTAGTTGGAAGATTGTATAAGGTTATATTGGCTGATCTATTCAAACCTATTATGGAAGAATTAACCGAAACAAAATTATTTCTTATTTGTATATCATTAGACAAATTATTTCCAGTTCCGTTAATTGCCTGCAAGAATCTAATTTCTCCAAAATTAGAAGACTTAAAATTAACTTTGCTTTGATTAAATGAATAATTAGCTAAAAATGTATCAATAAGATATGTATTATTAATTCCAGCATTAAGAATATTTATATCATAACTTGCTGAGTTTGTATTTGTTACAGTTACATTTGTGAAATTATTGTTAACTGAATCTGGACCTTCAATCAAAATTGCATTCTGTCCAGAATTATTTATTATAAGATTAGTTATTGTGTTATTTTTACCTATATTTATATTAATTCCATTTTGAAGATTTGAGTTAGCAGTATTGTTTATTACTAAATTGTTATCAGAGTCGGAAAGCAAGATGCCCCTTTTACTATTTGAGTTAACAGTATTATTTAAAATAGTATTGTTATTTGAAAATGAAAGAAGACCAATTCCTGCACTAGCACCGCTATTAATATTATTATTTGCAATATTGTCACGTATTAAATTACCATTCGAATTGGCTGCAAGTTGGATTCCAGATTGTCCATTTGAACTTGCATTATTATTTATAATAGTATTATTTGTGCTAGTTTCTAAAGCGATTCCATGTCCTGAATTATTATTAACAATATTGTTTTTAATTGTATTATTTGTATTCGTCGTTACCTTAATTCCAATATCTGAATTATTCCTAACTATATTGCCAATGATTTGATTATTATCTGAAGTTCCATTTACATGAATTCCTAATGTACTATTACTAACTGTATTGTTTACTACTATATTGTTATCTCCATTAGAATAAAGATGAATTCCTCTATTCGTATTGAAATTTACAACGTTGTTAGTAATTGTATTATTATTGCTTGCCCCATTATCTATTCCTGTATTGCTATTGAAATTTACAACGTTGTTAGTAATTGTATTATTATGGCTTGTATCGGAGTGAATTCCATTAGTATGATATAATGCTGTATTATTATCTAATATGTTATGGCTACTGCTAGACAAATGAATTCCTAATGAACTATTGCTTACAGTATTTCCTCTTATTATATTATAGTTACTAGAAATAGTTAAAAGTATCCCATCTGTTGTTGCTACTAAAATAGAATTATTAACAACTAAATTATTATTAGATGATGACAGCAAAATAATTCCACGATCTGAACTATTAAGAATAATATTATTTAAGACTGTTGAATTAATCACATTACCCTCAAAAAATATTCCTCTTCCAAAATTTGTTATGTTCAAATTCTTTATTGTAATATTCGTTAGTCCAGAAACCAAAACTCCATTATCGCCAGACCCGCCGTCTCCATTTATGTTAAAACCAGCTCCATTAAGTACAATATTATTAGCTGTAATATTGAAACAAGTTCCAGTTGTTGAAACATTTGTAGTCAAGACATAAATTGTATTTGCCATTTCTAGATTTCCGCAAGCAGTTATAGCAGTTCCTACATCTGCTCCAATAGAATAATTACTCCAGCTTGAAACATTGAATGTAACATTTCCTGCATTAAGATTTGTAAGGTTGATACAGCTTGGACTTGTTATTGAAGTGCATTCAATTCCATCTCTTAATATTCGTGGATTTGTTAGTGTTGTAGGCAATCCAAATAAAGTTATATTTGCCGATCTATTCAAACCTATTCGTAATGAATTAACAAATGCACTATTATTAGTAATTATGATATTCGCACTTAAATTATTTCCAGATCCGTTTACAGGTTGGATAAACTTGATCTCTCCAAATTGTGAACTCTTAACTTTAATAGTTCCACCAAGCCCAGTAAAGCTATAATTATTCAAAGACATATCAATTAAGTAAGTTCCATTAACACTATCAAAATCAATATCAAAGAAACTTGGATTTGTATTTGTAATCAAAACATTAGTAATATTATTATTATTTGAACCAGCTATAAGAGATATAGCACTGCTTCCAGAATTGTTTATTAGTCCTCCACTAATTACATTATTCAAACTTCCAGAATCTAATTCAATATTAATAAGGTTTGAATTAATACTATTATTTATAATTTTATTATTACTAGCTGTAATAATATTTATCCCACGAAAAGTATTAGAATTTATAATGTTTCCTGTAACATTATTATTATTTGCTCCAGAAAGAAACCTCAGACCAATACTGTTTCCATTCAATGTATTGTTGATTATTTCATTATTAATTGTATTAGTCTCCAGAGCAATAGAAGCTCCAGTTACTGTATTGTTGATTAATTTACTATTTCCATTTGATGAAAGCTGGATTCCCTGAGAAGCTGGACTGACAATAATGTTATTGATTATTTCATTATTACCTGGAGATAAAATAAATCCTTGATTAGCTATTCTAATTATATTATTAATAATTTGATTGTTACTTGAAGTTCCCTCGAAAAGTATTCCTTCACCATTACTATTATTTATAGTATTATTAACAATCTGGTTAAATCTTGAAGCTCCTGAAAATTGTACTCCACGTCCATTAAAAAATAAAGTATTGTTAATAATACTTGAATTTGTCACACCAGTATAAATAAAACCTCTACTGAAATTGGTTATTCTTAGATTTTTTACAGTAAGATTAATTCTATTATTAGCTAATATTCCAGCATATCCAAAGCTACCATTACCACTAATTATAAATCCTTGTCCATCAATCAATACGTCACTAACAGTAACATTAAAACAATTTCCTGATGCTGTAAGATTCATTGATATTTCATAATTACCAGGGACAGTTATATTTTGGCATGCAGTAAGTGCAACTTGTTCAAATACAGGATTTAATTTTTGAGAAGATTGCGAAGAGAAGAGAGATGAGAGAGGAAGAGAATCAGAAAAGAAGAAATATGCTCCCATACCTAAAGCAATTATACCAATTCCAATAAGAATAAACATGTTCCATCTCATTTATTATTTACCACCCCATGTCCACGGTTTAAATACGGAAAATGAAGATCCTTGTGGACGAGACATTCCAGGATACATTCTATCATTTACTAATGGAGAAGTTTGAGTAACATGCCTTGCTTCTCTTAATGATTGTCTTTCTCCTCCATTTAAAGCACGAAGATATGCAGAGTGAACAACATCAACTAATTCTCCAACTATCATTTCATATTGTTTAGTTTTATTTACAAGATCATCATTTATTATTTGTAATATTCTATCTTTCTTTTCTGTATCTTCTAAATCATTAAACCAATCTTTATCTTTTACTCTTTCATAAACTTGTTCTTCTGAAAGAAGATAAAATATCTGTTCATATTTATTATAAATTAAATCACTTAGTCTTAGACCGAAATCATAAACTTTATTATTTATTGTATCTTCGTCATAATTAGAAAGAATAGTATTTCTATTTAAATACATAGATAATATTCTTAAAATTTCCTGAACTCCAAAATCAGTAAATATTTTTTTACTTGCATCCTTTTGATCTTGCCACATTAAACTTCCTTTTTCATCAAACTTAAGTTCGTGTGTTCTAAGAAGATGATCTACCCTTTCTAATATATTATCAAGCTCAAGCTGCCATTCAATTAAATTACTTTGATTGCTAGAACTAAACATTGAGGTTTGATTCTGACTTTGATAATCTCTATTCTTAGCTCTTTCTGCTTCATGAGCTTGTTCAAGATCTTGTAAATATTGCATTTCTTCTTCGTTCATCTTCTTCTCCTTGATGTTGTTCTGATAATCGGAACTGGTCTTAACTCTCCAGGAGTAAATCCTAATCTGGCTTTTCTTTCTATTTCCTTAGGAGTGAATTCTTTTGTTATTTGTAAAACGTGAGAAGTTACATCTGGAACGAAGAAGACTCTTTCTTTAAATTTCTTTTCTTTTTTAATAGCTTGTTTCTTTGCTTGAGGAGAAAGTAATCTTAACATTTGTGGAGGAATTGTAGGTAGTTCTGGTCTCGGTCTTACCCTAATTGTTGGAACTCTCGGTCTTGTTATTTCTCTAAATCTTGCTCTTTCTCTTGGTGTTATTGGTCTCGGTCTTACTACTGGTATTCTCGGTCTAACTCTTTCCAATTCTCTTATTCTTTCCCTTATTCTTGGTTCTGGTAATCTAATTCTAGCAAAATCTCTACTTCTATCTCTAACTAATTCTCTACTTACTTCTCTTCTTTGTTGAACAATTCTTTCTCTTGGTAATCTTGTTGCTTCTCTAAATCTTTCTCTTGGGAGTCTTTCTCTTTCTCCATTAGGAGTTCTAATAAATTTATCAGTTCTGACTCTTACAATTTCTGCTTCTCTTCTTCTTAAACTTTGAGTTGTTTCTCTTGTTAAAGATTTAGTTTGATCTAAACTTTCTTTTATTTCTTTTCTTATTAAATCAGATTCCTTTTTAGGTCCTTCAAATTTACTAGGTAAATGGACTTCTTTTCTTTTAACTCTTGGGATTGGTTGAAAGAAAGCAATCTCAGTTGTCCTTCCTCCAATATCTGCTGCTTGAGATCCTCTTTGCAATAAAAACAATCTAAATATTTTGGCTCTAAGTCCTCTAACTTCTTTAAATTCTTTTCCAACTGGTTCTACAATTTGGGCTTCTGGACCGTGTGGTTGTAATCCTGGCTGAAGTTCAATTCCTCCAACTAAACCAGTTTGTCTTTCAATTGAATATTGTCTTGCTGCTTTTGCAAATTCTTCCTGAGACTTTGTTGACTTTTTCTTTAATACTGCTCTAATAAATTTATCTGGATTAACTTGAATTTCTCTTGTTTTGGTATGAATAGTATAAATTCTAGAAGGAGGATTTTCAGTTTGCCACTTCTTAAGCCAAAATGCTACATTCTGTTTTACTTCAGGAGTTTGTTTTCCTTTTAGTCCATCTTGAATCCATTTTGGAAGTTGCGGAGACCTTTGCAAAACTATTTGAATCGCAGGACGTTTTGCTAATAAAGTAGGTCTAAGCGGTTTTCCCGCCAATAAAGATTCTGTAACAAATCTAGCTAATCCTATTTCTCTTACTTCCCCTCCAATTCCTGCATAAAATGTATGAGCTTGAGGCAAACCTCTAAAAGTTATTTGAGATTCTGGAGCTAAATACAATCCTCTTTCAACATCTATTTTAAATTTACCTTCTTTTGTTTTAATTAATTCTGGAGCAGTTTGAATTAAAAATCTAATTCCCTTTGCTTTAGCACTTTGTTCTAGTTGTTTTTGAACTGGAACTTTTTCAGATGCTGAAAATTTTCCCTCTTGCAAAAGAATTCTAACTTTACTTTTATCAATTGGATTTGTTACATCAATTACTCTAACTTTTTCTCCAGTTTTAGGAACTGTAATTGTTTTTGGTTCTATTAAAGTTGCTTTTCTGGCTATTGCTCTAATTGGACTTAAAACTAATCCAGCTCCTCCAGCTAATACCGCCTCTGCTGCTTTTTGTGGAGTAGGTTCTTTTACTAATTCAGCAGTTTTAACTAAAGCAAATGCTGCTAATGCTCCTTTAACTGCTGGAGCTAAAATTCTAAACTCTGGAGCAATTACTGTTGCAGCAGTTAAAGCAAAATTTCTAACATCTTGTCCAGTTCCAAGTTTTCTAATTTGTTCATCTAGTTTTTTTCTTACTTCTGGAGGAGCTTTAATTCCAGTAAATAATTGTGTACTTAATAATAATTGTTCTTTTGTTGCTTCTGCGGCTAATCTTATTCCTCCTTTTGCAGTGCTTCTAATAAACTCTGATGCTACAGTTTTTATTATACTTCCTATTTCTTTTAAACCTTGAACTGTTAATAATTCTTTAGCTAGTTCTTTTCTGCTTTTTTCAATTTTTTTTTGATCTTCAGAAATTTGCTCGAATTGTCTTTTTGTTTCGCTTTCAACAACTGGAGTAAATCTAACTTGTCCTGAAGGCAAAGATTGAGGGACAAACTCTCTAGCTCCTCCCCTGCCCGTTGGATCTTTGAATAATAATCCTCCATGAATTCCAGTTCCAATTGCTCCTTCTGGTAATTCTGTAACTCTAGGAACTTCAACTCTTTCTTTAATAGCTTCAAGTTTTTGTGGTTCTGTTGGTAATCCTAAAAATGATTTTGCACCTAAACTTAAAGATTGTAATTGTTGAGGAGCAATTGTTCCTGTTCTTATTATTTCTCCTGCTGCAGTTGCTCCAAGTTCTGTTCTTAATACTTCTAATGTTCTTTGGGCTCTTATATCGCCTGCTTCTCTTTGTTCTTGAACAATTCCTGCTTGTCTTGCTTGTTCTTGAATTTGAGAAAAAGGAATAAATGCTTCTTGGGCTGCAGAAGAAAATGATTCAATTCCTGCTTGTCCAATAAATGGAGCTTCTGTTTGTACCCTTTGTTTAAGTTCTTGAATAAATTGATTACTTTCTTGAACTGATCTAATGCTATTATTATAAACTTGAAGCTGAGTAATAAGAATATTATTTCTTGCTGAAAGATTTTGTTTATCTTGAATTGTTAAACCTTGTTCTGTATTCAATCTTGTAATTACTTGTTGTCTTTCAGTTTGAGCAGAATCTCTTTGTTGAATTAATTGATTTAATTCTTCTTGCTGTTTTTCCGCAATTGAAATAACTTTTTTAAATTCTGAAGTTTTCTTTAATTCTTCTCCTTTTCTTTGAATTGCTCTTGCTTCTTCTTGTCTAGAAATAAATTCTCTTTGTCTCGCTGGAGTTATACCTATTCCGAATTTTCTTTGTGGTATTGGAGCTTCCAATAATCCAACTTCTTCAATAGGAGCAACCATTTATATTTTTTTCCTCTTTGTTTACACTGTTTACAGTAGAAAACAGTAAATTTGTTAAACAACCTAATTATTTAAATTTTTGGTTTTTACGAAAAGTTTATATACAAAAAGTGCATCTAATTATTTATGGGCAAGTATAAAGAATTATTAGAAAGTAGTGAAACAGGCAACTGGAATGTGGCTGCTGGATATGTTAGACTTCTTATGCAGCATCTTATTGAACTTCATGAAAATGAAAAGATTGCTTATTTTGGAACTATAAGTTTACCAGATGAATTTATGCTGGACGACAATACAAAAAATATTGCTAGGATAAAAGCTCTCAGAAGATATGCAAAAACTTTAGAAATGTTAATTAGAGATGTTAAATTTGCACTTCGTAAAAATGACAGACCATCTATTGATAAATTTAAGGAAGAGATAGTTAGAGTACAAAAATTAATTCCGATGGTTGAGATTAAAGTTACAAATTCTAGAGAAAGAAAAGAAACAATTACTATCGATGAGCAAAAGTTTGATAAATTCTTATCTATATTAATTAATATCAAAGAACAAATTTTATCTCCAATGAATCGTGCTGATTTAATCTTCGTCGGATCTGATGCAGATTGGGACCCTATAGAATATAAGAAACAAATAATGCATAGATTATCGACACAAGGATAAAATGGGAAAATATATAGAATGGGGAATTGTAGATTTAGAAAGAGTTGCTAAAGATAGACAGAAAAATAAACTAGATGTTATTATCGCTTGGACAGGAAATAGGGGAAATGGAAAATCTACTGGAGCTTTTAAATTGTCTTCTAGATTTAAAGGATTCAAACCTTGGGATAATATTATCTATGCTAGAAATGATGCAATGAAACTACTTGAAGGTAACAAATTTGGAACTATAATGGATGACGAAGCAATTCGTTCTGCTTATAAAAGAAACTTTCAAGATACAGATCAAAAGCTTCTTGTTCAAATGTTAAATATGTATAGAGATAATTTTAATCTTTATAATCTTTGCATTCCAAAATTTTATTCTCTTGATAGAGACTTAAGAGATTTAATTAAAATTCATATTCATGTAATTGAACGTGGACTTGCCGTCGTGCACATTGCTCGAGAAGATGTATTGTACAGCGACGACCCTTGGGATGTTAAGTATAATCAAAAGGTAGAAGATAGTTGGGGAGAAAAGAAAAAAAAGAATGCTAATTTCAAACCACCTTATAATAAACTTACAACATTTGCTGGCTATTTGAGATTCGGTCCTCTTGGTAAAAAGCAACAGCTTCTATATGATGAGATTAAAGCTACTAAGAGAAAGACAGTGTATGACACTGAGATGACTAAAGAAGGAAATATAGTTACTATGAAGGACGGATATACTAAGATATATGAACTAATGATGTATAGACACAGCATTAATAATCCTCTTAGAACAGATCAAATCCAAGTAGTTTGTCAAGCAATGGGATTAAATGTTTCTAATGCTATGAGTAGAATAAGTGAAATACTAAAGAATAAGGGATACGATAAAACTGCTAAAGATTATGTAAATTGCCAGAAAGTTTCTAGCAATTCTAAAAACCTTTTAGCAAAAGCTAAAGATTTGAGCATAGAAGAGACTACTATCTCTCATGTAGATTTAAAATCCAAAGGAGTTCCAATAATCCCAGTTGCATATAATGATAATTAGTTGTAGATGTAATTTATAAATGGAACAACAAACCCAATCACAAGAAATTTTACCTCCAGAAACGACTCAGGATGAGCCAAAATCTGAAAAGGAATCATATATCTCATTCAATCAAAGTGTTTTAGGTCTGTCTGAAATGACTTTAAAGCACTACTTATATTACTATGACAAATTTGGCGGACTTGGAAACTTAAATCACGAACTTGTCCGATCTTTTTTAAAGAAATGGAACAATAATGTTGCCAGAGCTTTCGTAAATAACTACAAAATTTTCTTTCTTGAAAACTTACATGTCTTTAATCTCGATGATAAAACTATCAATGAAATAAAAGGAGTTCAAATCTTAAGAAAGAAAGGAAGGAAAGCTAGAAAGCTTCCAAATATTTTAACACAACATGAAGTTCATATAATTGAAAGATCAATGGACTCTGAAAGAAACAAGTTAATGCTTCTAGTTAGCTTTTATTGTGCTTTAAGAAAAGCTGAGCTTTTAAAGATTGGACCTTATGATTTTAATTGGCAAGAATGGGCTTTAGATACAAAAGCATCCGGAACTTTAAAGATTACAGGAAAGGGGAAAAAAGATAGAATAGTTCCTGTTCCTAGAGAGTTAATGATTAGACTTCATAAATGGATAACAGTAGAAGCTGACAACAGACCAAATAAAACAATGTGGGGAATAAGTTATAGAAGATGGCATCAACTTCTTGAAAGAGCTACAAAGAAATCAGGAATAGAAAAAAGAGTTCATCCACACTTGCTTAGACACAGCATAGCTGGAATGTTAAGAAAACAAGGTTGGCAACTTGATGAAATAAAAACTTTTCTCGGGCATGATACAATTCAATCTACACAAATTTATGCTTCAATTAGCGTCGAGGATATTAGAAAGAAATATGAAGAAGCAACAATGCAAAATCAAAATAATCAAAAGATTTAAATAATCAAAACACATATAATTTAAAATGACAAATCCATGGATAGTTCATGTTAAAAAAGTTAGAAAAGAAAATCCTAATAAATCATTTAAAGAAATCTTAAAGATAGCAAAACAAACTTATAAAAAGATTTAAATAGTTAGAAAGATTAGATAGATTGCTTAAAAAAGCAGGTTATGATATGAATAATGAAAAATATATAACGATAGGAAAGAAAGCTTTATTCTTTAAAGAAAAAAATATAGAAGTCCATGTTGCCTTAGAAAATAATCAATTTTACAATGGTTGTATTTTGGATGTTGGCCCAGACTTTTTAATTTTAAAAGATAGAAAACTTGGAGAAGTTCCTGTTTTCTTTTTACAACTGATTTCTATAAATCCGTTTATAAATAAAGAGGAAGTGAAATGAAAATATTTAGATGCAATGAATGTGGGCATAGAAAAGAAGAAAAAGATAATATTGCTTTTTCTTTATGTAGATATTGTGTAGAATTTATGGAAGTTGAAAAAGAGGAAAAAGATGGATGAAAATTTTATAAAAGGATTACTAAAACCCGATCCAATTTTAATTGATAAAATAATGCTTGAAGAAAAAGAAAGAGAAAATTTAAATCCCGCTCCTTCTGTATTAAACAAAATTGATATAGAAGAATATCGAAAATTATCTATTGAAGAAACCATTATCGAAAAAATATTAGGAAGAATATTAGATAAAAAAGAATTAGCTGAAAAATTTATAGAGATTGTTCCATTGTATTATGACAATGCAGGAATATTCTGGATGTGGAATTTACAAGATAGATATTGGAAAATAATA
>Ga0247727_10003797_pt1 | contig 32972 bp, 19 predicted proteins | sample WisWelCaveWW1625_FD_202498 | JGI IMG/M metagenome (GOLD analysis project Ga0247727, IMG submission 202498) | Biofilm microbial communities from Wishing Well Cave, Virginia, United States - WW16-25 | ecosystem: Environmental > Aquatic > Deep subsurface > Groundwater > Cave microbial mat | place...
CTTCTTCGCAAACAAATGCGAGTTGTTTCCAGATATGTAATGGCGATGCATCTATATCTGCTTTCGGAGGAACAAGTCCATATTCTTTCTTATGGAACACGAGTCAAACCACCGGAACAATTACCGGGCTTTGCGCGGGAATTTTTACAGTAACCATAACAGACGCTATCAACTGCACAGCAACATTATCTGTTACAATTACCGAGCCCGCTGCATCCGTTACGGCTACTCCAACCGCAACCGCAACCGGTTGCACGATACCTAATGGAACCGCTTCTGCCAATGCTTCAGGAGGAAGTCCTCCTTATACTTATTCGTGGTCAACTTCTCCAACACAAACAACTGCAACTGCCACAGGACTTGGAGCAGCAAATTATACCATTACTGTTACAGATTCTTTAGGGTGCTCGAACACAAATACAGTTTCTGTTTCCATTACCGCCAACACACCTACGGTTTCTGCAACTTCCACTGATGCCGGCTGCACTGTGAACAACGGAACGGCAACCGCAACTATTTCTGGCGGAACTTCTCCTTTCACTTATTCATGGTCAACTTCTCCTGTGCAAACTAATTCTGTTGCCATAGGTCTTGGGCAAGGAAATTATACAATCATTGTAACCGATTCTCTTGGTTGTTCAAGCACGAATACGGTATCTGTTACTACCACAACTATTACACCCACTGCAACGCCCACCGCAACTGCAACCGGCTGTACGGTAACTAATGGAACCGCTTCCGCCAATGCTTCGGGCGGAACTCCGCCTTATACTTATTTGTGGAGTGATGGATTACTACAAACCACTCCCATCGCTACAGGGCTTGGACAAGGTACTTATTCAATTACTGTAACTGATTCACAGGGCTGCTCCTCCACGGCAACGGTGGTTGTTCCCACAGCAAGTAGTCCTACTGTAACTGTTTCGGGCAATAATAATCTTTGCATTGGCGGGACAACTACGCTTACAGCAACTCCATCAGGAGGAAGCGCGCCCTATATTTATTCATGGAACACTTCTCCTCTGCAAACCACATCGTCTATTATAGAAACGTATACGCTTGCCACCACTTATGATTACACCGTTACAATTACAGATGCGGGCGGCTGCAGCGGCACCAACACATATTCGGTTGTTGTAAATCCACTACCAACTCCTTCCATCTCTGCTACGCAAACTGTTGTTTGTGCCGGAAGCAGCACAACCCTCACGGCATCGGGCGGAAGCACTTACACATGGCTGCCAACAGGACCATTTACTTCTGTGAATGTTGTTAGTCCTACAGGCAATAATACTTATACCGTGTTAGTGACAAACGCAAGTGGTTGCACGAATGTTGCTTTTATCAACATAGCGGTCAATTCCTCTCCTTCCATCACATCTATCTCCGCAACTCCTTCTATAATTTGCCCGGGAGATTCTTCGCTCCTTGCCTGCGGTTCTCCGGATCCTGTTTCGTATACATGGACTCCGGGAACAATTCTTGGCGCAATTGTTACTGTATTTCCTGCGGGAACAACTATTTATACTGCAACAATTACTGACACAATCACCGGCTGCGCGAATACTGAAACTGTAACAGTAACCGTCAGCACCATTTCTGTAGATGCCGGAAGCGACCAGACAATTTGCTTCGGCTTCACCGCGCAATTAGACGCAACTGTTTCAGGCAATGCCACAAGTTATTTATGGTATCCCGATTCAACCTTGAATAGCGCTTCTGTTCCAAATCCATCCGCAAACCCTGAATCAACCACTCTTTACTTTGTGGAAGTTTACAACAGCAACATGTGTTACGCGGAAGATAGTGTCACCGTATTTATTGTCCGCAGCGTGGATTGCCTGATTCGCTGTGATGAAATTTACAACGGCATAACGCCAAATGGGGATGGCAATAATGAAGAGTGGTTTATCAATGGAATTATTTCCTTCCCTGAAAACAACGTGAACATTTTCAACCGATGGGGAACAAAAGTATGGGGCAAAAACGGATATAACAACAAAGACATAGTATGGAAAGGAGAAAACGAGCAGGGAAATTCCCTCCCCGATGGAACCTATTATTATGTAATAGAAATTCATACAGAAGATGGAACAAAAACCTGCTCAGGATGGGTGGAAGTAACGCATTAAAATAAAAGCCCCTCTCCATCTCTCCCCATTAGGGAGAGGGAAGAAGGGAAAAATATAATATGAGAAATAAAATCTTTTTTATCCAGTGTGTCATCGCTCCCCTCCTAATGGGAGGGGTTGGGGGTGGGCTTCTTTTCGCTCAGCAAGACGCGCAGTACAGCCAGTACATGTTCAACCAACTCGCGCTGAACCCCGCGTATGCAGGAAGCAGGGATGTTCTTGCCACTTCATTGCTTTACCGCAACCAGTGGACAGGCATTAAAGGTGCTCCAACCACCGCTTCGCTTTCAGTTCAAGCGCCTTTGCGGAAAAAGAAAATCGGAGTGGGCGCTGAAATTTTTTCCGACAAACTGGGTCCGAAAAACATAAGCGCGCTTTTATTATCCTATGCATACCGCATTCGGCTCGGGAAAGGAAAACTTGCTTTCGGCTTGAGAATGGGAATGTACAATTACGTTTTTGACTGGAACAAAATGGATTACAAAGACCAGAACGATGTGTACAACCAAATTGGTAAGCGCGACTCAAAATTTACAGGCACGGGAGATTTCGGAGTGTATTATTATGCACGCACATTCTATTGGGGCTTTGGCGCGACTCATTTGAATCAAGGGAAAATTATTAAGTCCGATATTGATTCTTCCGCACGACAGGCGATTCATTATTTCATGCCGATAGGAAAAGCGTTTGAAGTTGGAAATGTGGTTCTCAATCCAAGCATGTTAATTAAGGGCGCAGCCAACGCTCCCTCTGAAATTGATTTAACCATGAATGTTCAGTTGAAAGAACGGCTGTGGCTTGGGGTATCATACAGGTCGAGATATGGGGTTGTGTTTTTAACGCAGTACAAGATAAATGATAAAATGAAAGCGGGATATTCTTTTGATTACGGAATAAATAAAATCGGGCGTGCGGGAAAAGGATCGCACGAAATCATGATTGGATACGACATAAACCTGCACGGCACAAAAATGGTAATGCCAAGGTATTTGTAAAACAAAAATTGAAGTAATTTTGGAACGCATATTGCTTATACTAAGTATGGCTCGGATTAAAGAAGCATTCTTTTTCATTTTTGTTCTTTGCTGCTCGCTCGGGCAGGGAGAAGATGGCGCTTACGCGCAGATAAAGCCCGTCATTCGAAAAGCAGATTCGTATTACAATAATTACGAATATTCCAAAGCGATTCCGCTTTACAAAAAAGCGTCTGATAAAAATGATGACGCGCTGAGAAAACTTGCCGACTGCTACCGCATCATGAAAAATTATGGCGAAGCGGAAAAAGCGTACGGAAAACTTGCCGAGAAAAAACCATCCGACCCAATGGTGTATTATTATTACGGTGAGGCGCTGCTGACCAACAACAAATACGAAGAGGCAAAAAAACAATTCTCTGTTTATTCCACTCTCAATCCTGATGACAAGAAAGGGGATTTATACGCCAAGGCGTGCGATGATATAAAAGCCCTGCTCATAAAACCCGCTTTGTACAAGATTTTTAATCTCGGAGAAGTGAATTCTCCCGTGTCGGATTTCTGCCCTACATTTTATAAAGAAGGGATTGTGTTCGCTTCAGAAAGAATCCGCGATCTGGTGAATTATTCCGAAAATAATTGGACAGGAAATCCATACCTTTCTCTTGTTTATGCAAAGGCAGAAAAGAAAAAAGATACCGTGATGTATGATAAAGCAAGTGTGTTCTCTGAAAAATTCAGCAGTGACGGACATTATGGTCCCGCGTGCTTTAATATTGATTTTTCTGAAATCTATTTTACAAAAGTTGATAACACCGTAACTCGCAAAAGAGGAGTTGTCAGTCAGCCGAAACTTTATTGGTCAAAACACGGAAGCGGATGGAGCAAGCCCAAGCCGATGCCTTTCGCGAGCAATGATTACGCAACAGGGCATCCAACTATTTCAAAAGACGGACAGTATCTGTATTTTGCTTCCAACATGACAGGCGGCAAGGGCGGAACAGATATCTGGGTTTCAAAACGCGAAGGAGATATATGGGGCGCTCCACAAAATCTTGGCGAGGATGTTAACACCGCAGGCGATGAAACTTTTCCTTACATCAGTGAAAATAATATTTTGTATTTCTCTTCAAATGGTCATGCGGGTTTTGGAGGGCTTGATATTTTTGCCTCTGTTCAGAAAGACGGAAAATGGAACAGCGCGAATAACATGATGCCTCCCATCAATTCCACAAGCGATGACTTTGGAATTATTTTCAAGAGCGACAACAACGGATATTTTTCTTCCAATCGCTCAGGCGGAAAAGGAAGCGATGATTTATACGGCTTCGCGTTGTCGGGAATGATTACTTCCTTTTCGGGAAAAATTCTTCTCAGCAATAAAACAGACGATGGCGCACAGAACGTAAAGGTATTTCTGCTCACCGATAAAGGAACCATCATGCAAACAACTACTACTGACGGCACAGGGTTTTTTAAATTCGACAATCTGCTGGCGGATCAGAATTACATGGTGCGCGTGGATGAATCAGATGCCTCCCTCGTCAATCAGAAAAAATTTTATCTCGCGGATGCAAAAAGCAGAGTGGTGCGCGTGATAGTGAAGGGCAATGGAGGCATTTTTATTTTTGAAAACCTGCCTCCTGATTTAACAAAACTTACCCAATTAGTGGAAGATGATGCCTCGCTGAAAAACTTTTCCATCGCGGGAAATATGTATGCAGGCGATCAGCGGGCGCCCATTGAAAATACCAAAGTGAATCTTGTAAACGATAAAGGAGATGTGGTGCAGTCCACCACCACAAACGCGTTCGGTTCATTTGTGTTTATGAATATTTCTCCCGAACAAAATTTTACCGTTACGCTCGATGATGCCGACCCAAAACTTGTTTCTCAGAAAATTTATTTCACCAACAAAAGCGGAAAGGAAATTGCCATGAGCAGCGGAGGCGCGTTCAAATTCCAGATTCTTGCTTCGGACAAAAATACATTGTCGCTCCTCACGGTGGAAGACAGCCAATTATTAGTTGACCTGAAAGGAACTTTGTTTGCGGATAAAGAAGGAAAAAATCGTTTGACAAATTCCAACATCAGTTTAGTGGATGATGCAGGCAATGTGGTGGGAACAGCAAAGACCGATGCGTCAGGAAATTTTAAATTCGTGAATCTGCCTGCCGATAAAAATTATATGGTGCGTCTGCAGGAAGACGACCCTTCACTTTCTTCAAAAGATGTTTTCCTTGCCGATGCAAAAGGAAGAATAGTCGCGACATTGAAAGCCGCGGGCGGAAAGTTTTTCCGCTACTCTTTCTTGCCGATGGATGAGCAATCACTCTCAAATATTTATTTTGACGACCCATGGTTGAAAGTTGCCAAGATGCAATCGCAGGCAATGAAAGACAGTTTGGCAAATATGATGACCATCATCGAAAATGTGTATTACGAATATCAAAAATTTGATCTTCTCCCGCAAACTATCATCACACTCAATAAAGTGGTGGAGGTAATGCGCTCAAGCCCCGACATCACCATTGACCTCATCTCTCATACGGATTCCCGCGGTTCAGATGAGTTTAACATGAAACTTTCTGAAAAGCGCGCACAGACCGCTGTTGATTATATCATCGCAAAAGGTGTTGACCAAAAACGCCTCATCGCAAAAGGGATGGGAGAAACCCAACTTGGGAACCGCTGCAAAGACGGCATCGAGTGTTCGGAAGAAGACCACGCACAAAACCGAAGGAGTGAGTTTAAGGTGAAAAAGGGAAGCAAGTAGCCATATTCTTATTCTTCCAAATCTCTTTTCCCGAAATAAATACATTTGCAATCCTATTATGACTCTGAAATTATTCCTCATACGGAAAACAAAAAATATTTTCATGCGGATGAACCTGCATGTTTTATTTCGTCCGTTTTCGGGATTCTTCCTGAACCTTGCTTACTTCACCAAACTTTCGGAATGGAGAAAAAAAAACAGCGCTCATTCAGTAAATGATTTTTATTCCGGCAAATGGGATTACTCGAAAAGGTATGTGCTTTATAAAAAAATCCTGGAACGAGAATCGCTTAATGTTCCGGTAGATTATCTTGAGTTTGGCGTTTCGCAGGGGCATTCATTCAAATGGTGGTGCGGGCACAACACAAATCCTGATTCGCGGTTCTATGGGTTTGACACGTTTACGGGCTTGCCAGAGGACTGGAATGTTTTTAAGGCGGGCGCGATGAGCACGGAAGGAAAGCATCCGGAAATAAATGATTCGCGCGCGAAATTCATCAAAGGACTTTTTCAGGATACGCTTCCTGAATTTCTGAAGACCTTTCAAAATGATAAAAGAAAAATAATTCATCTTGATGCAGATTTATACACCTCAACGCTATATGTGCTCGCTTCGCTTCACCCTTGTCTGAAATCAGGAGATATTTTATTCTTTGATGAGTTTGCCGTGCCGCAACACGAGTTTCTCGCCTTCAAAAATTATGTGGATTCATTCCGTATTTCCTATGAGGTAATCGGCACGATGAACAATTATTTTTTCGTAGCGATAAAATTTGGTTAGCCCTTTTTTAGTTTCTCAGGAATGATGCAAACCGGAATCGGTTTCATTTTATGCTGGTTCATTTTATTGAATCGCTTGAATATTTTCAAAACCTTTTTCTGCCGGCCGCTTATTTTTTGACTTTTGATTTTTGACTTAAGACTTAAGACTCTCATCGCCCATTCCATCTCATTATATGTTGCACCAATCTGCTGTTCATCGGTGCGGTTATCTTCCCATAGTCCGTCAACCGGAGCGGCAGTAAGAATGGAGGAACTTATTTTAAGTTCCTGCGCAAGCGCATACACTTCTGACTTCATCAAATCGGCAATGGGACTCAGGTCAACTCCACCATCACCATACTTGGAAAAAAATCCCACGCCAAAGTCCTCCACTTTATTTCCAGTTCCTACAACAAGATAACGATGGTGTGTGGAAAAAGCATACAGCGCAATCATGCGCAGGCGCGAGCGGGTGTTCGCCATGGTATGCGCATCCTGAATTTTTTTTGGAAGAGTTGCCCCTGTTTTCAAAAAAACATCCGTGAGATTTACTTCATAATAAGAAACAGTTGTAAACTTTTTCTTCAGCCAACCAATGTGTTCGTTTGCCCGCGCGAGTTGTTCTTCGTGCTGCAGGATGGGCATATTCAAAACAATAACAGGTTTTTTTGTGAGCGCGCAAAGCGTTGAGGTAAGCGCAGAATCAATTCCTCCTGAAACACCAATTACAAATCCTTGCATGGAAGATTCTTCGCAATAAGAGTTCAGCCACCTGACAATATGTTTTATGATTTCTTTTTTATTCATTGACAAACAAAAATCCCCTCCGTCAATTAACGGAAGGGATTAAAGGTAGAAAAGTTGCTTCTTTAGAAAAGTATTCCCAATGAAATAATCAAGCCATTCTGGGCAAGTTTTTGCTCTAGGACCTTTGTATCTCCGTCTTTGGTGCGAAGCAAATTGTCCGAAGTTTTATGCGCCACGTTGCTTAATCCGTAATCGTATCCAATTGCAAATACAAAAGCGGTGGAACCCGAAAGGTAATACTCTCCTCCACCGCTTATTGTGACAGACATTTTAATGGGCGCCATGTCTTTGGTAATATCAAGATTTTCCTGCTTAAGTGCGGTAGTTTCTCCCCAAACAACCACATCATCATCTGCGCGAACTTTATTCTTTATCCCAATATTAAAACGCGGCTCAACAAAATAACGCATATACCCAATTTCACCTGTTCTCATCTTCAATGAAATCGGTATGGTATAATAACTCGACTTATAGGTGCGGGTGCTGAGCATAAAGTGCTGGGATACTGTATCGGTTGGAACAGGATACTCAACTATTTCATCATCCTTCACAAAATAATGCGTGGAATCAAGGAAGTTTATTTTCCCTCCGCCTGAGCCAAGTCCGATTCCAAAACCCATTGCAAAGTTGCCGCTGAAACTGTATTCGGCATTAATCAGCACTCCAAATCTAAATGCTGCTCCTCTGCTTTCAAATTTTTTTAAATCGTCCGGTTTGTACCACATAATTGATGGCAGTGTCGTAACTCCAAAGCGGAAGTTCTTTATGTCCCCGCCTTTAGCGTCTTGCCCAAAAACCGCTGCGGAAAATAAAAACAACATAGAAATTGTGAATACCTTTTTCATGTTTAGAGAAGTTGTATGGTGAATGATTTTAATTTTGCCTTTGTAAATTCAGCCTGCAATATTAATAAATATTTATGATAAGAAACACGCGATTAATCCATTATCTGTTGTCTATTGTCTATTGTCTATTTATTTCATGCGGAAATAATCCGCTTGATGTGGACCTGTCAGACATAAAAATTGAGCCCGTAAAAATTCAACGCTTTGACCAGGATTTTTTCTCCCTCCATGCCGATAACATTTCCCGGAAACTTCCTGAACTACAGAAAAAATATCCCGGCTTCATGGATTTATTTATACGGAATATTGTATGCCCTTCAGGAATTAATGACAGCGCCTGCATTCCCGACATAACGCGCTTCATAAATGACAAAGACATGCGCGGTGCGTTTGATGAGTCACAAAAATGTTTTTCTGATTTATCCGCCATTGAATCTTCGCTCACCGAAGTTTTCCGCCATCATAAACATTATTTTCCTGAAATAAATATTCCGCAAGTATTCTCCATGATGGCAGGGTTTCATTATTCCATCGCAACTGCCGACAGCGTTTTTGCCATCGGACTGGAAATGTATCTCGGAAAGAAAAGCGGGTTTTACGATATGATGCGGATTCCAAATTACAAGCGAACTACCATGCAGAAAGAATATATTGCGGCTGATTTCATACGCGCATGGATGATTAACCGGTTTCCGAATAAAAGTAAAAGCGGAACGCTTTTAAGTGAAATGATTTATCAGGGCAAACTGCTTTATCTTTCAGATGCAATGATGCCCGATGAAGACGACACGCTTAAAATAGGATTTACAAAAAAACAATTGGATTGGTGCATTGAGCATGAAAACGACATGTGGGGCTATCTGATAAAAAATAAATTTCTGTATTCGAACGAAGCAGAGGTAATTTCAAAATTTACCGGAGAAGGTCCGTTCACCACTGGATTTGTGAAAGAATCCCCCGCGCGCACGGGTGCATGGATTGGCTGGCACATCGTAAGGAAATACATGAACGAAAATCCAAAGACGACTCTTGAACAATTAATGCAGGAAAATGACGCGCAGAAAATTTTATCTCTCTCAAAATATAAACCATGACTATGAAAACATCCGAAATAAATTTCAAGGTAACTCTTGACGAAAATAATCTGCCGCTTTCCATCAACTGGGAAGCGAATGAGGCAAAAGAAAAAAGCGCCTGCAAAAGCGTGATGATTGCGCTGTGGGATGCTAAAGAAAACAATACTCTCCGCATTGACCTCTGGACAAAAGACATGCTGGTGGACGAAATGAAAGTGTTTTTTCATCAAACATTATTATCCATGGCGGACACGCTCAAACGCGCAACCGGAGAAGAAAAAATTGCCGAAGACCTTAAAGATTTCTGCGCGCACTTTGCCGACAAAATGAACTTGCTTAAAAAAAATTAATTTTGCTCCACTAAAACCAAATCATCGTGAAAAATCTCTCTCTCGCACTAAATGCTGTACTGCTTTTAGCGGTTGGCTATCTTTACTACAAACAATTTTCGGACGGAAAAACCGCTGAGGCAGAATCTGATACATTGAATGACACCATCGGTGCTCCAATTGTTCCGCTTTCTTCAAACGCAATTGCTTCGCTCCCAAAGGGAGTTCCCTTCGCATTCGTAAATGCAGATACCATCTTTGCGAAATATGAACTCGCGCAAAAAGCAAAAGCGAGCGGAGAAGGAAGAGTTGCGAATTATCAGAAAACCTACCAGCAAAAAGTGGAAGCGTTTCAGAAAGAGTACAACGATTATATGGAGAAAGCGGGCGCTGGCGGATATTCTAAAGAACAGGGACTTGCCATTGAAGCGGGGCTTCAGAAAAAGCGCGATGATATATTGGCAATGGAACAAAACCAAGAAAAAGTGATGAGCGAGTTGGACAATTCAAACATAGATGTGCAGAAAAAAATTTATGATTACCTCGCAAAGTTTAACAAAGAGCACGGGTATTATTGCGCGCTTGCCTATACTCTCTCGGGCGGAGGCGTGCTTGGGATAAATGATTCGCTGGATGTGACTTCGCAGGTGCTGGCGGGATTAAATGCGGAACACAGCGCAGGCAAGGGGAAATAAGAGCAGGATGACAAAAGAAAAAAAAGCATTGCTCGAAAAAATAAATTCTGTTAAAGAATTTCACGAAGTTTTCAAAATCGGTTCGCGCGAAGTTCCTGAAGGAAAAATTCCGGAAGCAGAATATTTATTGCGCTACCGATTAATGCAGGAAGAAAACGAAGAATACCTTGAGGCATGCAGACGCGGAGACCTTGTGGAAATTGCCGATGCGCTCGGAGATAAAATGTATATCCTCTTTGGAACAATTCTGAAGCACGGACTCCAACACAAGATTGAAGAAATCTTTGACGAGATACAAAAAAGCAACATGTCAAAATTAGATGAGAACGGGCAGCCGATTTTCCGCGAAGACGGAAAAATCATGAAAAGCAATAATTATTTCAAGCCGGATATTAAAAAGATTCTTCGTCCCGAAGATTAGTCCCCGTCTTTTCTATTTTTATACCTGCACAATCCTTCATCAAGGAAGTGCTCGTATGTTTCTATATCCGGAGTATAGCCCCGGGACTGTGCGAGTTTTTTCCCGTTGTTATCGAGCAACACATAATAGGGCTGTGAATTAGTTTTGTAAACTGCCGTTTGAAAATCACTCCACTTGTTGCCAATGTTTTTAATTTTATTTCCTGTGGTTTTTGAAATAGTTTGTTCTTTTTCCGGAAGCGGGGTTTTATCATCCACGTACAATGAAATCAGCACATAATCCTCTCGCAGGCGCTTCAGAATTTCGGGGTCGCTCCACACATTGTCTTCCATCTTGCGGCAATTCACGCAACTCCATCCTGTAAAATCAATAATCACTGGCTTGTCCTGATTTTTTGCATAGCGCATTCCTTCCTCATAATCATGAAAGCAGGACAAATTATGCGGACAGTGCCCGCCTCCGCTTTTATCTGTATTCCATTCCTTGTAGAAATCAGGAGGAGGAAATCCGCTGATTAATTTCAGGGGGGCGCCCCATAATCCTGGAATAAGATAAATCGTAAACGTGAAAACAATTATTGCGAACATCAATCTCGGAATGGAAATAAATTTCAGTTCGGTGTCGTGCGATAATTTTATTTTTCCGAGAAGATAAAATCCCCACAACCCAAAAATGATAATCCAAAGCGCGATGAAAATTTCTCTCTTAAGAATTCCCCAGTGATACGCTAAATCAACATTCGATAAAAACTTAAGCGCGAGCGCCAGTTCCAAAAATCCCAAACTTACTTTTACCGCGTTGAGCCATCCTCCGGATTTTGGCAGCGAGTTCAGCCACGCGGGAAACGCTGCGAACAAAGCAAACGGAACAGCAAGCGCAATGGAAAATCCTGCCATGCCGAGAAGCGGACCGAGATTATCACCGCTCACTGCTGCCTGAACTAGAAGTGTTCCGATGATGGGACCAGTGCAGGAAAATGAAACGAGAGAAAGTGTGAATGCCATAAAAAATATTCCGATGAGTCCGCCACGGTCGGCAGCGCGGTCGGCTTTGTTCGTCCATGAACTCGGTAATGCGATTTCAAACGCGCCAAAAAACGAAACCGCAAACACAATGAAGATGACGAAGAACAAAAGATTGAACCATACATCGCTCGCCATTTTGTTCAGCGTATCCGCGCCAAAAAGTTTGGTGATGATGTACCCGAGCGCTACATATATAAGTACGATGGAAATGGAATACACCAGTGCGTTTCTGATTCCTGTTTTCCGGTCCTTACTCTGCTTGATGAAAAAACTCACCGTGAGCGGAATCATAGAGAACACGCAGGGCGTGAGCAGCGCGAGCAATCCCCCAATCAATCCCTGAATAAAAATTGACCATGCGGATAAATCTGAATAATCATCTCCCGCGAGCGAACCGCAATCATCGTTGAAGGTTTCATCATCAACTATTGTATGGGCGGATGCTGTATCAATTTGCGCAAGTTGAACAGTATCGGAATCAGAAGATATGTTGCTTGTTCCACCTTTGCCTTCAATCTTAAATTCAAACTCTTTGCTGTCATACGTACACTTCTCGTCATCGCAGGCCTGAGCGTCAACCGTGCCTTTGATAGAAAATGTTTCGGGAGATGCTATTTTTATCTTTTGTTTGAAAGATGTTTCGCCCTCGAAATAATGCACCTTCATTTCAAATACTTTATCAAATACTTCGTGCGCATTTGCTTCCTGTGTTTTTCCAACCAGTTCGTATTTATTACTCTTTTCGAAAGTAAAAACCGTGGGCATGGGACCGTCACTTCCGGAACTTTTCTGAGAATATAAGTGCCAGCCCCTGTCAATTTTTGCAGTAAATATTAAAATCGCATTTTCATTTCCTTCCTTATTTACTGAAAAACTCCACTTAACAGGATTTTGAATCTGGGAAAAGGAAGAGGCAAACAGAAAAAGTAGAAAAGAAAGAAAAAATATTTTTTTTGTTTTCATCATAAATATTTGCGCTGTCAAAGATAGTTATTTAGTTTTTCTTGCTTACGCCAGTGAAAAACGCAAACTGATGCCCGCATTCGTATTTTTTGCTCTGAAACTGGTGGAAATGCGCGGGTCGGTAAACAGCCAGTCGTAAAACAATCGTGCGGTGATGCGCGGGGTTATCATGTAATCGGCAGAGGTTTTCAGGGAATAAATGGTTTGCCCTGCTGTCGGCTGGGTTACTTCTTCCACCACTTTTCGTATCACTGTTAAGTTTTGGCGAATTGAAAAATCCACTTTTATGTTCATGTCGCTCTTGATGGGTTTTTTACTTTTATTTTTGTTTTTGCTGAACGGCATTTTTAGTTCGAGGTTTTTCCATCGGTAGCCCGTTCCGAAAACAAGTTCCTTGCCGTTCACTTCCGTTAATTGATTATTGGCAAAACTCAGTGCGAGGTTCCGGTCTTTTTTCATTTCTACATTAAACTGCAAACTGTTTTGAAGCGAAACATCTATTTTCAGCAGCGGGCTGAACTGCTCCGCGATGGAAACAGAATTTATCTGCTCGTAAAAAATATAATTCCCGTTAACATCTTTGGTAGTCGGACGCCCTTTCTCATCAAGCACTGCATTCAGATTATTAGAATATGAGAAACTATACGATGAGCGGTAAGCATGGCTGAGCGTAATAGTTTTGAAAATCTTTTTCAGCGATTTTATTTTTGATAAGCCGTCATACGTTACTCTCCAGTTAGGACGAGGTATTTTTGGAAATGTTTCGCGCGGATAGTTGAGTGGCTTTTTCCCTGAATAGGCGGAAAGAAAGGCGTACATCATAGTTACCTGCGAAGTGGAGTCATAGCCCTGATAATAATTTCCAATCTGCCCGCCAGAATTGTCGTTGTAGTAGGCATATTGATGTGAAATAACTTCCCGGTTTTTCAAAAAAGTAGTGAACGCCTCCGAACTGTAATCTTTATTTGCTTTTTCAAATGCGGTTTTCCATGTTACAAACGACATGCTGAAGTTCCCGCTTTCGGTCGGTGACTGGTGAACAAAATCAGAATCGTTAAGTATTGAGTTGATTTCCGCCCATCTGAAAAACTCGCTGTTGTTTTTTGATTTGTTTCTGTTGGCGGTTAGTTCTATTTTCAAAGACGGAAGGGGTTCAATATTTGCCCTGCCCGTAATGTTTGTAGTTTGATTTTGTGTGAAGGGGACGTTCAGCGATTTTGTTTTCCATAACCAGCCCTGACCCGCTGCGTAATCAGTGAATGCCTCTTTTCCCGCTCCAAAATTATTCTGCTGCCCGAATATAAAACCAGGACCAGGCGCGAAACCATTTCCAGGATTCATTCCTAAATTTCTTGTGCTGTCATTATATCCCGCAAGCGACATTCCTTCGCTGTTGGTAATATTCACTGAAACATTTTTCAGCATCATAAGCGTGCGTACAAAATACTGCGGAAGCAAAAACGGCTTCTTCTCCTTTTTCTTCAGCGTGTCCGCAGGATTTTTGGGAGGAGTGTTTGGAACGGGAACGGACGGCTTGGATGATTTTGTTTTTGTTTCTTTTTTCTCTTCCTTTTTCTTGATGCCCTGATTTACTTTTTTCAGAAAGGGAACTTTATTATACAGCGTAAGCATGTTCGCCTGCATATTCAGCGTTTTTTGGTTGCCATTCTGAATAAAATTTCCCATCGTATCTGCGCTGTAAGGAGCGCGGGTCCATTTATAATCGGTGGAATATCCAGCGTTGGCTGTCACCCAATCCAGCATCGGAAATTTATTTATCGGCACCGTGTAATCAACTTTTGTGCGCTGCGAATACATTACATTGTTCCCTCCTTTGAAAACACTTTGCCAGATGGAATCTTTTTCCGATTTTGTATCAATGGCTCCGAACGCTTCACGAATGCGGCTGTTATTGTCGGCATGAAAATCAAGTTTGAGCGATTTTGCCAAATCCCATTTCAAATCATAACTGCGGAGCATGGTGAATTTTTTATCGTAATAAGTTTCCAGGTTAATATCTTCATCGCTCAGTCCGGTGGTGTTTCTGTCTTTCTTTTCAGCATAGTGCCTGTTTACATCCACAAGGAAAGAATATTTATTCGGGAGCGGAGTAAAGTTGAAATCCCTGATGAGCGCGAATGCTTTTTTGTTCAGCAGTTTAACTTTCTTGAGCGGTTGTATGTTTTTCACGGGGAGAGAATAGCCGTACAGAAATCCTCCCCTGTAATCCTTCATGTTGTTGTATTCAATGGTGGCGCTGTGATTGTGAAACTTGCTGTAAGAATAATTGAACGCGAAATTTTCTATGTCGAAAAAATTATTCCGTTTGGAATTTTTCGGACGCTCTTTTTTCACATTGGTGAAGTTGATGCTGTTGCGGTTGGTTTCATCAATGGTTCTTTCTTTTAAATCTTTTTTCAAACTATCATTCGGCATGCCGGCAATAGCGTCCTTCAAATAAATATCCGGATCAAGCGGATTGTATTGCGGACGGATGATTGCCGTTGAATGTCCCAGATACATCGGCAAATTAATTCCCCAATTGGAAGGAATAAATTTATGCAACGCAATCTGCGATGAAATATCATACTGGTACTTTGTTTCTTTCTGGCGCTCGCTTACTTTTTTATCAATGCTTCCCCATCCGGGCGTGCTGTAATTTCCCGCAAGTGTAAGCGTGCCCAGGTCTGCGAGTTTTGCGGTTACACGCGCGGTGCTTGCCCATCCACCTTTTTCGTCAAAGTCGGCAAGGCGCAATTCATTCACCCATACTTCTGCGCATTTCGGCAACCCGTCATCGTCTGGTTTTGGATTAGGCAGGGTTCCCCTTTTGGAATTACGAATTCCTATCATGATTGTTTTTACCGCGCTCAGGTTAGGATTTCCTTTTATGTAAACATATCTGATGTTGCCATGCGGATCGGTAATCTGTTTGGCAAATCTTTTCGTGAGGTCAGTTGTTCCGTTGAAAATTTCTCTGTTGCGCTCCTGCTTGGCATCCTGCAATTCTGAAAATTCAATCTCCATTTCATTTGCCTGCTTCCATACAATGTACCTGTGCTCTTCGCTGTTATTGTCATAGGAGCCGGGCGGAGTAACTATAAGAGGAATTTCATACTCATAATAATTTTGCGTGTAGTCAGTGCCAAGCCGAACAAAACAAGTAAGGTCATTATCGTACAAAGCAGGACCAGTTGCTTGCGCCTCCGCGTGTACATACATTCTTAATTTCTTATACGAACGCACATCGAGATCCATATTTTTATAGGTGGCGCGCGCGTCTCCGTCCAGCAGATTGCAGGTTTTCAGTGCCATTGCCTGTTCGTTTTGGCGAATGGGCGTTGTGGTTCCGAAACTTTGTGTCTGTTCAATTTTCGGAGGAAGGATATAGTTTATGGGAACTTTTGTTCCGTTCTCTTCATAGTTCACCGCAGATACATCAAAGGTGGTTCCCGCATCATCATCTCCAAGATATTCGCCATCAGCCGCAAGGCCGTACGTATATTTTCTCCACTCTCCCCGGATGAGTTCCACTCTGGCGCAGCGGAGAACCACCGGTTTGTCGAACCCGCGAAGCGCCATGCGGATGAAGCGGATGGATTTAAAATCTTCTATGTTGCCATACTTTGCTTCAAATTCCTGTACAGGAATTTTTATCTGGTACCATTTCGCATCAACGGGATTTCCGTCAATGGTGGTGCCGCTTCCGCTCACCATATCGTTGATGAAATTAGTTCCAACTTTACCGGGAGCAATAGCGGTTTGAGAAATTTTTACCCGATATTGAAAATATCCTTCGTTCTCGCTGAGGTTGTTATCCTTGTTAATGTCTTCTGTACTGGGAAGCGTGGTGGATGAAGTGGGATACGCGCCCGAAGTTGCCGGAGAATTTCCTTCCTGCCCGTTGAAATTTTTGTATCTGGCAAGTGTGCCGAGCGAGGCAGCATCGTAATCATCTCCGCGGTAGTAATGATAAATATCTGAAGATGGGTCATTGGTAATAGCGGTGATTGCCGCAGCGCTCATGGTAGTAATTCCCGGATCATTTAAAAATTTAGTGAAGAAACTTTTTTCGTCTACGTTATTCAATCCGTCTAATCCAACATCCTGCGCAATGCGGAAATTCGGATCGTTGTCAAACGCATTTACAATCGCCTGAATAGTGGGTACTCTTCCCCACGATGTGCTGTCCACGGGATGTGTTTGGTCTGTAGCAGAAGTAGGCAACCCGTTCTCAAAACTTTTTTTGCCGTCTCTCAAAACATCTTCTGAAATATTTCCAAGATGAACAATAAGTTCGCCCGATGCTGTCGGATCCAGATTATTATACGTGCTTCCGCAATCGCTGTTAAACGGATCCATCACCCATAGTTGTATGAACTGCACGTTTGCCGCTTCAAAATCATTGGTCTCTATCTTACGCATGATTCCTCCCCATCGCGACTGAGGATTAAACAGGTTACCATTCGCATCGGTTCCTGCTGCTGACACTCCGCTTTGCGAATATGGTCCGGCATTATAATTATAGGGGCCTCTTTCGGAAGGATAAAACGCAAGGTCAAGCGTACTCTGTGGAACGGGTTGCCCGCTCGAGGATTCTTTTTTCGGGAAAAGTTCTTTTTCATAAATCTCGCGCGAGTAGTTGTCAGACATCCTGTCCTTGTCGTAATAACCCGGAGTAAGATTTTGTGTTTCGCGCATGAACATGGGGTCAATCGTATACCACGCAAGTTTGGCGCGGTTGAATCCGAAAATAGTGTCGGTTCTTATCCCTTCGCGCCAAAGAGGATTATTGCCTTGCGGAGTGCTAGCAAGCGTCCATGCCCCAACGGCTTTTATGTCAATGGGTGTTTGGCTTCCTTCAAAATCGTCTATGTAAGAATTTCCTTCTTTCCCTATTGCGCGCGAGTGACCGGGAATGAGTGTTGCCACTTCTCCTGATGCTGTGATGGTGGACATTTCTTTTGTCGAGAGCAGCGGAAGTTTGTCAATTATGCGGGTGAGGAAAGGAAATTCGCTGCGGTAATTTCCATCCATGCCGAGCACAGTGTTTTTTATCGGCTCATCGCCAATGTTCACTTTCTGCATGAGCGGGCGTTCATTCAGACGAATGGCGGTGGCGCCAATATTAACATCCTTGTTCACGCGGTAATCCATGTGAGAACCTATGAGCGATTTTTGCTGCATACCAAAGAGCGCGTTGCTTTCGAAAGAAACTTTTACGGGAGTGCCGGAACTAAGAATTCCATCGTTGATGATTTTCACTTTCCCGAGCGCGTAGTCAACGGTATAGTCCACGTTTTCTGTAAGCGGAACTCCGCCTGCTGTAACAGAAACCGACCCTTCGGGAATATTGGGTGCGTTGAGAGAAATTTCTGAGCCTGCTGCCGATTTGAAACTTCCTTTCATCTTAAAACGATTCTTGTCAGGATTTTGCTGAGCGGAATATTTTGTGGAATCATAAAGTTGGTCGTATGCGTATTTGTTGGCTATTGCGGGATTTGTTCCGTTCGGATCTATTTTGTTCCGCAAATGTTCGCCAAACGGTTTTCGCACAGGAAAATAAATTCTTCCATTGGCGGCATTGATGGTGACTCCGTCAATGAAATCAAACACTCCATCGGGATAAGCATCGCTTGAAGAATTAATGCGGTCGAGGTTCATCACCTGCAAAATCGGCTTGCCGGTAATTGGCAGTCCTGTTTCAGGAATAACAGGAACATCTGTTCCAGTTGCAGGGTTGTTATAGTACACATCGAGTTTGAAATTTTCCGGTTTCACCTGATACGCTCCCATGGAATAAACATTTTTCATCATCAAATCCCAAAGGAGCGTATCCTTGCGCGTGCTCACATTGGTGCTCTTCAGCATTTTCACCAAAAGGCATTTCGGGTCAGCGATTCCATCGGTGGAAAGTTCGCCCACCTGATAGGTTTCTCCGTTGTATGTGTACTGGTACGCGACCGCCACTACCTGATCGGGGTTTACCGTTGTATTGAGAGAAACAAATCCGAGGCGCGGGTTAAAAGTAAATTCGCTTGCTGAAAGTTTTCTCGCGGCAAGAACTTTTTCAAAATCGTGTGTTGCCGTAAAATTAATAGTCAATGGGTCTGTAAGCACAATGGTTGCGCTGTCTCTGTTTCGGAGACCGGGATATATTTGTGTAAAGATTGCCGGGTTAAGATTGTTTGCGGTATTGTCGGGAACTTCTTTATTGATTGGCAATGGCGCGACAAATGGAGCTACTGTTACGTTTGTAATGTATTGGGACCTGTTTTCTCCTATATCCGTCAGCGCAACAATGTTTCTTGTTTCATTGATGTTGGAACTGGTGTTTGTAATCCACACTTCCATTTTTGTAATACTGATCCCTGAATTTACCACAGGAAGGTTCTTCAGCGCATCATCGTATTGCTCCTTAAATTGCTGGGAAAGAAAAAAGTGTTTGTTGGCTTCGTACTGGTCTCCGTTGATTTCAAACGCGCTGGTTTGCGCGCCTCCTTCTATGTTGATTTCTTTTTTCTGGCCTTTCTCCTGAGATATAACGGTGGTGATGGTTGCTTTCCCGAACTGCAATTCTGTTTTTATCCCGAATAAACTCTGGCTTCCGCTGATGAGCGTACTGTTGAGAGGCAAACTTACGTTTCCTGCTTCTAATTTTTTTATGATGTCGTCTTCTCCTCCCACATATTCCAGTTTTATCTTGTTCTCAAAATCAAAGGTCGCCTGCGTATTGTAGTTGGTGGTGATTTTCAGTCGATCGCCAATTTTTCCAATCAAACTCAATTGTATCTTCTCGTCAAAATCAAATGTGGTAATCCTGCGGTTCTTCACGGGAATGGAAGGGTTTTCCGTGTAGGAAGAATTCACTCCGAAAATTAATTCCGCAGAGCCCTGCGGGCGAATGTCCACCACGTTGCTTCCAAAAATACGGTCGAACACCTGACTATTTATTTTGATGGGAGCAATTAAATTTTTCTTCTGTCCTTCCTGCGTCATTGCTTCTGCTGTGCTGCGTTGCTTCCAGTAATCTTTCATTGATTTGCGGAACTCGTATTCCACATATTCGTCCTGGCTCATGTAAATCGGAGGACGGTAATTTACATTGCCCATCTTTTGCGTTACGTTATACACATTTGAATCGGAGTCGTAGGTTATATCGTTTTTGAGATTGGAGGGATCGCTGAGATAAAGTCCGCCATTGTAATCGTTGAGAGATGGAAGTCCGTGCGATTCATCGTGCATAGGGTATTTCAGAGGCCCGATTGAATCGGTGTCAGCACGAAAGACAAAACCCGATGGCTCTCTCCAACTCTCGCCTTCAGGGATAGAGTTTAAGAAGTCGGAACTGCTGCTTGCCCATATTACCGATAGGAACAAAACAGGAACCGATACAAAAAATGATTGTCTGAATCCTTTCACGTTTACAAAACAAAAAATATTTCTCCCTAATTCCCTCTTAAATGAAGAGGGTTTGGGAGAGGTGTTATTATAAATTTTTCAATGCTTCTTTAATCACCTGGTCCACAGATAAATCGGGTTTAGCCGAAAGTGCTTTATCTACTGCTTTTTCGGATAAGTTTTTTACAAACCCAAGCGTGAGCAATGCCTTCAACGACTCTTCGCGGATTTTATTGTGAGCCCTCATCCCCTGCCCTTCTCCCGAAGCGAGGGCGGAAAGTTTGCCGTTGAGGTCAATGATTATCCGCTGGGCGGTCTTCTCCCCTATTCCTTTAATGCTGCGAAACACGGAAACATTTCCGGAGGCAATTGCCTGCTGAACTTCTGCGGGCGTGAGCGCAGACAAAACCATTCTTGCCGTGGAGGCGCCCACTCCCGAAACAGAAATAAGATGGCGAAAAACAGAACGCTCCTGCTCATCAAAAAACCCGTACATATTTTGCGAGTTATCCATCTGGCTGACGATGACGTGTGCGAGCAGTTTGCATTTTTCCGCGCTGCCGATTTTTGAAAAAGTGTTAACGGTAATGTTTAAATAATATCCAACTCCATTGCAATCAATGATTGCATAGGTTGGAGTTTTTTCGAGTAGGCGGCCTTCGATGTGGGTTATCATAGTGCTTTACAGGGGGAGTAAAAATAAAAAGAAATCGGCACTGGGTTGCGTGTTGTTTGGGCGGGATAAAGAGAACGAACTGTTGCCCGCCAGAATGAGTACTTTTTAATCCTGCATTACGCAAACCCGCAAAGCGTCACTGCGGCATCAGTCCCTGATAATGCAAGCAGGGAATATCGCTGGAGATGAAGCAGCGGTGATGAAAATTAAAATTCAAACCTTTAATGGTGGTGGTTTGAGATGTGGGCGGCACTTCCAATAAATAATACGGTTGCGCCCACCAGTTTTTATAGCAGTCCTCGTCAATACTCTGCGATTGCTTTTTATATTTTTTTGCATCAGGAGGAGATGCCTGTTCATCAAGTAATATGGAATAAGTACCCGTCTCCAATTGAAAAGAAAAATTTCCTGCCGAGTCGCTGGTAAAACTTAAAATGATTTTGTGCGCGGTAGTGTTGGTGTCCCCTTTTATAAGATGAAATTTTTTATTGGGATACGGCTTGGGTTCTGCCAATTGTTCCAGCAAAAAATCGGGTGGACGGGCGCCACCGCAGTAAGAACTTGTTTGAGTTACAGTTCCTGAGATGGAAGCTTTTTTTTCAGATGATTGGGTTTCTGTTTTCTCAGAAGATTTTTCTGTCGATGCTTTATGTTTTGTTCCGCACGCAAGAAAAGAAAAAATAACTATGCTGAGTGTAATTGAATTCATCTTTACGCGTTTATTGTAAAGATGGCTCCTGTTAAGCAATTCCATAAAAGGATTTACCTGATGAGCGAAACAGTTCCCTTTTTTACACCGCTGTTTCCGTCCACTAATTCATAGGAGAAATAATAATTGAACACAGCCGTTTCACCAATCTTTCCTTTGTACATTCCATCCCATCCTTTTGTATAGATATCTTCCTTTTCTTCAAAAACTTTTACGCCCCATCGGTCATAAATGACAAGATGGAAGATCTTGAAACAAATATTTCTCGGACGGAAGTAATCATTTTTTCCGTCTTCATTTGGAGAAAACGCGTTCGGAATAAAAAGTTCTCCGCAGTTAAACTCAATCGCAACTGTGACACAGGAAAAATCCGTACATCCGTTTGCGTCCGTCACCGTAACACAATAAACCGTGGTCGCAGTTGGCGAAACAGAAATACTCGGAGTTAAATCTCCCGTGCTCCACGAATAAGTTCCTCCACCCGATGCTGTGAGCGTAGTTACATCGCCATAATTTATTGTAATGTCAGTTCCAGCGGTTGCAGTTGGATTAGGATTCACCGCAATATTTGTTGAAGCGGTATCCGGACAATTTCCATTTGCGACTGTAACCGTATAATTTGTATTTGAAGTTGGATTCACAACAATTGAAGAACTCGTTTGCCCGCCAGGGTTCCACGAGTATGTCGCTCCTCCTGTTGCAATAAGTGTAGTTGCATCGCCCGAGCAAATGGTGTTGCTTGTGGCTGTGACAGAAGGGTTCGGCACAGGAGTAACAGTAACAGAAAAAGTTGCGATGTCAGTGCAATTGAACGCGTTCGTCACGGTTACCGTGTAGGATATATTTGTTGTCGGAGAAACAGTAATTGTAGTTGTTGTCGCACCTGTGTTCCATAAATAAGTAACACCAGTGCTTGGACTTGCAGTAAGCGTGGTGGCTTGCCCGGCACAAATAATATTATTTCCTGTGATGTTTGCATTAGGAGATGGATTCACTGTGACGGATGCGGTTGCAGTATCCGCACACGAACCATTGGAGACAATCACAGTATAATTTGTGCTTGTTGCGGGAGAAGCCGTGATGGAAGACGTTGTCTGTCCACTGCTCCATGAATAAATAGTTCCGCCTGATGCGGTGAGTGTTGCTGAAGTTCCCGAACAAATTGTGCTATTGCTTCCTGATACACTCGCAGTTACAGGAGGAAGTACACTTATATTCACTAAAGCCGTGTCTGTACAATTTCCATTCGACACAATCACCGAATAAGAAGTGGCGCCTGTCGGAGAAACTATAATTGGATTTGTTGTCGCGCCCGTGCTCCAGGAATATGTTCCAACTCCTGTTGCAGTGAGCGTGGCGCTTTGTCCATTACAAATGGAAGTGCTTGCGGTATTGATGTTTGCTATCGGAGATGGATTTACTATTACAGAAATGCTGGTTGTATCAGAACAATTTCCCGCAGAAACAATTACAGAATAAGTTGTGTTTGTTGTCGGAGAAACAGTAATGGAAGATGTTGTCGCGGTGGTGTTCCACGAATAAGTTAATCCTCCCGATGCAGATAGAACAGTTGATTGTCCAGCACAAATAGTATTAGTTCCCGAAACAGAAGCGACAGGAGGAGGAGCAACATTCACTGTTGTTACGGCAGTTGCTGTGCATCCGTTTCCATTTGTAACAATAACCGTATAAGAAATTGTTGCTGCCGGATTCACGGTGATAGAAACGGTGGTGGCGCTGTTATCCCATAAATAAGTTCCTCCTCCAGAGGCAGTGAGTGTTGTTGTTTCGCCCTGGCAAAGATTTGTGTTGCCGGAAATTGAAGCGGTGGGTAAAGAATTTACAGTGACTAATGAAGTTGTGGTACTCGTGCAAGAGCCGTTTGAAACAGTAACTGTGTACGTTGTAGTTCCTACAGGAGTATCCGTAATTGTTGCGGAAGTTGCTCCATTGTTCCACCAGGAATATGTTCCGCCACCAGATGCCGTAAGCGTAGCCATGTCGCCAACGCAAATTGCCGTTGTGCCGCTGATGCTGGCGGTGGGGACAGAATTTACAGTAACGGTTACTACTGCAGTGTTTGTACATCCCGCAGCGTCTGTTACGGTAACAGTATAAGTTGTTGTTCCTGCAGGAGTGTCCGTAATTGTTGCGCTGGTTGCTGCATTGTTCCACCATGAATATGTTCCACCACCACTTGCGGTGAGTGTGGTTGATTGCCCCGTGCAAATATTTGTATTGCCGCTGATGGATGCTGCGGGCGCAGGGCTGACAGTTACTGTAAACGGAACCACGCTGTCGCATCCGCCAACTGTAACTGTTGCGCTGTATACAGTGGTTGCGGCAGGAGAAACAACAATGACCGGAGATGTAGCTCCTGTGCTCCATAAATAAGTTCCGCCTCCTGTGGCTGTGAGCGTTGCGCTGTTGCCGGCACAAATGGTTGATGACGGAGCAGATGATATGCTGGCGGAAGGTTTGGCACAAACCATGCACACAACAGTTTTTGCGGGAGTGAAAGAAGAATTTCCAGAAGTGAAACTGCTTCCGCTTCCGACCGAATACACGGTGGGAGAAATTGTTTTTGTTGGAGGAGTATAAACCCTTTGTGACGGAACATAATTGGTTTCGCTGCAGGAAGTGCTGGTGTTGTCTGTTTTTCCCTGACTGTCTGTCTTGATTAATTCATTCGCCCATCCGCCATTGACCATGTCGGCATATAAATTTGAAAAGATATATCCTCCGTTTGTCGCTTCCTCCCCGTAAGAAAAAAATCCACCGAGCGTAGTAGGATTATAATATTTTGTCCATTGATGTGCGAAGGAAGAATTTATCTTAACTATAAAGGGCTTGTAAGTAACAGCAGCAAATACTGCCGCCCATCCAATAATGGCAAAGCCCCCGTCACTTGTGAAAACAAGTTGGTCGGATATTGCAACGCCTGCATTTGTTCCGTAAGCCGTGGAGGAGATGATAGTTCCTGAAGCATCGGTTCTTATTAAACAAATGTCTCCGAATGCGCTTGCTGCGCTGGTTTGCCCGATAATGATGAATTGATTGTTCGTGGCATCGTACAGGATGCGCTGCCCGGATTCATTGTCGGAAATGGTCCCGAATGATTTCATCCACATAAGAGTGCCGCTGAAATCTGTTTTGAATAAAATAATATTTGTGGTGGTGTCAGGTCCGTTTTGCTCGCTGTGATAGCCGGTAAAAACATATCCATCAGAAACGGTTGCCACATCGTATGCTGCATCGTGGCTGTCAAACACAGGAGAAGTAAGCGTATAGGATCTGCCCCACTGATATGTTCCGCCTGCATTTGTTTTGAAAACATAAATGGTGGTGGAATCCTTGTCAGGATTCAGAGTTTTGGCATTTGTAGCTCCTGCCACAGCAATGTTTGCCGAGATATCTTCCTTTACTCTGTTTCCCCATCCCGAACCATATTGTGTATCAAATGTGACCAAGCCCGTTGGTCCAAGTTTCATCAGCATGGCATTGGAGCTGCGCTGCCCTGTTGTAATATAACTGGTTCCGGATTTTGTAAAATCAGCAATTGTCAGCGGAGTTAATCCGAGGAAGTTGTCTCCTTTATATTTTCTTGCCCACAATACATTTCCCATGGTGTCTGTTTCAAATGCGAACCCGGTAGGAAAAATGTCGGACGAATTATTTCCCCATCCCATCGAAACATATCCGTTAGCCGAGTTTTTTGTTCCGTTTCCGATAAAGAATAAATTCCCGCTGGCGCCCCAGTTATAAACCAACTGGAATTTTGTCTGGTTGGGCTGTGAAAAAGAATCAAAAAGGCAAAGGAGAAAAATAAAACAGAGAAGTAAAACCTTTTTCATTGCCCGGAATTTTGATGTGCGAAGATAAATAATTCCTTCGGGGAAGTAAGGAAGATTTTTCAGCAATTATTAGAAATCTGCCTCGTCCTTTTTACTCCTCTATGCGGGCGGGAATGGGTGGTTTGTGGTTTTTAAAACCCCTGGTTCCAAAAACTAAAACACTAAACAGCCACTTTCGCTGTTTCCGCTATTGCACAACTATTTTTTCTGTATAAACTTTGCCTGTCGTTGTCGGAGAAAGCATGCTCACCGATGAAAACGGAGAGTACATCAAAGACACCTCACTGATCGGATCCGGAACCATTGAGTTTGAAAAACCAACCTTTGTAACGGAAATAAAAACAGTGAACGTGCCCGAAAACGGTTCGCTTGTGCAGGATGCCGCTTTGCAGCCCGAACTGCCGCCTCCGCCTCCGCCTGCATCGTAGGTTCAGAGGAAAAGTTTACGCAAAAAACAAAAGTGAGATTAAACCCTACTGCTGAACTTTTATTTATTGAAACTTGCCTGGCTGTAAATGAAGGGAGCTGGGTTCAAAAATCTGAATGTGATTTCAAGGCCGCCTCTTGATTTGCTTACGGTTTTCAGTCCGGAAACATTGATGTCGTAACTGACTCCTATTCCGTAACTGGAGAATTCAAAAAGTGCTGCAGCAACAAACGCATCTTTGTTTCTATAATATCCTCCGAGAGAGACGGATGCTCCTTTCACAAAACCGGTGTACTTTGAATTTTCGCTCAGGGTGTATCTGAAGAGAGAGCCGGCAAGAATTTCCTGATTAGGTCCCTGCATTGCAATCATAAAGCCCGGAACAATTGCCAATTTTGAATTGGGAACGCCAAAAGTTCCGTTTCCGTGAAAGACCATGCGGGAGTATAATTTTTCGCCTCCTGCAAGGAAAGAATATTTTGGCTTGGTAACATGAAAAAGGGCTGCTCCTATAGTGAAATCAAACTGGTCGCCACTGCTCATGTAGCGCTCACTCTTTTTGTATGTGTAAATCGCGCCTGCGCTTAAATCAGGAACAATGAAATTAGCATCTCCTCCTGCAATCGCTTTATCAGCAGGAAGGGTTGCGTTATATCCGGTGGAAGAATTGGGGTCATATTGCGTCCCCCATTGTAATTTGCTATAGTTAAGGCTGCGCTGCATAACTCCTCCCTGAAATCCTAAAGCAATCATACTTTTTTCGCTCATATAAATCTGATAGGCAAGAGATGCGTTTGCCTGCAGCGTCCCCATTTTTCCGTCACCTGCTCTGTCATTAAATACATTTACTCCCCATCCAAAACCGCTTTCTCCTGACTGCCTGTATTTTTCGGTTGCGTTTTTAACTTTTATCCAGCGCTTTTTGCTTTTAATATCGAATGCCGCGCCAATGGTGCTATAGGTATTAGGAGTAAATTCTGAGTGCACCGCTTTCCATTGTGTACGGTATTGCAGGCCTGCACGAATCCAAACAGTGGTTCCGGCAAGGGCGGGGTTTAGCGTAAGCGGTGATTGGTTGAATTGGGAAAAGTGAATGTCCTGCGCATTAAGTCCGTAAGCAGACACAAGAATGCCTAAAAAGGTATTTCTAACGAGAGTAAATATTTCCATGATTGGGTTGGTTTTTGACAGAGCAAAGTAACTAAATAAATGTCAGGTGTACAAAATATATTGAGACAAAAATTACTTGTCTATTAGGTATCTATTTTTTCTTGATGGTGACATATCCGGTGTTAATCCACGTTTCATCTTTTGCATAAACGCTGATTTTGTATTCTCCCGTTTCGTTAAAAGTGTATTTAAAGTAAGTGTAGTCCAGCGTGCTGGTAATATCATAGCGTTTGGTTTCTACAAAAGAATCATATTTGTTTCCTTTTTTCTTCCAGATGTCAACCACAATCTGATCGGTGTTCAGTTTGTCGGGATAATTATCCACCACTGTATAAATGAATCCGCCTTCCTTTCCGATGGAGAATTCCTTGTAATAGTTTTCTGATTTCAGAACGTTTGCTTCATCATTAGTAAAATTGATTTTTGATTTTGCATAAGAAGAGCCAGATGTGGTTTTGGTTTCTTTTGTTGAAGAATTTGTATTCCCGTTTTTGGAAAGGAATGTTACATAGCCGTCATTTATGAATATTGAACTTTTCGTGTACACGCTGAGGCGGTAGTCGCCAGCCGATGGAGGAAAATATTTAAAATATGTTGCCGACTTATCAGATGAAATGGTAAAGCTTTTTGTTTCAACAAAAGAAGAGTACGAGTCGTCAGATTTTTTGTAAACATCCACAATGAATTCTTCCGTGTTAAGCGGATCTCCGTAATTACTGACCTGCGTGTACACAAAATCCAATCCGTCTTCAAGAATACTGTAACTGTCGGTGGGCTTTCCAAGAATCCCATCTTCAGAAAGAGTATTATGAAAAGTTACTTTGGAATTTTTGTAGTAATCGGATGGGGTATTCGATGTGCTGCTTGTTCCTGTGGAAGAAGAAGCGTTGCTTGAAGACGATTTGCCTTTGTTCAATGTTTCGGCCGGTTGAATTTCTTTTCTCTCGCCAAGAACAGTATTGATGGAGCCGGCATTTTGCGGAATGGTAAGTCCTTTCGCGGTAAGATGCTGAAGGATTTCTTTCTTTGGCGCCACCACATAATACATTCCGTTGATGCCGCCAATCAATCCGATATTTGTTTTGCTGGAAGTTGCCGTTGCAATTCCAATCACTTTATTGCTTTCGTTGAAAACAGGGCCCCCGCTGTTTCCGCTGTTAATGGAGGCATCTGTTTTTATGTAGCCGTAATCCTTGTTGAACACATAATCGTAGCCGCTGAGTTTGCCGAAAGTGAGCGTGCTCATGTCTTTCAGCATCAGATTAAAATCGCCATCGTACTGCGCAGGATAGCCGTACACGCATAAATCCTCTCCCTGAACTGCGGCATCGGAATTGCCAATAGGCAGAGTAAAAAATTTTGTGGTGACCGGCTTCCCGTTTATGTCAGAAATGATTTTCAGCATGGCGCCATCAAATGAGCCAACGCCCACGGTGAGAACTTTTGCTACATATAATTTGTATTCGCTTTCTCCTTTTCCGTAATACACCTGTACGATGGGAGTTGCGTATCCTGTATAGCGAACATTCGTAATCGAAGCGTCTTTTGTTTTTTCTTCGGAATACGCGGATGTTGTCCGCCAGGAACTGTTTGTGGCAGCATCATTGTAATCATAATCCATATAGCCGTTCACGCAGAGTTCCACCACGTGGCGGTTGGTGAAAACAATTCCGTTATCTGTTACGATAAATCCGGAGCCTCTTCCTACATACCCGCTGCCGATTCCGCTCTTCGCTGCGGTGGAATCATATAAAAGAATTTTTACAATGCCTTTGTAATAATTTGCGGCAAGGTATTTTGCGTCAAGCCCTTTTGAAGATTGCTGTGCCTCAATTAAAAAGGAGAAATTTAAAATTAAAAATATGGATATAATTGCTTTTTTCATCTGAATTTTGCAAAGCAAAGATAAAAAAGTTAAGAGGAGAAAATCATGGGCAGTATTCAATTTATTCTTTGTCTTTACTCCCCAATCCAACACCAAGTGTAAATAAAAACATATTGGTTTTCATGGTGCCCGCGGGATTTTGTGAGAGCGCCCCATTCCTCTCCAGCAAATAATCTAATTTATGCGCTCCGCTAAAAACATACTCGGCCCCAATTGATACTGCGCGATACCTTATGCTTCCTCCAATCACGTGGTCTAACCCGATAGAATTGGTAAGTGTCAGTGTTTCTTTCCCTTTGGACGTGTAATAAACAAGGGCATCATCGTTAAAAAATAAATAAGTTGGAGACAATTGGTAATATACATCAAGCACAACGCGCTTGAAAAATAAAAATGAAAAAGCCGGACCCAGTCGCATGTAAAATTTTCCAAGCGCAGGAGGAGAAGCATTCGTACCATACTCAATGGAGTCGGCAGGGATGGAATCAAGCTTTATCCTGCTCCAATCTAAAAAATACCAATCTCCGCCAACGAATGTATAATCCAAAGAAAGTTTTGCGTGTGGAGACATTTTCCATAGAGGAAATAAATACCCAAATGCAATTCCTTCAGATGAAGTAGACGCGAGCGCAATGGGTTTGCCTGGTTCGGTCAAAGGCAAATCTGGCAGCGCTTCAAGCGTGTATTTATCCTTCGGCAATGATGAATAGTGAAGTTTGATGTAAAATGTTCCGCTCTGAAATTGTCTTTCGACTTTTTTTCCTACTACTATTCTTTTTAACTTTTTTTGTCCGATGACGAATCTTTTGCTTCCTGTTACAATAGAACTTCCTGTTTCCGCCTTTGCAGGGGGCGGGCTTAACCCTTTTTGTTTTAACTGGCTGAATAAATCGGGAAAAGATTTTACGATGTTATACATTCCGTTTATACCTCCAATCAAGCCGATGTTTGTTTTATTTCCTGTGGCAGTTGCAATGCCGATAACTTTGTTCTCCTTGTTGAAAACAGGCCCCCCGCTGTTTCCGCTGTTGATGGACGCATCGGTTTTTATGTAGCCATAGTCCTTGTTGAATACAAAATCGAACCCGCTGTGCTTGCCAAAGGTGAGTGTGCTCATGTCCTGAAGCGTGAGAGAAAATCCTGCGTCAAACTGCGCGGGAAATCCATAAAGGCAAAGGTCTTCTCCTTGTTTTGTAGAATCAGAATTTCCTATCGGGACAGGATGAAATTTTTCGCTCACGGGGATTTTATTTATATCAGAAACAATTTTCAATACAGCGCCATCAAACGCGCCAACATCCATCGCCAGCGCTTTCGCGTAGTATAATTTATATTCATCGGATCCCTTTCCTGTATACACCTGGATGATGGCTGCAGTATGTCCGGTGCGGATAACTTTTTTGGTGGCAGGGTCATTAATTCTATCCTGCGAATACACAGAAATAGTTCGCAACTCTTCGTATGTTGTCGGGTCGTTATAGATGTAATCCATATACCCGAAGGCGCAGTATTCCACCGTGTGGCGGTTGGTGAAGATGAGCCCGTCTTCTGTCACGAGGAATCCTGAGCCTCTTCCGATATATCCTGAGCCGGGTTGGTTTTTTTCCGCGATGGAATCGAAGAGAAGAATTTTTACGATGCTGTTGGAATAGGTATCGGCAATGTGAGTGGCATCGAGAGAAGACGATTGGGAGAAAATGTAAAATGTAAGATGGCAGAGGACAGATGTGAAAAGAATTTTTTTCATTAAAAAAATTTACTTCACAAAAGTACAAGAAAAAACCCGACAGATTATCTGCCGGGCTTCAAACTTCAAAGGGTTGTACGTCTTTTGACGTTTTATTAAATTAAAACGTAAATGAAATACCTGCAGTAAGCGGAAACACTTCGGGGCCTTTGTCTTTTTCAAACAATTCCGACAAACCATAATTTGCAAACAACGTGAAATAATTTCCGTATCCCACCCGAACTACCGAGCAATATTTAATATCGGCAAGATGATACTTATCCCTGCGCTTTACATTAAATTGATACCCATTTATTTCATACGTCTGTTTTGTTTTTGAGCCGAGTTTGTAGGCAAACTCTATTCCGGCTGCAATGTGAAAAGATTTGTCTGGATTTTCTGAATTTGTATTCAGTTCTAAAAGCAATGGCACTTTTACATAAGCAATTTTTAGTTTGTTCCTGGAGAGTTTAATGTCATCGGGTTTAATCGAAGTATCTTTCCCGCTAAAATTTGTTAATGAGTTTGACGCACTGACGAAATCAGCATCGGCATCAAGGGTTATATTTTTTTTGAAATTATAACTATTCCATTCAAAGCCAAGGCCTGTGACAACGTTTATATAGTTTTTGTACAAGCGGATGTTTTTTTCCAGAAGATTGAGAGAAAAATACATTGACTTGCCATAGTTCAGTTCCAGAAAATTATTCATGTCGGTTGTGTCCTGCTCATCGGATAGTTTCAGTTTGTTGTTGGCAGTGGTGAGCATGGAAATTCCCAAATCAATTCCACCCCAATGGGTGAAATCTTTCTTATCCTCTTTAGCGCTATCAATCTTGGCGATTTCTTTGTCGTCAAAGACCCAGATTTTTGAACCCTTCCATTTTATTTTCAGGGTGTCGTTTTCTTTATTCTGCGCACCTGCTTCAACTCCGCTCAGCGTGACAAAAATTAGTGATGCGATTAATATAAATTGATTTTTCATTGGTTGGTTTTTTATTCTTTGTTTTTTAGTTCCCGATATGCATCGGGGGTAAATTCTGAGAGTATGACGTTTATTTGTTTTGTAATGTTACTGAGAATTTTTATTTCCGCAATCCCCTACTCCATTTTTATTTTGATCCACTCCTGGTAATTTCGAAGTTGCCTGCGGTAAATACATATTCTGTCTTGTCCCCTGCTCCATCGCAAACCTTATTTACGTCAACTGCTTTTGTGCCGATGAGGTTTTGAATTCCGCTCTTTGCCGCCATTGCCAAATCCCATATGGTGAGATTGTCTTCTGCTGCACACGGATTTGCATGTTGAATTCCAAGCGCTGATTTGATTTTCTTTCTTGCGAAAGAACCGAGTGTTTGATATTCGTTATTTGATTTTGTTGTGACAGCGGAAATAATCGCCTGAGATTCATTCACTCCATCCTCTTTCTTCTCTTCTTGTTTTTTCTCTGCAATCACCTCCTGCTCCATCATTTTTGGATTCTCCTGTTCTTTTTCTGCGACAAGTTTTTCGTTGTCTTCGAAGATGATTGGCTGAATCTGTTTTTCTTCTTGCTTGATTTCCGGCTCAGGAATTGAGGCATTTTTCTTTACGAATAGATTATTGTTCTGCATCGGGCCGCTAACTTCTGACTGCTGGATGTTGTCTTGCGACTTGGAATTTGTGACTTGTGAACTTTCTTTCGTTTCAGGAACTACAACATTCTCGATTTTCTTTGCCGGTTTGTTTTTATCGGCAAGTATTTGTTTTTCGGTTCCGTCATTATTAAAGATGAAAAACAACCCGACAAGTAATAAGATTGCAGCGGCAGCCGCATAATAAGTTGCGCGTTGCGAAAAGATGGAAACAAATACCGGCTTGCGTTCTCTTTTCTTAAGTGCGGATTTATTTTCAAAGGAAATTGTTTCAGCAGAAATAATTGTTTTGCCGAATAATTCAAATTCTTTTTTGAATTCGAGATTCTTTGACAGAAATTGATTCAGCGCCTTTTGTTCGGATAAATTCAAATCATTTTCAATCGAACGCACAAAATATTCTTCTCGGTTTTCTTTTGTAATGAGTTCTTTCTTTAATGATTCTTTCCCTTCAAACGAAATCTTTTCTGCAGGAAGCCTACATTGAAGGAAGAGTTCGTGCTCTTTCTTCAGTTCGGGATATTGGAGAAGAAAGAAGTTGAGGTTTTCTTTTTGTTTTGAAGAAAGAATTCCTTCTGCATTCGCAATAAAAAATTGTTCGCAATTAGTGCGGGTGATATCAGAAGAAAGAATAGCACCTATCTCTTCCGCGCTATATTTTTTTTTGAGCGCTTCTTTATCGGGG
>Ga0247727_10003798_pt1 | contig 32971 bp, 32 predicted proteins | sample WisWelCaveWW1625_FD_202498 | JGI IMG/M metagenome (GOLD analysis project Ga0247727, IMG submission 202498) | Biofilm microbial communities from Wishing Well Cave, Virginia, United States - WW16-25 | ecosystem: Environmental > Aquatic > Deep subsurface > Groundwater > Cave microbial mat | place...
TGGAAGCCGCTTACCACAAAGCGGATAAGGCCATCGAGAACATCGTTGACCTGCTCGCCGCAGCCTGATGTTACGCTGTAGAATGTTGAAGTATTCCTGTCTACGATCTTCGATCTAAGAATCTAATGGCTTGGCCAGCGGCGGGAGTGGGCGACAAGAGAATCTGCTGCTGCTGTATGAATAGCAGTCCCCTCGCGGGAATACCGTTGACGGCGACAATGTCACTGATCTGAACTCCGTGGTTGAAGTTCAAAGCGGGCCCTGGCAGGACCAGCGGGCCTGGGGTACGCGCCAGGGTTTCCGGGGCGGTCCAATCTGTCCAGTACTGCGTCAAGTACTCAACGTCTACCTTCAGAATCGCGGGCGCCTCCTGGGCCACTGCTGCCGCAAGGAGAACGAGCGCACAGGCGAATAGTCGAGCGAGGGGGCGCATGAGTGCGAGCTTAGATCCATCGGGGGTCGATGGCAACCACCAAAGACACCCACCGGACGCGCGGTGTGCTTTGGCGCCCCTCGCCCCGTCGGTTTTGGTATACTCGCCGGTCACAAGGACGGTTATGTCGACGGCGAGCAAGGCTGGACCGGGGCAAAGACCTCCACAGAACGGCAATGACCGGCTGGACTCCTGGAAGGAGATCGCCGCCCACTTCGGCCGTGGCATCACGACCCTGCAGCGCTGGGAGCGGGAAGAGAGCCTGCCGGTCCATCGGCTCCAGCACGACAAGCAGGGATCCGTTTTTGCCTATCGTGAGGAACTGGACGCCTGGTGGAGCAGCCGGCGGGCCGAAGACGAAAAATCGCGCGAGTTCCTGACCATCCGCATCCGGCGGCGCACCCTGGCCGTGTCCGCCGCACTGGCCTTGGGCGTAGCAGTGGCGGGCGCAGCCGCGGTCATCGTATCGTTGCGTCCCCAACCGGCGAACCTGTGCCGTCACCCGGCGGACCTTGGGAACAACCGCATCACTGCATTCGCGGAGTTCGACGGCAGATTGTACGCGATCTACCACCGCCCGGCGACCGGGGGCCGTTGGGCTGTCCAGTCGATCGACGATCCCGCCAAAGGGGCGGGGAATGCGGTGGTCTACCGTGGCGACGCGCACGTGGAAAGCATCGTTGGGTCAGTGAGGGGCCTATACACTGTGCTCTTTCATCCGACTACGCGAACCTGGAGCGCATATCGAAGTGATGGCGGGCGCGACCTTGCCGGAGGGGTCACCGCCAGTCTGGAGTATTCGGGCGACGCTCGCGTGGACGCGCTCGCGGCCTTCGGGGATGGCATCATGACCGCGTTGTCCGGCTCGGCAAAGGACGATCCATGCGGGATTTACTTCAGCCCATACGGCAAAAGACTGGCTGCCACTTCGGACAGCCAACGCCGATATAACGGGCGATATCGCGTGGATCGGATGGCCGTATTTCGCGGCGGCCTGATGACAGCCTTTGTGGACGAACGAAGTGGCGTGTCACAGGGTATCTATTTCAGCCGGACCGGGAGCTATCCGGGCGTGGTGAACGGTGATACAGCCGTGGTGGCTAGCCCGCTAACGACTGGCGTCCAGGTGGAGAGGCTGGTGGAAACCAGTCGAGGAATCGTGGCGGCTTTCTACAACCCCGGGTCGCGGAGGAACTGGGGGATCTACTTAAGCCCGGATGGACACACACTGGCGGGAGGCGGTCGTACCTGGAGGACATACGAAGGCCCATCGCGATCGGATGCCATTCTCGGCTACGGTGACGGCATCATTACAGCCTCCTACGACCCGTTCACTGGAAACTCCACAGGGATCTACTTCAGCCCGGACGGGAGGAATCTGGGCGGTGGCGGAAGTACGATCCGTACTTATTCCGGCCCGTTGCGCGTGAGCGCCCTGGCCCGCTTTCACGACGGCGTGGTCGGGGCGTTCTTCGATCCGAAAACGGGCGAAGGTCGCGGGATGTCGTTCAGCCGGGATGGCCGCGGGTTTCCGGACCCACGCTAACAAGCTGGCGAAGGCTCTGGATCGCCCGGTAGTAGTTGCCGCCAGGAATGGATGAAGCCGCGGCTGGCTTGGCGCTTCGCGAGTGCGACTGCGTGTTCGAATCCCGCCTGGGGTTTTGCAATTTGGCTCCCCACACTGGACACGTTTCTTGATTCGGCGTGGTGGGACAGGCCTCCCGGCCTGTCGTTTTCGGCATTCGGTGACTTCTGCCACGGGCTGTTAGGGATGATACCGAATGCGGTATCATGAATAGCGTGGCTGCCGGCAAAGCTCTTCGACGGATGCGCGAGAGTCAAATTGGCTGGCGGATCGCAGAACTACAGGCTGTCGCAGAAGCTAATTTCGTTGAGTGGCGCAGGCCCGGCCGAGGTGGCAGCCATGTGATTTTTAGCGCGCCCGGAGTGCGGGAAATCGTGTCTGTGCCAGCAAAGCGTCCTATCAAGCCGGTGTACATCAAGCAATTCTTGGCGCTGATCGACGCGGCGGGAGGTGTCAGAACAAAGTGAGTGCAACGAATCGAAATCTTGACAAGTACCAGTTCACGGTTCGGCCACTGTCAAAGGAGGAGGGCGGTGGCTATCTGGTGGAGTATCCGGACATACCCGGATGCATGTCCGACGGCGAAACCATTGATGAAGCGATCACGAATGGCCGGGAAGCCCTTCGCGATTGTATGGAGGTGTTCAGGGAGTCGGGACGAAAACTGCCCAAGCCCCGCATCGAGGCGGCTCAATGGCGCCAGCGCCTGCCCAGGACCCTCTACTCAAAGTTAACGAAACAAGCCGAAAACGAGGGCGTCAGCATCAATAGTCTGGTGACGGCAATCATCGCCGAAGCAATCGGAGCAAGGCAGGCACGTTAGTAAGGGGCGGGTGGGTGCTTGAAATTGAATGGCTCCCCAGGTTGGACTCGAACCTGCAACCCGGTATGCGGGACAGCACTGTAACATGCTGGTTCAGTGCTCGTGGACGCAGGCGGGAAACTCCGCCAACACCTGGTTGCCGGGATAGCGCAGCTCCTCGATGAGCCCGGCGCGGGACGTGTAGTATCCGTCGGCGACCGTCGTTTTCACCGCCCGGAAGAACTCGACACCCGGCTGTGTGGCGGCACGCCGCCGGCCGCCGGCGAGCCGGTCGGCCGCTGCGCACAGGGGCGTGAGCAGCTCCACTTGCTGCATTTCGCCGAGTTCCACGAACCGCTTCCGGTGACGGGCGCGTGCCTGATCATCCAGCCAGGCGAGCCCGTCGCGAAACAGCCGCTGCAACTCGCTACGGCCCGCCAACACCCCGTCGATGTATGCGGGCACGCCGACCTCGATGGCGCCGGGCGTCTCGGTGGCAGGGATGATCAGCCCGGCCAGGCGCGAGACAACGGCGAATTCGGCCGCTGTAAAAAACCGCGGCGCGGCCGGCGATGCCGGCTGCTCGGGCGCGTCCTGGTGCCGGTGCTGGGCCAGCGCGCAGCTTGCCCCCGCCACGCCGATCGCTTGCAGTACCTGCCGGCGTTTCGCCATTACAGTTCTCCCTTTCGCAGCCGTTCCCCGATATGCTCCGCCGTGCGGGCGGCCAGCGCCATGATGGTCAGCGTCGGGTTCTTCTCGGAAGCGGAAGGAAAAACGCTGCCGTCGACCACGTACAGGTTGGGGACCTCGTGCGTCCGGCAGAAGGCATCGACCACCGAAGCGCGTGGATCAGCCCCCATGCGGCAGCCGCCCAGCTCGTGGTTCGTTTGCGGCTCCTCGCCCACCGCCAGGATCTCGGCCCCGGCCGCCTCCAGGATCGTGCGCGACCACCGGTTCATGTCGGCGAACAGCTTCCGCTCGTTCGCGCCCCAGCTCACGTGGCGGCGCGCCATCGGCAGGCCGAAGGAATCTTTTCGCTCCCAGTCCAGGTCGATGAAGCTCGACGCGTTCGGCAGCATCTCCCCGTACGGCGCCATGTGCAGAAAGGCCGGGTAACGTTCCCTCACCGCCTGCTTGTACAACCTGCCGAAGCCGGCCACCGAGCGCGCCCAGTTCGCCGCGCGGCGGTTCTGGTAGTTGAACTGGATGCCGAAGCTGCGGGCGTAGTCGCGCTTGCGGTCGTGCATGAACGACGGGATGTAGGCGTGATCGAGAAAGCCCTCGTCGTTTTCCGGCGCGCGCCCGATCAGCTCCTTCAGGAAACACTGAATACTGCCGGTGAAGTGCGGGATGAAGTGGCGGCCGAGCTGGCCGCTGGAGTTGGCGAGGCCCCTCGGGTAGAGGCGCGAGCGCGACATCAGCAGCAGCGCGACGCTCTGCACACAGGCGCACGCGACCACCACGATGCGCCCGCGCGCCTCCCCTTCGGCGCGCGTTTCGCGGTGGAGCCAGCGCACCCCGGTGGCGCGGTTGGCGGTGGAAACCATAACTTCGCGGACCACCGAATCCGGGAACAACGTCAGCCGGCCGGTCTTCATCGCCGGCGCCAGGTGCACGTCGGCGGAGTTGTACTTGGCCACCACGTCGCAGCCGGCCATGCAGTTGCCGCAGAAGTGGCAGGCCGGGCGCGCTCCCTGCGGTCGGGAGAGCGTGGACTTGCGCACGTGGATCACCCGGATGCCGAGCCGCGCGGCGCCGCGGGCGACAATGCGGTCGCTGCACTTCATCGCGACCGGGGGAAGGAAAACGCCGTCGGGCAGATCCTCGAGATGATCCCGGTTGCCGCAAACGCCCACCTCGCGCTCGATGCGGTCGTAGTAAGGCGCCAGCTCGGCGTAATCGAGCGGCCAGTCGACGCCGGCGCCGTCGCGCGCGCGGCCCTTGAAATCCCGTTGGCTGAAGCGGAGCGAGACGGCGTTCCAAAGCAGCGTCTTTCCGCCGATGCCGCGCGAGCGCTCCGTGTCGAAGCCGGGCTTGCCGGGCTTCATCGTGGGGATGCGGCGGTCGGGGAAATGGAAGGGCATCGCGTGGGTATTGAAATCGGTGCGCGTGTTGACGCGCGGCCCGCCCTCGACCACGGCGACATCGGCTCCCTCCCGGGCCAGGTGCGCCGCCAGTGTTCCTCCGGCGGCCCCGGACCCGACCACCACCACGTCGTAGAGCCTGGACATCGCGCTCCTCAATACTGAAGAATCCGCTCGGCGGCACGCACCACGTCGTCCACCTGCGGGAGAATCTCGTCCTCCAGCTCGGGGTTGTAGCCGACCCAGGTGTCCAGCGCCCCCACGCGCCCGACCGGCGCGTCCAGTTGGTCGAACAGCTCGCCTGCCACACGCGCCGCCAGCTCGGCGCCGTAGCCCCAGGAGAGGCAGTCTTCGTGGACGATCAGCACGCGGCTGGTTTTGGAAACCGATTCCCGGATGGCCGGCCAGTCGTAAGGAGAGAGCGACCGCAGGTCGATCACCTCCACCGTCATTCCCGCGTTGCGCTGCTCCACCTGGAGCGCCGCTTGCATCGCGCGCTGCACCAGGGCGCCGTAGGCGACCACCGTCAGGTTCCGGCCCGATTTGACCGTGCGCGCCTTGCCGAAAGGAATCGTGAACTCGGGGCCGGGATGCGGAGAGCGGTTGTAGGCCTCGCGGTACAGCTTCTTGTGCTCGAGAAACAGCACCGGATCGTCGCCGCGTATCGCCGTGCGCAGCAGGCCGCAGGCGTCCTGCGCGTTGGACGGCATCACCACGCGCAGCCCCGGGATGTGCGTGAACAGCGCCTCGCCGCACTGGCTGTGGTACACCGCGCCTCCGGTCAGATAGCCGCCCGTTGCGACGCGAACCACCACCGGGCAACAGAAGCCGTTGTTGGACCGCCAGCGCAGCGTGGCCAGCTCGTCGCGGATCTGCATCATCGCCGGCCAGATGTAATCGAAGAACTGGATCTCGACCACGGGTTTGAGCCCGCGCGTCGCCATGCCGATCGCGCGTCCGACGATGGCCGCCTCCGCCAGCGGCGTGTTGAAGCAGCGCCCGCTGCCGAACTCGCGCTGCAAGCCCTGCGTCGCCTTGAACACGCCGCCCTTGCCCTTGACCTCGGCCAGGTTGGCCTCCCGGCTGCAATCGGCCACGTCCTCCCCGAAGACGATCACGTGCGGGTTGCGCCGCATCTCCTCGCGCAGGGTCATGTTGATCGAGTCGACCATGGTCTTGGGATCGCCGCTCGACTGCGTCGTCGTCTCGAAGGCCGCCGAGGTCGGATCCACGCTGTCCGAATAGAGGAAACGCAGCGCCGAGCCGCGCTCGGGGGAGGCGGCGCGCAGGGCGGCTTCGGTCGCTTCCTGGACCTCGAGGTCCACTTCGTGCAGGATGCGGCGCAGCGTCTGGTGATCGAGCACGCCTTCGGCGAGCAGCCATTCCGAGAAGCGGGGAAGGGGATCGCGCGCGGCCTCGCCGGCGCGTTCCGTTTCGGTCTTGTAGTGGCGTTCGTCATCGGAGAGAGAGTGCGAGTAGGGGCGGATGACACTGGCGTGAACCAGCGCCGCACCCAGGCCCCCGCGGCAGTGGGCGGCCGCCTGGCGCATGGCCGCGTGGGAGGCCGCGAAATCGGTGCCGTCCACCGCCAGCCGCAGCAGGTCCGGAAATCCCTCGACCAACCGATGGATGTTGCCTCCCGCCGTCTGCCGTTCCACCGGCACCGAGATAGCCCAGCCGTTGTCTTCGATGAGGAAGATCACCGGCAGCCGTTCGAGGCAGCAGACGTTGAGGGCCTCCCAGAACTCGCCCTCGCTGGTGGCGCCCTCGCCCGCGCAGACCAGCGTCACTTCCCCGGAGGCCGCATCCAGCATCCGCCCGGCCTGCGCGCAGCCGGCGGCGTGGAGAAACTGGGTGCCCGTCGGCGAGGAGCAGCTCACGATGTGCAGGCGTGGAGAACTCCAGTGCGAGGGCATCTGGCGCCCGCCGGAAGCGGGATCGGCGCCCGCGCCGGTGGCCTGCAACAGCATCTGCGCCGGGGTCACGCCGAGCGTCAGGCACAGCGCGCGGTCGCGGTAATAAAGGTAGAACCAGTCCGCGCCGGGCTTCAACGCCAGCCCCGCGGCCGTCTGGATGGCCTCGTGGCCGGCGCAGCTCACCTGAAAGTAGATGCGGTTCTGCCGCTTGAGGAGGATCTCGCGATCGTCCAGGCGCCGCGACATCTGCATGGCGCGGAAAGCGCGCAGCAGATCTTCGCGATCCAGGCCGGTAAAGGGGGCCGCCGCATCCACGGCGACCCAGCTCGTGCTCACCGATAGTCGGCTCCGGTTCCAGTGTAGCGTGATCCGGTTCGCTCCCGGCCATGTAAAATCGGTAGGAAGCCCCCCGCATGATTCAATCTCTGTTCGGCTCCGCCGGCGAGCAGCCGCCCAACCTGCTGGAACGGCTGAAGCTCGGCATCCAGAAGACCCGCGCCGGTCTGGCCACCCGCATCGAGGATGCGCTCGCCGGCGGCAAGGAGATTGACGCCTCCGTGCTGGAGGAGCTCGAATACGCGCTCATCACCGCCGATATCGGCGCCCGCAGCGCGGCCGAGATCCTCGAGAGCATTCGCCAGCGCGTGGACCGGCGGCTGGTCGGCGACGCCCAGGAGCTCCGTTCGCTCATCCGCGAGCGGCTGCGGGAGATCCTCGAGGCCACCGAGCGGCCGCTGGTGGCGGTGGCCGAGCCGCCCGCCGTCGTGATGGTGGTCGGCGTCAACGGCACCGGCAAGACCACCACCATCGGCAAGCTCGCCCGTTATTACTCCGCCGAAGGCCGCAGCGTCCTGCTGTGCGCCGCCGACACCTTCCGCGCCGCCGCCACCGAGCAGCTCGAGATCTGGGGCCAGCGCGCCGGCGTCGAGGTGATCCGCCAGCGGCCCGGCGCCGATCCCAGCGCCGTGCTGTTCGACGCCTTGCAGGCCGCGCGCGCGCGCCGCATCGACTACGTAATTGTCGACACCGCCGGCCGCCTCCACACCAGGTCCAATCTGATGGCCGAGCTGGAAAAGATGCGCCGCACCGCCGGCCGCGTCGTCCCCGGCGCGCCGCACGAGGTACTGCTGGTGCTGGACGCCGTCACCGGACAGAACGGCCTCGAGCAGGCCCGGAAGTTCACCGAGTCCAGCGGGGTCACCGGCATCGTCCTGACCAAGCTGGATGGCACGGCCAAGGGCGGCATCGTGGTGGCTATCTCGCGCGAGCTCAACCTGCCCGTGCGTTACATCGGGGTCGGCGAGCAGGCCGACGACCTGCTGCCGTTTGAGGCGGACAAGTTCGCCGCCTCGCTGTTTGAGTCATGACGCCGGACTACCTCGGCGAAGCCATCGAGCTGGGCTCGCGCGGCTCCGGCTGCACCAGCCCGAACCCGATGGTCGGCGCCGTGCTCGTCCGCGACGGCGAAGTGATCGGCCGCGGCTTCCACACCTGGAACGGCATCGACCACGCCGAGATCCTCGCTCTGCGCGAGGCCGGCGAGCGCGCGCGCGGCTCCACGTTGTACATCAATATCGAGCCCTGCTCGCACCAGGGCCGCACGGGTCCCTGCGCCGATGCGCTCATCGCCGCCGGCGTGCGCCGCGTGGTCACCGCGATGGAGGACCCCAATCCGCTGGTCGCGGGCGAGGGGCTGCGCCGGTTGCGCGCCGCGGGCGTCGAGGTGGAAGTCGATGCCGCCCGTGCGAGTCAGGCGGAGAAGCTCAACGAGGCCTTCGTCCACTTCATGCGCACCGGCCGCCCGCTGGTCACCTTGAAGGCCGCCCTCACCCTGGACGGCAAGATCGCCGCTCCCGAAGACAACCGCGGCTGGATCACCAGCGAACGCGCCCGCGCCCACGTGCAGCGCGTGCGCCACGCCTCCGACGCCATACTCACCGGCATCGGCACGGTGCTCGCCGACGACTGCCTGCTCACCGACCGCACCGGCGCCGAGCGCAGCCGCCCGCTGCTGCGCATCGTGCTCGACTCGCTGCTCCGCCTGCCGGCTTCCTCGCGTATGGTCGCCGGCTGCCGCTCCGATGTCCTGGTGGTCACCACCTCCGCCGCCGGCGCCGAGCGTCGTCGCGCGCTCGAAGATCGCGGTGTGTGGGTGTTGGTGTGCGACGGCCCTGACGGCCGCCCCGACCTGCCCAGCGTCATCCGCCACCTGGCCGGCGAACGCTGCCTTTCGCTGATGATCGAGGCCGGCAGCCGCATCAACTGGGCGGCGCTCGAGGCCGGCGTGGTCGACAAGATCCTGTTCTATTACGCGCCGAAGATTCTCGGCGGCGTCGAGTCGCTTCCGGTCGCCGGGGGGACGGGCCGCCGGCGCCGCGTCGACGCCATCCTGTTTCGCGACGTCGTCCTCCACCCTGTCCCGCCCGACGAGTTTCTCGTCGAGGCCGCCATCGCCCGGGAGCCTTGAGACGTGTTCACCGGCATTATCGAGGAGCTGGGCATGGTGGAGAGTCTCGACTCCCGCTCGACCGGCGCCTCTACCTGTGCAAGGATACGCATTGGCTGCCGCACGGTACTCGAAGACGCCCGCGAGGGCTCGAGCATCGCCGTCAACGGCGTCTGCCTCACCGCGGTCGATCCGCGGCCGGGGTCCTTTGCCGCCGACCTCGCGCCGGAGACGCTGCGCCGCACCAGCCTGGGCGAGCTCGGCCCCGGCTCCCGCGTGAATCTCGAGCGCCCGCTCGCCGCCGACGGCCGCCTCGGCGGCCACATCGTGCAGGGCCACGTCGATGGAACCGGTGAGATCCTGGCGCTGGAGAATCTGGGCGATGACAACTGGTGGCTCCGTGTTCGCGTTCCCCCGGAACTGGACCGCTACCTGGTCTATAAGGGCTCGATCGCCATCGACGGCATCAGCCTCACCGTCGCCGCCGTCGAAGGGGGCGTGCTCTCGGCCACGCTCATCCCCCACACAATCCGCAACACCAACCTCGGCTCTCTGCGCGCCGGCGCGCGGGTCAATCTGGAGTGCGATATCCTCGCCAAGTACCTCGAGAAGCTCCTTGGCCGCCTCGAGCGCCCCTCCGGGCTCACGCCGGAGAAACTGCGCGATCTCGGCTACTGACGCTCAGCCGCGCAGCTCCCGCACGATCTCCGCCGCCACGCGGCGCGCCTCTTCGAGTGCACCGCGCTCGAAGCTGATCGCGCCCACGCGCGGGTGGCCGCCACCGCCGTATCGTTCGCAGATGGTCGCCAGGTTGTGCCGCACCTCCACGGGCGCCCACGGGTTGGAGCCCACGGACACTTTCGTGCGGAAGCTGGCCTCGCTCACCGAGACCGTGTACACGGAGTTCGGATACAGCGAGTAGGGAATGAACTTGTTGTGGCCTTCCAGGCCGAAGCTGGTCAGGTCGAAGAACACCACCCCATCTTGTTCCTGCGAGCACTTGCGGATGATTTCGATCGACTCCAGGTGGCGTTGGTGGAGCGGTGCATACAACTCCCGCACCTCCGGGTGCCCGGTGATCTCGGTCAGCGGGAGATGCCTCATCCAACGGATGATCTTCTGCACGATCCCGGAACCCTTGGCCGCCTCGATCACCAGCACCAGTTGCGTAGCCGGCTCGGCCAGCTCCACCGCCTCCCGCGCGCTGGCGTATTGCGCGCCGTCGATGATGTCGGCCCAGCGCACCAGCTCCTCCAGGTCCGGCGCCCGATAGCCGAATCGTTCCGCGGTGACCGTGGCGATGAACCGCGTGCACGACTTGAAGGCCGGGTCGTACAGCTTCCGCCCGGAAGTGTCCCGGCTGTGGTGCTCGGCGTCCTCCGGCGAAAGGAACGCGCTCTGGTGATGATCGAACCACCAGGTCAGCCGCGGATGGGGCGAGTACTTGAAGTCGACGATGGCGTTCACATCCCCGTCAAACAGGCTCTCCTCGAACAACTGCGACGCCTTGTGCGCCATCCCCGTGAAATGGAACTCCGCCCCGGGGTGAAACCGCTCTTCGAGAAAGCGCGAAAAGAACGCCGCCGCCGCCGCGCCGTCGAAGCAATGGTCGTGATAGAGAACCCGGACGCGCATGTGCCCCCGCTGGACGAGTAAAACTCCCTAGGTTGCCTGAAAGCCGGGCGGAATGCAAGTGGCATCCGCCGGTGGGTGATAACCAAGGGCTGCACGCCGTCGAGCCGCCCGCCCCGGTCCACAAGAAGCAGCTCCTAACGATGACCTTGTCTTCGACGACCGGGCCAATGGCGTTCTCGGTCATAGCAGCTTCCTTTACGTCTCTCGCCAAGGCAGCCAAGACGCAAAGAACGCAACGAATGCCTCAGGCAAGTTCTCGATCTGCTTGAATCGTAGTTATGGACCATCGCATCGAAAAACTGGTGTTTCCGTTCGCCTCATGCTTAGGGGTTGCCTACTCGAGTGTAATATGTGCCCGGTGGGCACTGGCGGTCTGGGAGCGGGGATACGCGGCCTTTGCGCTCGTAGTAATTCCTGTGCCACTGATGCTGTGCAGCATCCTATTTGTCTTGAAATTGCCAGACCCGGACCCTTCCGCCACAGAGTACTGGAAGGCCATGAGACTTGATGTCATTAAGCTGGCCATCATTGGTCTGAGCACTATTGTCCAAGACATGATCCTTGATTAAACAACGTTGGTGTAGTGGATTTGGGCGGCTCATGCCCGAAGTAATCTCGAGTTGGAGCGCGACACTACGGCCGATTCAAATACTTCTGATACAGCGAGCGGTGCTTGTTGTCGAGGGAAACCTCGCGGCCGCGGATGAACAGGTGTTTCACCTGGGTGCGGGTTTCCAGCGGATCGTCGTCGGTGACCATCAGGTCGGCCCACTTGCCCTTGTCGATCGAGCCGAGCTTGTCGTCCACTCCCCAGATCTGGGCCGCGTTGAGCGTAACCGCCTTGAGGCCCTCCGCGTACGGGAGGCCGAAGGCGACCGCCGTCGCCGCCTGGTAGGGCAGGTTGCGCGAAGCCGAGGTGTTGAAGGTGCCGAAGGCGAACTTGACGCCGGCCTTGTGCAGCTCGGCGGGCAGTGTGAAGGCGCCGTCGTAGGGTGAGTCTTCCTCGAGCGGCATGTCGAGCGTCTCGCTGAGGATGACGGGAATGTTCTTCGCCTTCAGCTCGGCGGCCATCTTACCCGGCTCGCGCACCTGGGCGAGGATGATGCGGATCTTCTCCTTCTCGGCGAACTGGAGGGCCTCGCGGATGGTGCGCTCGCGCATCGCCGTCACCATCACCGGGAGCTTGCCTTCGAGCACCGGCAGCATCGACTCCAGCTTCAGGTCCGATTTGAAATCGCGGCCGGCGGCGGCCTTGGCTTTCTGGTAGCGGCGAGCCTGCTCGAAGAACTCGCGCAGCCGAGCGATCTGCTCGTCGTAGCGGCGCTTGATCTCGGTGAACGAGGTGCGCCCCCCCGGGGGGTCCTCGCCGCCGAAACCGCCGAAGCGGGAAACCGTTTGCAGCGCCGGGAAGCGCAAGTGGAGAGCGGCCGCACGCCGCACCTCCATCTCTTCCCAGGTCCAGCCGTCCAGGTGGATCATCGCCGCCTGGCCGGAGATGACGCCGCCGGTGGGGTAGGTGATGACGCTGGTGAGGCCGTTGGCGCGGGTGACCGCGATATGATCGCTTGCCGGATTGACGGCGATCAGGGCGCGAAGCTGCGGGTTGAAGTCGCCGATCTCGGCCGTGTCCTGGGTTTCGCGCACCGAGCCGACCTCGCTCAGGCCGATGTTGGTGGCCGAGTCGATCATGCCGGGGTACACGTGCAGGCCCTTGCCCTCGATGATGCGGATCCCCTTGGGCGCCACGATCTTCACGCCCACTTCGGCGATCGCGCCGTCCACCACCAGCAGCGACCCGCCGGCGATGTCCGGCCCGGAAACGGTATGGATGGTGGCGCCGCGCAGCAGGAACGTGTTCTCGGGGCCGGCCGCCAGCGGCGCGGCCGCCAGCAGGATGGCGAGCAGGGTCTTCATGCCGGCCTCCGGAAGGGAGCGGCTTTCTTCTGCTGCTGTTGCTGCTGCTGCCGCGTCTTCTCCAGCAGCACCTTCTTGCGCGCCTCGGTCTCGGCGCGGCCGCTGAGGTCCTTGTCGCGATCGAAGTACACCTGGCCGTCGATGAACACCTTCTGCACCTTGGCGTAGTTGGAAAGCGGATGCTTGTCGTAGATCACCAGGTCGGCGTCCTTGCCCGCTTCGATGGAGCCGACGCGCTTGTCGAGCTCCAGTTGGCGCGCGGGATTGATGGTCACCAGCGCCAGCGCCTCGTCCTCGGTGAGGCCGCCGTACTTCATCGCCTTGGCGGCCTCGGTGTTGAGGTGCCGCATCAGCTCGGCCGAGTCGGAGTTGAGCGAGACCAGCACGCCCTTGCGCACCATGATGGCGGCGTTGTACGGGATGGCGTCCTGGGCCTCCATCTTGTAGGCCCACCAGTCGGAGAACGTGGAAGCGCCGGCGCCGTGGGCGGCGATTTCCTTGGCGACCTTGTAGCCCTCGAGCACGTGCTGGAGGGTCTTGATGCGGAACCCGTAGTCCTCGGCGACGCGCAGCAGCATCAGGATCTCGTCGGCGCGATAGCAGTGCGCGTGGACCAGCCGGCGGCCGTCGAGCACCTCCACCAGCGGCTCGAGTTTCAGGTCGCGGCGCGGCGGGATGGCCGGCTCTCCGCGGCCGGCCCTGGCGTCGTGATCGCTCCAGGCGGCCTTGTAGAGCCTGGCTTCGTTGAACGCGTCGCGGATGACGTCCTCGACGCCCATGCGTGTTCCGGGATAGCGCAGCTCGGGTGAGGGTGCCGTGATCAGCCCGCGGCCGCCGGAGGGCATGCCGCGGCGCTTGGGATTCTCGCCGAGCGCGAACTTGATGCCCGGCTTGGCGCCGTCAAACACGATGCCGTGCGCGTCCTTGCCCCAGCGCATCTTGATCACGGCGCACTTGCCGCCGATGGCGTTGGCGCTGCCGTGGAGAATGTTGGCGGTGGTGACGCCGCCGGCCAGGGCGCGGTAAATCGAGCCCTGCTCCGGGTCGAGCACATCCTCGATGCCGACCATCGACGAGACCGAGACGCTGCCCTCGTTGATGCTCTCGGCGGCGATGTGCGAGTGGCAGTCGATGATGCCGGGCATGACGTACTGGCCGCCGGCGTCCACCACCACGGCCCCGGGCGGCACGAGCACCTTCTCGCCCACCTCGACGATCTTGCCGTCGCGGATGAGGATCGAGCCATCCAGCCGCCCCTTGGTGACAGTCAGGATCTTGGCATTCTGCACCACCAGGGGCGGATCGGCCGCCCAGGCGGCGGCGGCAAGAAGCAAAAGCAGCGCTAGCTGGATCATCGGGTGACCTCCTCGGCGGCCGGCGTCGTGGCGGCCGGCTCGAATTTCTTACCGTCAATGAGCACGTACTTCACGCGCGTCCTTTCCTCGAACAGTTCCCCGTCGGTGATGAGAAGGTTGGCGATTTTGCCCGGCTCGATGCTGCCGAGCCTGTCGGACAGGCCGTAGATTTCCGCCGGGCTGAGCGTCATGGCGCGAACGGCATCCTCGCGCGACAGCCCTGCGTCGAGCGCCCGCTTTACGGCGCGGATCACTTCGACGGGCCGCTCGATGCCGGCCGAATAGAACGCGAACGGAACGCCGGCCTTCACCAGGGCTGCCGGCGTCGAGGGGGCCTTGTCGCGCAATTCCAGGGTGCGCAGAGACTCCACCTGGTCGGGGTCGGAGTCGCGCGCGCGCTCTGGCCATCGCAGGCTCACCAGCATGGGCGTTGCGGAGGATTTCAGCAGATCCGCCGCGCGATAGGCTTCGTGGCCGCCATAGAGGACGGCTGTTTTCTTCAGCTCGGCGGCGAAGCGCAGCATACGCTCGATCTCCACCGCGCGCGTTGCCGGCAGCAGGATGCGCGGCGACTCCAGCACGCCTTCGAGCGACCGGTCGTACTCCGGCCGCCGCAGACCGCGCGGGTTGCGCTGGTAGGCGTCTTTGGCGTACTGGTAGTGCCCGGCGTCGAGATAAACCTGGCGGATGTAGGCGATCACGCCCATCAAGGAGCCGGGAAAGGCGGTGAAGCCACGGCTGGTCAGGGAGAGATGCAGGCCGACGGTCGAAGTCAGCACCATCTGCCCCGGCTTGTCGCCGGCGAGGTTGATGGCGGCGCCCTGGCCGGCGATGATCCCGCCGCTGGGGAACGTGATGGAGGTGGTGAAACCGGCGTTGCGCGCTTCCTGGAGCCGGCGGTCGGTGGGGCGCAACAGGTCGGCGGCGCGCTGGAAGCTCATGTTCTGCTGGCGATCCTCGCCGGTGGTCGGACGCACCGGGGTCGCGGTGGCGATGAGGGCGGCCGGCGGGCCTCCACCTCCGCGCCCGGTCGGCGCCGAGGGAGCCGCCTCGGGGATGCCCCAGCCGCTCAAAGCATCGATCAGCCCCGGGTAAACCGTGAGTCCTTCCCCGTCCAGGACCCAGGCATCGGCCGGGATGGCGGCGTTGGCGCCCACGGATTCGATCAGCCCGTTGCGGACCACCACGGTTCCCTTGGGGAGCATCGGGCCGGCGGCGGTTACCACGCGCGCGTTGCGAATGGCGAGGACCGAGGGCACTTCCGCATTGACCGCGGTCACGCAGGCGGCGAGGACAAACGAGACAATTACCCTGTTCATGTCGTACGCTCTCCTGAGCAAACGGTTTGACCGTTGGCTCCCTACATCGGTGGGCGCCACTCCGCCGCCAGGCGGGGGCAACCCCTGTAGGGGCTATATTAGTATGTTTCCATCCAACGATGCAGCCCCGACCGCCAGTCCGCTACCGCGATGCCGGGGTGAACATTGACGAAGCCGACCGCGACGACACCATCGGCGAAGACCTGGTAAATCACTGCGTCAACGACATCATGGTCCAGGGCGCCGAGCCGCTGTTCTTCATGGACTACTTCGCCACCGGGAAACTGGACGCCGCGGTGGAGGCCCAGGTGGTGGGCGGAATCGCGCGCGGCTGCCGCAACAACGGCTGCGCGCTGATCGGCGGAGAGACGGCGGAGCTACCGGGCTTCTACGCGCCGGGCGAGTACGACCTGGCGGGATTCATTGTCGGCGCGGCCGGGCGCGGCAGCTTGCTGACCGGCGCCGGGATTCGCGCGGGCGACTGCTTGCTCGGGCTGCCTTCCAGCGGCTTACATACCAACGGCTACTCGCTCGCCCGCGCACTGGTCGGGGCCGGGTTGTTGAAAGGCGCCGCGCACATCACCGGCGGGGGCATCACCGACAATCTGCCGCGCATCCTGCCGCCCGGTCTGGCGGCGCGGATTGAGACTGCCTCCTGGCGCGTGCCACCAATCTTTGCGCTTCTGCGCCGGCTTGGCAACATTCCCGAGCCGGACTACCGGCGTACGTTCAATCTCGGCATCGGGATGATCCTGGTGGTTGCGAAGAAGGACCTGGCGAAGGCGGAGCGGATACTGGCACGCCGCAGGCAGACGAGCTGCCGGATCGGAGAGGTCGTAAAGCCGGCGCGCGGCGCCCGGCGGCAGGTGGTGTACGTATGAAAAAACTCGGCATCCTGCTCTCCGGCCGCGGCTCGAACTTCGAGGCCATCGCCGACCAGGTGGCCTCCGGCCGCATCCCGGCGCAGATCGCCGCGGTTATCTCGAACCGGCCCGAGGCGCGCGGTCTGGAGATGGCGCGCGAGCGCGGACTGAACGCCGTGCTGATCCCCTCGCGCGGGCTGGACCGGGAAACCTACGATCGGCTGCTTCTGGGGGAGTTGAAGAAGTACCCGGTGGACCTGGTTTGCCTGGCCGGCTACATGCGCCTGCTCAGCGCCATGTTCGTCCGCGAGTTCCCGATGCGTATCCTGAATATTCACCCCTCGCTGCTGCCGGCCTTTCCCGGCCTGGACGCGCAACACCAGGCGCTGGAGCACGGCGTCAAGGTCAGCGGTTGCACGGTGCACTTCGTCGACGAGCGGCTGGACGCCGGCCCGATCGTCCTTCAGGCCACCGTGCCGGTGCTCGACCGGGATACGGTGGAAACGCTGGCGGCGCGCATCCTCGATCAGGAGCACCGGATTTACAGCGAAGCCATCCGCATCGTGCTGGCTGGCGCCTGGCGCATCGAGGGCCGCCGGGTCATCGTGGAATCGAACGCCGCCGGCGCGCCGGGCTGATCAACGCCACTCGCGGATTCCGTTACTCTGAAAGTATGAGACGCCTGATACGAGCGATCGTGATGCTGTCGTTTTCCGGCTGCGTGGCCGTCGCGCCCGCCCAGATTCTTATGCCCGGGCAGCAGCGGGACATGCCGGTGGAGGCCGCCGCGAAAAACGCGGTCGTGGACGCGCTGGCGGCCGCCCTCAAGGAGAAGTACGTTTTTCCGGAGGTTGCCGAAAAGGTGGGGAACTCGCTGCGCGAGCGCCGCCAGAAGGGGGACTACGAGGCCATTACCAGCAGCATGGCCTTCGCCCGAACCCTCACCGAGCATCTCCAGGAGGTCGGCCGCGACAAGCACCTGCGGGTGCGCTACAGCACCGAGCCGCTACCTGGCGATCGCGGGCCCAACGACCCGCCGGACGCCGAGGAAATGCAGCGCCAGCGGCGCGAGATGGCTCATCGCAACTTCGGCTTCGAGAAGGTGGAGCGACTCCCGGGAAACATCGGCCTGCTGGTGCTGCACACTTTCCTGCCGCCGGAGGGCGCGGGCGAGACGGCGGTGGCGGCGATGAACTTTCTCGCCGGAACCGACGCGCTGATCATCGACCTGCGTCAGAACGGCGGCGGCGTCCCGGGCATGGTGGCCCTGCTTTCCAGCTTCCTGTTCGCCACCCAGCCCGTTCATCTGAACAGCCTGTACTGGCGACCCACGGATGCAACGCACCAGTGGTGGACCTCCGCGTATGTCCCCGGCCGGCGATACGGCCCGCGCAAGCCGGTCTATGTGCTGATCGGGCCGAGAACCTTCTCCGCCGCCGAGGAATTCGCCTACAACCTGAAGAACCTCAAGCGCGCCACTCTGGTCGGAGAGACCTCCGGCGGTGGGGCGCACATCGGCGGATTCCACCGGCTCACCGAGCACTTCGCCGCGTTCATCCCCTCCGGGCGGTCCATCAGTCCGGTCACCAAGAGCAATTGGGAGGGTATCGGCGTGGAGCCGGATACTCGCGTCCCCGGGCCCCAGGCGCTGCGCGTCGCCTATCTGCATGCCATCGAGACGCTGCTCAAGACGGAAACCGAGGAAGAGCGCAAGCGGGAACTCCAGGCCGCGGCGGCGAGATTGAAGAGACAGCCGGAGCTGTGACCGTCAGGGGAGCCGTTTTCTGCCGCCGTCCGCTACGTCCAGCGCGGCTGGGGGGCGCATTCGGCCGCCTCCTCGCCGCTCATCCAGCGCAGCCCGCCGCTGAATTCCAGCCCGATCGACTGACGAACACCGCGGCGATTCACATTCCGCACCGAGGCGGATCCACCGAACCGGAGCGACTCGATCCGGAAGCTGACGTAGGTCCCCACCGGAATGGTGTCGGAAACCTCCATCCGCAGGCCGGTCATGGAGATGTTCAGACAGCGGCCCTGAGCATACCGGTTGATGTCGTGCTCGTCATGCCAGGCCAGCCGCACCTGGGCTTTGATGGGAACCCTCCCGGAGTGGCGCGTGCCGTTGTTTTTTTCCATGACCCTTACAGAACGTATCGGCATTTTTACTGATGTGCCTTAGTACTTTCGCTTCTCAGGTGAATAGCCCCCACCAAAATGTGGCCCCTACCCCCTCAAACAGCCTATCGGCGGTGCACTGGCCGCCGATAAAATTTACGTGTCGCAAAGAAGGGCGATGGTGGTCGACGATTCCCGCGCCATCCGCATGCTCCTTTGTCAGGCCCTCTCCACGATGGGCTGGGAAGTCTGTGAAGCGGGTCACGGCAAGCAGGCGCTGACAGTGCTGGAGGCAGATGGCGCCGGAATCTCGCTGATCCTGGTCGACTGGAACATGCCCGAAATGAACGGGCTGGATTTCGTCAAGACGCTGCGCTCGGACTCTCGCTACGCCAGCGTCAAGCTCATGATGGTCACTACCGAGACGCAGGTGGAGCAGATGATGGTCGCGCTGGAAGCCGGCGCCAACGAATACGTCATGAAGCCGTTCACGCGCGAGATCATCGAAGACAAGCTACGAATTCTCGGCCTGGTGCAGTGAGCCCCTACAGGGGCAGGGTTTCCGAGCCGCGACCACAGGGAGCGGTTGCACCCGGAGGCTTTCCCGGCCCGCTCGCCCGTGGTAAGTTGGCCGTGTGAAGCCTACCGATTCCCTCTCACGGCTTACGCGCCGCTCGCTTGTCGCCGCCGGCCTCGGTGCCCGCCTGCTCCCCGGGGCGCCCGCGTACCCCATCATCGACTCGCATGTCCACGTCTGGAAGCGCGACCCGCGCTATCCCTGGGCGAAGGAAACCACCAACCCGCCGGAAAAAGACGCCACCCCGGAGATGCTGCTCGAGCTGATGAAAGCCCACGGCGTGGAGCGCACCGTCATCATCCAGGTGATCCATTACCGCTGGGACAACAGCTACCTGGCCGACGTGTTAAAACAGTATCCGCGGTTTTTCCGCGGCGTGGCTCGCGTCAATCCGGAAGACCCGGCGGCGCCGGATCATCTTTCGCGGCTGGTCGAGCAGCAGGGCTATCGCGGGGTGCGGCTCAGCCCGGCGGCCGCCGCCTCCGGCGACTGGATCCGTGGCCCCCTCATGCCGCCGCTGTGGCAGCGCTGCGCCTCGCTCAAAGTCCCCATGACAATTCTGGCGCCCATCGTCCGCATGCCCGACATCGTCCCACTGGCGGAGCGGTTCCCCGATCTGACCATCGTCATCGACCACATGGCCGACTGCCCCGTGGACCAGCCGCGCGAGCTGGAGAAGCTCATCGCGCTCGCACGCCACCCCAAGGTGTTCGTCAAGATCTCTCACACTTGGTCGCTCTCGCGCCAGGGTTATCCTTACCTGGACGCGCAGGAGCACGTCAAGCGACTCTATGACGCCTTCGGCCCCCGTCGGCTGATGTGGGGCACCGACTGGCCGGTTTCCGAGCGTCATTGCCCGTACCCTCAGACCCTGGCCGTGGTCCGCGACGAGATGAAGTTCCTCAACGAAGAGGACAGGAGCTGGATCCTGAGCAAGACCATCGAGCGCGTGTGGCCGTGGTGAAGAAATGCGGGCGGCCGATCCTGTACACTGTCAGTTTCCGGTGATTCCATGATGACCAGACACACTCTTCCCGTTTTTGCTGTCCTGCTGGCCGCCTCCGGCTGGGCTTGGCAGCAACGTTCCACCTCCCTGCCGGCGCCGTATCACACGCCGTCGGTGAACAACCGTCCCCAGGTGATCGCCCGGCCGGACGGGGCGCAGCTCCGGCTTCCCAAGGGCTTTCAGATCGAAGAATACGCCTCCGGTTTCGAGCGCCCGCGCTTCATGGTGCAGGCGCCCGGCGGCGGGCTGCTGGTGAGCGACAGCGTCGACGCCGGCGCTGTCTACGTGCTGCTCGACAAGAACAAGGATTTCAAGGCCGATGATCGCAAGAAGCTCCTCGAGGGCCTCTTCCGTCCTTACGGGCTGGCTTTCTGGAAGGACTACCTCTACGTTGCCGAGACCACGTCGCTGAAGCGCTACAAGTATGATGCCAAGGCGCTGACGGTAGGGCCGGGCGAGGAAGTCGTCAAGATGGGCGATTTCAAACAGGGGCACTGGACGCGCACGGTGCTGTTCGACGCCAAGGGGGAGAAGATGTACCTGGCGATCGGTTCACGCTCCAACGTCGATCCCGGCGATCCGGAGCCGCGCGCGGCCATCAACCGCTACAACCCCGACGGCACCGGCCATGAGATTGTCGCTTCGGGCACGCGCAACCCGATCGGCCTGCGCTGGTACCCGGCGAGCGACGAGCTTTGGACGGCGGTCCAGGAGCGCGACCTGATCGGCGACGACCTGGCCCCGGACTATTTCACCCGCATCCAGACGGGCGGATTCTACGGCTGGCCCTTTGCCTACTTCGGGCCCAATGAAGACCCGCGCCGGAAAGGCGAGCGGCCCGACCTGGTGCAGAAGACCATCGTCCCGGACGTCAACCTGGGAGCGCATGTAGCCGTTCTGGACTGCTATTTCTATACAGGCAGGCAGTTCCCCAGGCAATACCAGGGTGGGGCGTTTCTGGCGTTGCACGGATCCTGGAACCGCGCCGAGCGGGTCGGCTATTCGGTGGTGTTCCTTCCTTTCCGCAACCGCCGGCCGTCGGGACCCGTCGAGGACTTCCTGACGGGCTGGATGCTGGGGCCGGACAAGCGCGAGGTGTGGGGTCGGCCGGTGGGCCTGTTGCAGTTGCCCGATGGCAGCCTGCTGGTCTCCGACGACGGCGGCAACAAGATTTGGCGCATCTCCTACAAGGGCTGATCGCCTCCGCCGCGCTGGCCGCAGTCGGCCAGGGCGCGGCCTTTTCCCATCGCGCGCACACCCGGCTCGGTTTGCGATGCCTCGATTGTCACGCCGCGGCGGCCGCGAGCGAGCGGGCCGCCGATAACATTCTGCCGCGTGTTTCGGTCTGCCTCCCCTGCCACAAGGAGGCGACGGTGAAGACGCCGGCGGTGACTCTGGTGACACGCTTCAGCCACAGGCAGCACCTGGGGATGGGGAACCTGGCGCGGATCATCGCCGCCTCCATCGACGCCAAGACCTATCTCTCGAACCCCGGGGAGATCCGGCGCCACCTGAACTCGACCAACTCCCCCTGCTCGGCCTGCCATCGGGGAATGGAGGAATCCGACGCCGTGAGCCGGGCGGCGCTTCCGCAAATGGCCGACTGCCTGGTCTGCCACACGCGCATCGATCCGCCGTTCAGTTGCGAGAGCTGCCATGCGCCGGGCGAGCACCTGAAACCGGCCAGCCACGCGCCGGGCTACGTCGACCGGCACAGCAGCGTCAAGGCTCAAATCGACAAGCCGTCGTGCGTGATCTGCCACGGGCGCAAGTTCACCTGCCAAGGGTGTCACTGACGGGAGGAATGGCATATTAATCACCCAGCCCCTACACGTTAGAATGAGAGAGGGAAGGTAGCACCAATGGACTCGACAATCCTTCGAAGGGTCGTTTGGGAGGAGATGCTGTTTGCGAACATGAGGGCCAACTACTTCGCGGAGTTGTTGCGCACGTATGAAAGACGCGACAAGTGGCTTCGAGTGGGCATTCTTGTAGCAAGCTCTGGAGCCGTCGCCACCGCTTTACCGGAGATCTCCACGTGGGCCAAACTGCTTGCCCCGACTTTTGCCGTCTTCGGTAGCTTCTGGCTGCTTATGAGTCAATACTCAATGCTCGCGCGGGATGCCGCCGACCTGCATTTGGGCTGGGGCGGACTAGCGAGGGATTACGAACGTATCTGGATCCACCTGGACGATCCGCGAACGGAAACGGAATTTCATCAGATTTACGAACGTGGAGAATCACTCTCCAAGACGGGAGCGAAGTTCCCGTACAAGGCCAAGCGTCTCGAATACTGGCTCGATCGAGCCGGAAATTTGGCTGCCGCGCGATATGCATGAACGTGAAAAAAAAGGCAAGTCAGTATCCGCCACCGCCCAAACCGCCGCCGCCGCCGCCGCCCCCACCCCCTAAACCTGGTTCGTGATGGTCCGACCGGCGACTGTGCTGCTAACCTGGAATGTCCGGTAGTTCCGCTCCGTTTGGTCGCCGGGACTGGCCGTGAGCGAACCTTAGAAAACCGATGAGATTCGCCATCCTTGGCGCCGGCGCCGTCGGCGCCTATCTCGGGGCCCGATTGGCGCGGGCCGGGCTCGACGTGGTGCTGTTCGCGCGCGGCCCGCACCTGGCGGCGATGCGGCGTGCGGGCGTGCGGGTCGCGAGTCCGGATGGGGACTTCGAGGCGCGGCCCGCTGTCGCGGAGACCGTGGAAGAGATCGGCGCGGCGGACGTGGTCGTACTCGCGGTGAAGGCACATGGCCTTCCCGCGCTGGCCGCGCGCCTGGGCCCGATACTGGGCCCCCAGACCGTCGTCGTCAGCACGCAGAATGGCATCCCGTGGTGGTACTTTCAGAACCACCCCGGGGAGTGGGACGGGCTGCGGCTGGAACGCGTGGATCCGGGCGGGGCGATCGCGGCGGCGATCGAGCCGCGCCGCGTGCTGGGATCGATCGTCTATTTCTCCACCGAGATCGTCGCGCCGGGGGTGATCCGGCACGTCGAGGGGAATCGCGTATCCCTGGGCGAACCCGACGGGAGCCGCTCGGACCGCGCGCGGCGGATTGCCGAAGCGCTGATCGCCGCAGGGCTGCGCGCCCCCCTGACCACGCGCCTGCGCCACGAGATCTGGGTGAAGATCCTCGGAAACCTGGCCTTCAACCCGATCAGCGCGCTGACCGGCGCCACGCTGGGGGCGATGGCGCGCCACGCGGAGGTTTCCGCGCTCGCCCGCGACATGATGAGCGAGGCCGCTGCCGTCGCCGCCAGGCTCGGGATCGAGCTGCCGGTCTCGATCGAGCAGCGCATGGCCGGCGCCGAAAAGGTCGGTGAGCACAAAACCTCGATGCTGCAAGACCTGGAGGCCGGCCGCCCGCTGGAGCTGGACGCCGTGGTCGGCGCGGTGCTCGAACTGGGCGAACGGCTCGGCGTTCCCATGCCCTGCACCCGGGCGGTGTATGCTTCGACGAAGCTGCTGACCGAAACCAGGAGGAGCGCATAGGTGGTCTCGCGATGGATCCAGTTGGCCGCCGCGGTGGCGGCCATGGTGATGATCTCCAATCTACAGTACGCCTGGACGCTGTTTGTCCGGCCGATCCAGGAAGCCACCGGCTGGAAGCTTTCCCAGCTCCAGTGGGGTTTCACGCTGTTCATCATCTTCGAGACCTGGATCATGCCGCTGGAAGGCTGGCTCATCGACCGAATTGGCCCGCGGGTCTTTCTGAGCATCGCCGGCCTGCTGTGCGGCGTCGGCTGGGCGTCGCTCGGCAGCGTGCGGACGCTTGGGGAGCTGTACCTGTATTACTCGATCGCCGGCGTCGGCGCGGCCTTCGTCTACAGCGGAGCCGTGGCCACGGCGCTGAAGTGGTTCCCGGACCGCCGCGGGCTCGCCGCGGGCATCATCGCCGCCGGCTTCGGCTCCGGCGCGGCGCTGTTCATTCCGCTGATCGCGCACCTCATCGCCGCCGACGGCTACCGCACGGCGTTTTTGTGGACCGGAGTGCTGCAAGGGGTGATCATCATCGCGGCGGCGCAGTTCTTGCGCAATCCGGGTCCGGAGTTCGCCCCGCCGCGCCAGACCTCCGGCGCGGGCTCGTCGCGGGTGCGTCGCAACACGGAGGAATTCCCGACGCCGGCGATGCTGCGCACTCCGCACTTCTATCTTCTGTACCTGATGTTCGTGATGATGGCCACCGGCGGCCTGCTGGTGACGGCGCAGGCCGGGCCACTGGCGCGCGAATGGGGTATCGGCATGACGGCGCTCACCGTGGCGCTGGCGCTCGACCGGCTCTCCAACGGCGCCGGCCGCATTTTCTGGGGTTGGACGTCGGACCGGCTGGGGCGGGAAACCACGATGTTTATCGCCTTCACCTTGCAGGCAGCGTGCCTGATGAGCGTGTTGTGGCTGGGGCGTCTTTCGGGGGCGCTGTTCGCCGTCTCGCTGGTGTTGACCTACTTCACCTGGGGCGAAATTTTCGCACTGTTCCCCTCTCTCACCGCCGATTATTTCGGGACACGGCACGCCACCTCCAACTACAGCTTCCTGTACACCGCCAAGGGGGTGGCCTCGATCATCGGCGGCGGCGCGGCTTCGCTGCTGTTTGAGAGATTCGGGAATTGGTCGGCGGCATTCTACGGCAGCGCCGCGCTGGCGCTGGGAGCCGGGCTGCTGGCGCTATGGCTGCGTTCGATGCCGCTGCCGGAGGCGCCTGCCCAGGTGGCTGTGCCCGTGGGCCGGCCGGTACAATAGTCGGTTTCCATGGCATTGCCCGAATCGGCGGTCGCCTTCCTGGCCAGCCAGGCGGATCGCGTCCGCGGATTGAAGACGAAAAAGCGGATCGTGTTCCCGGAAGGCGCCGACCCGCGTGTGGTGGCGGCGGCGGAACGGCTCGCGCGGGAAGGACTCCTCGAACCAATCCTGGTCGCCGCGCCCCCGGCGAAGGCCGCGGGCGGCCTCCAGTTCGCCGATCCCGCCAACTCGCCGCAGGCCGGCCGCTACGCGGCGTTGTACTACGAACGCCGTCGCGCCAAGGGTGTCACCCTGGTGGAGGCACGCCAGGTTGCCGCCAGGCCGCTCTATTTCTCCGCCTTGATGGTCGAGGCCGGCGACGCCGACGGCTTTGTGGGTGGTGCGGCGAATTCCACGGCGGAAACCGTGCGCGCCGCCCTGCACTGCATCGGCACACCGCCTAGCGTCCGCACGGTCTCCAGCATCCTGATCCTGTGCGTGCGCGACCGCGCTTTCGGACACAACGGGCTGCTGGCGGTGGCCGACACGGCCGTGGTCATTCAACCATCCGCGGTCGAGCTGGCCGAGATCACCATCGCGACGGCGGAGAACGCCCGCATCCTGCTGGACACCGAGCCGGTAATCGCGATGCTCTCGTTTTCCACCAAGGGAAGCAGCCGGCATGCCGAGGTGGAACGCGTGCAGAACGCACTGCGCATCGTTCGCGAGCGCGCTCCCGGGTTGCACGTGGATGGCGAGATGCAGGCCGACGCGGCGCTGGTCGCCGAAGTGAGCGGCTCCAAGGCCCCCGGCTCCACTGTTGCCGGCCGCGCCAACACGCTCATTTTCCCCGACCTGAACTCTGCCAACATCGGCTACAAGCTGGTGGAGCGGCTGGGAGACGCCGCCGCATTCGGCCCTCTTCTGCAAGGGCTGGCCAAGCCGGCCAACGACCTGTCACGCGGCTGCTCGGCCCAGGACATCTACGCCGTGGCCCTGGCTACCGCCTTGCAGAGCGAACGCTGAGCTCGTGCTCCCCTTCCGGCTCATCTATCACCCGGGCTACGATCTGCACCTGGGCGAGCACGTCTTCCCGTCGCAGAAGTACCGATTGATCCGCGAGCGGCTGCTCGGCGAAGGTCTGGCGACAGGGGATGATTTTCTGACCCCTGAGCCGGCAACCGACCAGGACCTGCTTCTGGTCCACGAGCCGGGCTGGATCGAACGTCTGTCGAGCGGCGCCCTGACCTACCTGGAGCTCCAGCAAATGGAGATCCCCTGGTCGCGGGAAATGGTGGAGGGGTTCCGGCTGGCCACCGGCGGCACCATCCTGGCGGCGCGGCGCGCCCTGGAGGACGGTGTGGGGTTCAACCTGGGCGGGGGATTTCATCACGCCTTTCCGGGACATGGCGAAGGCTTCTGCGCCGTGCATGACGTCGCTGTCGCGATACGGCGGCTGCAACAGGACTCGCTGATTCAACGCGCTCTCGTGGTGGACTGCGACGTGCACCACGGCAACGGCACGGCGGCCATCTTCGCCGGCGATCCCGCCGTGTTTACGGTGTCCATCCACCAGTGGAACAACTATCCGTCCGAAAAGCCGCCGTCGACTATCGACATCCACCTCGCCGATGGGACGGGCGATCAGGAGTACCTGGACAAGCTCGACGCGGCCTTGCTGGATGCATGGGGACGCTTCACGCCGGACCTGGTGTTCTACGTCGCCGGGGCCGATCCCTACCGTGATGACCAGTTGGGGGGCCTGTCGCTGACCATCGAGGGACTCGCGCGGCGCGATCGTCTGGCGCTTGAGGCGGCGCTCGGGCGGGCCACTCCTGTGGCGGTCACGCTGGCCGGCGGGTACGCGCTTCGGGTCGAGGACACCGTGGCAATTCACCTGAACACGGTCGAGGAAGCACGGAAGGCAAAATCGGCGTTCACAGGTGGATGCCGATAGCTAAACCTTTCACGCGCCAGCACCAACCGCGACCCGGCAACCTGGGCCCGACAAGACGGATGTTACCAATCCGTCGATGGCCGCGCTACCCATTGATCGAAGCCTGGTGCTGGCGCCAGATCAGTATCGCTCGACCACCCATCCCAAGAACCTGATAGTGCTCCACTTTACGGCGGGCACCACTGCCCGCGGCGCGGTGGATGGCTGGCGCAGCCAGCCGCAGCGGGTTGGTACGGCCTATATCATTGAAACCAACGGCACTATCTTCGAGATTTTCGACCCTTCCTTCTGGGCTCACCATCTGGGGGTGAAGGGAACCAGCCTGCATGACCGCCGTTCCATCGGAATCGAGTTGGTCAACGTGGGGCCTCTCAAGCCATCACCGATCGTAGCCGGTCAACTGAACTGGTGGCCGAACCAGTGGCGCTCCTCGGCCTGGTGCCGGATCGAAGAGACCGGCCGGTACGTTCGGGCTGATTATCGTGGAATCAGTTACTTCGCAGCATTTGCAAAGGCCCAGGTAGAGGCCGCCGCCGCCCTGGTCGCCTCTGTTTGCGAGAGGTTCCGGATTCCCAGGGTACTCCCCGCCGCGCAGCGCCGCATGTCATTCGATTCGGCCTACTTTGCAGGATTCCGAGGCGTCGCCGCCCATCACAACTTCCGTGCGGACAAATGGGACACCGGCCCGGCCTTCCATTGGGAGGATCTCGGGTCTTAACAGCCCGGATCGACTTTACACCGGCCTTGCGCGTCTATTGTGTTTGTGACATGGTGGAAGTCTCACGCACCGGCGTCGAAACACGCCATGTGACAACAGAGGTCCTATGCACACCAAACTGATACTTGCTTCGCTGGCGATTCTGCCGGTGATCGTTTCCGCTCAGGACGCCAGCGCGGCTCTGCGAGCGGTGTCCAGAGCGATGGGTGGAGAGAACGTGGCTTCGATCCAATACTCGGGTCACGGCGCACGGTTCACACTGGGCCAGAACGTGAATCCGGGCGTTGCCTGGCCGCGGGTCGAGCTGAAGAGCTACTCACGGCTGGTCGACTTCGGGGAAATGGGAGGGCGGGAGGAATGGACCGCCGGGACGCAGCAGCAAGTCCAGATCTTCGGTCGCAGCCAGTCCTGGAACATCGTCGGCGGCAACTCCGTGCCTGCGCCCGCCACGTATGTCGAGAGACTTGTGCACATGTGGCTCTCGCCTCACGGCGTCGTCCGCAGCGCCATGGTGAACAATGCTTCGGTACGGAAGGCGCCCTCCGGCAAGGGAGTGATGTTTTCCTACACGATTCTGAACCGGTACAAGGTTAACGGGTACGCCAACGAGCAGAACCTGGTGGAGAAAGTGGAAACCTGGTTCGATAATCCCGTGCTGGGGGACATGCCCGTCGAGATCGCCTTCTCCGATTACAAGGATCACGGCGGGTTACAATTCCCCGGCCGCATCGTGCAGAAACAGGGCGGCCATCCCACGCTGGACGTCACCATCACCGAAGTGAAGCTGAATCCGACGTTCACGCCGAACCCGCCGACGCGTGGACCGGGAGGCGAATCCGGACCGCCGCCGGCGAACACGCAGAAGCTGGCCGACGGCGTTTGGTATGTTACCGGCGGGTCCCACCACAGCGTCGCCGTCGAGTTCAAAGATCACGTGGTGGTGATCGAAGCTCCCCAGAACGACGACCGCTCCCAGGCGGTGATCGAGGCGGTCAAGCAGGCGATTCCGAACAAGCCGATCAGGTACCTGGTGAACACCCATCATCACTTCGACCACTCCGGCGGCCTCCGCACCTACGTCGCCGAAGGAGCGACGCTGGTAACCCACAAGATCAACCAGCCGTTCTACACGACCACGTTCCAGGCCCCGCGAAGCTTGAGCCCGGACCGCATGGCCAAAGAGAAAAAGCAGGCCGCCTTTCTGGCAGTGACCGACAAGCACGTCTTCCAGGACGATGCACGGACCCTGGAGCTGCACCACATCCAGGGCAACCCGCACAACGACGGGATTCTGCTGGCGTACCTGCCGAAGGAGAAGCTGCTGGTGGAGGCGGACGTGTTTACACCGCCGGCCGCGGGCGCCGCCGCGCCGGCGACTCCCAATCCGGCCAGCGTCAACCTGTATGAGAACATCCGGCGGCTGAAGCTGAACGTGGAACAAATCGCGCCTCTGCACGGGCGCGTTGTGCCTCTGGCGGATCTGGAGAAAGCCATCGGGAAAGCCCCCCCGGCGCAGTAACTCCGGCCGGTTACGCCGCCGGTTTGCTTAGGAGGTACAATGAGGGGGACTCGCGGAGGTGGATCTTCTCCAGTAGCAGCGCAGGGGCCGCTTCGGTAGGCAGACTCGCGGGACAGCTTTTCGCTCTCGTTTTTCCGGATGAATGCCGGGTGTGTGGAGCGGAGTTGTCCGCGGTCTCGCGGATTCCTGTGTGCAACGCCTGCCTGAGGCCTCCGGAGCCGTTTTCCGCCGAATGGTTCTGTGTTCGCTGCCGTACCCCCTTTCTCAACTCCCGTCCGCTGGATGAAGAGGGCGTCTGCGGCCTCTGCCGCCGCGGCTGGACGGGGTTCGACGCCGCCTATTGCTTCAGTGCCTACGAAGGGAAGCTGCGCCAGCTCATCCACCTGTTCAAGTATCAACGCATCCGCACGCTCAGCCGTCCGCTGGGGGAGTTCCTGGCCATGGCGTTGCCGCGGGACCAGCGGTTTGACGCCGTGGTGCCGATGCCGTTGCACTGGTGGCGGCACTGGAGGCGCGGGTTCAACCAGTCTTCATTGCTCGCTCGCGAGATCGCGCGCCGCTCGGGCATTCCGGTGATTGCCGCGGTTCGTCGGAGGCGTTCGACAACCTCCCAGGCGGGCTTGAGCAACTCTGCCCGGAGGGCGAATGTCAGCGGTGCGTTCGCGGTAAGAGGGCGCCGCGGTGTGCGTGGTTTGCGCCTGCTGCTTGTGGATGACGTCATGACCACCGGAGCTACGGCAAGCTCCTGCGCCGCGGCCCTGAAGCGCGCCGGCGCCGCGCACGTGTCGGTGCTCACCGTGGCCCGTGTCGACCGCCGGCTCTGGACTCCACAACAGGGAGTCCACGGGGCGGCTCCCGAGGCTGCCCTGGGAGCTGCCCGATGATGACGGTGCACCGACTGCAAGATCCCGTCCTGGTGCTCAACGCCAGCTATGAGCCGATCAACGTATGCGCCGCACGGCGGGCGGTGGTGCTGATCCTGAAGGGCGTGGCCGCGGCCGAGGAGCATTCCCATCACATCGTGTGCTCGACCCGCCATTCCATGGCGCTGCCCTCGGTGATCCGTCTGCTCGAGTACCGCCGCATACCGCACCAGACGCGGGCGCTCTCGCGCAAGAACATCCTGATGCGGGACCGCTACACCTGCCAGTACTGCCAGCGTGGCATGCCCTCTTCGGAGATGACCCTGGACCACGTGGTGCCGCGCTCGCGTGCCGGCGAGACCACCTGGGAGAACCTGGTGGCCTGCTGCCACCAGTGCAACAACGTCAAGGGCAACCGGACTCCGGAAGAGGCGGGAATGAAGCTGGCCAAACCGCCGCGGCCCTTCAGCCTGCATACCAGCCGCCACCTGATGCGGCAACTGGCGCGTAGCGAGGACCGCTGGCGCAAGTATCTGTTCTACTGAGCGCCCACGGCGGCGCCAATCAGCGCGGGGTCGGGGGAGGCGGCTTCTTGTCTTTTTCCTTGGCCAGCTTCACCGGGTTGATGAGCACGTGCGCGTTGCGCCCTTCCATCCTGGGCTGGCTCTCGGCGTACCCATAGGCGGTCAGGTCGCCGGCGAAACGGAGCAGAAGCTTCTGGCCCAGATCGACATGAGCGATTTCGCGGCCTCGGAACTGCACCACGGCCTTCACACGATTGCCCTCTTTGAGGAAGCGAATGGCATGGTTCTTCTTGAAATCGTAGTCGTGATCGTCTGTGTTGGGACGGAACTTCAGCTCCTTGACCTGGATGACGTGCTGCTTTTTCTTGGCCTCGTGCTGTTTCTTTTTCTGTTCGTACTGCCACTGGCCGTAGTCCATCGCCTTGGCCACCGGCGGATCCGCGGTCGCCGCGATCACGATCAGGTCGAGTCCCAAATCCTGCGCCTTGCGAACGGCCTGCAGAGTCGGCATGATTTCGACAGATCCGTCGGGAAACACGGCACGGACCTCGCGCGCCCGGATGGCCTCATTGACGTTCTCGCGGATCCTGGGGCGGCGGGGGGGATAATTTCTCGGTGGATACATGAACTCGCGTCAGAGCGATCGGGCGGACGTCCCGGCTTGCGGGAGCTCGCTGAGGAGCTGGTGGGCGACCAAATCGATGGACAAACGGACGGTCCTGCTAGCTTAATATCATATCAGAATTCGACGCCGGTGGGGGGTCATTTCTTCTTGGCCGGTTTCGGCGGCTCGGTCTGGGGCGGCTGAGTCGTCACCGTGACTACTTTCCCTCCGGCGGAAAGCTTTCCCCGGATCACTACGCCACTTTCCAGCATCAGGCTTCCGCAGGCCGAGACCTCAACAGTGGAGCCATGCTTGCCGCCAACCACTCCTCGGCATAACCGCAACGTCTTACCCGCCCGGAGACCCGAGTGGAAGACGCATCCCGGCCCCAGAACCAGATCGGTTCTGGCAATGAGTTGAGCCCCGATGACGGAGTTGGGCCCGGTGTGGATGGAGTTGGCAGAGCGGACATCGTCTTCCAGCCGGCTGTGGGCAGGACAGGAAAAACTGCCGTCCACGACCAGCTTGGCGTGCAATATCAACGGTTTCTCCAGGTGCAGATCCCCGTTGTAAACCCAGGTTTGCGGGCCCATGGGGAACAGGCGCATGGGATCGACGCCGGGCAAGGACAGCGAATCCGGCGCGCCGGCTCCGGAGGGACTGGGGATCTCAATGAATTCGGTGGGCGGCTCACAGGGAGGGGGCGCTATGCCTTCCTCCCACGATTGAGTACCGACTTCGGGACCAGACAATGAGCCGGCGGTCACATCCAGACCCAGGCGGATGGCGGTCTCCGAGGAAACCTCCTGTTCGATTGTCGCGCGTGTGTGGATTTCCAGAATACCGCGGCTGTGGGCCCAGAGGCGCACTGAAACCCCAGACCCGAGGTCCAGATCGCCTTCGGCGGCAATCGCTTCCAGTTGCGAGCCTTGCCCGATCCGGCAATTGCCGCCAACGTACAGGTGACGGGTGAACCGGCAGCCGGTACCGGTTGTAAGGTCCCCTCGGAGAACCAGCACCTCTTCGCAGGAAAGCGCGTCGGGACACCGAGCCGCCTCGGCCACCACCACGTGGCCATCACCGGCTTCCACGGCGCGAAGCGGAGCGCCCGGCTCCCGCGGGGTCTTTTGCAGCCAGGCCCGGGCGTTCTGTCGAAACGACTGACAGGAAGCGAGTTCCCGTGTCAGACAATCGGCTTCCGTCATCAAGGCGATACTACTCCGTAGGTTAACATCGGCGGTACAGAAGTTTTCATGCAGATCTGGTGTAGGGTTTTTTCCTCATTCTCTGAACCAACCTCGGCCATGTGTTCTAAGCCTCTCTAGGCAACCGGCGGTGGTAAAAGCATTTTCCAATCCAAGGATGAGCCTGAAACCTCGATTTGATTCCAATACAAGATGAGCCTGAAATCTCGGTTTCATTCCAATGGTCGATGAGCCTGAAATTCGGCTCTGAGGTGAGCTTGCCAGGCAGTGTGAGGCTCCTTTCTTGAGATAGGCTCTTCTGCGTTGGTGGCCACCGGCTGGGGGCCACCAACGTCTGGGATATTCGGGCACGGTGATTGGCTCTGCACCCACGAGGGCAAACTCCTTCCTTGCGCCGCAGGCTGTCGGAGCGGTGGGAAAGTGGGAATCCTGCGGTTTGGGATTTCCACTTTTCCACGGCTCACCATTAAGATCAAACCGTCGAGCCGAAGTGCCGATGGGCCCATGTACGGGCCGCCATCGGACTCTGTTGTTGGGCTGGAGAACGAGAGAGAGCTGTCGCCGAGGCTGTGGGAATGTGGGAATCTCGCGCTGTCGGCGAGATTTCCAAGGGGCGGTGGGAACGGTGGAAAGCCTGCGGTCTGGGCTTTCCACGGTTTCCACCGCCCCGTCATTTCCACAGCCAGCAGGGCCGGCGGGGCCGATCTCATCGGCTCCGCCGGCACTGGGTCAGCAAGGCCAGCTTGGCTTTCTGCATCTGCGTGGCCGCCTCGGTGTCGCTGTGTCGTCGTGCCCGCTGCTGCAAACT